>OGQK01000795.1_pt1 | contig 19243 bp, 9 predicted proteins | sample 1553221 | NCBI WGS metagenome assembly OGQK01 (sample SAMEA2579996, study PRJEB22360) | human gut metagenome | biome: human gut; feature: human-associated habitat; material: faeces | place: Denmark | collected 2008/2010 | reverse complement strand
CTTGCAAACCCGCGCCCCCGCCACAGTCGAAACGGCACAAACGTGTCGTAACAGCGACGTCTTTCGTGATCGTTCTGCGAGATGCCGTTGATGCTGGCGATTACGGGGAGGAACGTACAGTTGCGGACTTCTTCGATCAGTATCAGGTAGCGGCGGAATAGGTCTATGCATATTCCAATGAAGTGGTTGTGCGACAACCACTTCTTCGAAGATCGATTTCAGCACGACGGCTCCTGCTCCGTTTGATATTGGCCTGTATCGCCGTGTGGAGCAAACTTGCCCCGTAACCAGCGAGTCGATTATCTTGCCCCAATAGGTATTCTCATAAGTTTATCATGTAGGTTAACAGGGTGGCATTGGCCTAAAATCCCGCGTCGGAATCAGAAAAAAAAGAGGCCGCTCTTAGTTAGGGCGGCCTCCGTAAATTCTATGAATTAAAGTTATTCGTAAGCGACAACTTCAATCTTGATATTGTCCAAATAGCAACGGTGCTGACCAGCTACGTCGTTACGATCCGTAGCGATTGCAATACGAGAGGTCGACGTAACACCGGAGATTTCGTAGCTGTAAGACGCATATCCATACGTGCTGCTGAGTGAGAATGTTTGCGCAACAGTCGTTGTACCTCCGGTAATGACATTAACGCAAGCTCCGGAATATGTCGTGCCATCCATTCCCGGAACGGCCCCGCCTTTTTCTACTTTATTGCTTGAGGCTCCGTCGATGACCAAGATCTTCATGGTCAGAGGATCCATCTTCGGTACTTCTTGATAAGGCGAAGCGTCGAAAGATACCTTGATTTTGGCTTTTCCGCTCAGGCAGCTCAACTCTGGGGTTACGATTGTACCACATTCGCTGGCTGCTCCCAATTTCAAATAACCTACTCCCGAAAGAAGCGCTCCTACCTGGTTCTTTTCAATAAGAACACCCCAATTTTTCAAACGAGTAGTCGGAATAGCGCCGGCCAGCGTATTGAATAATCCCATGTTAGTACCTTCCTTCACCATATAGTACAGTTTCTTTGCACCGTCGGGGCCATCCGTTGTAAGGGGATCAGCTCCTGTTGCCTTGTCGATGGAGGTACAAGTTGTACGATAATTGGAGGAATAGCCTGCGCAACCGTATACAGGTTCGCTACCCCATAGGAATTCGCTGAAATCTTCATAGAGAATGACATCTCCCGCTACGGCCGGAGTTGCAGGAATTTCCTTTACGTAAGATTTTGTTGTCGTATACTTTTCAGTTGTTGAAATAGCCTTCGTCATATTGGTTACTTTGAACCAATAGTCCTTTTCTGCATCCAGTCCGGAGAATATGAATGCGGGTTGCGGTGCAGGCCATTTGGTTTCCCACGAGAACAGTTTGCTTGAAGCCGTGATCTCGAATGCAACGTCAAGATCGCTACATGCGGCATCCTTGTAAAGTTCGATTTTCCAGTCATCGGCAATATCGGCTGCTGTATCGCCATTGTTGGCGGTCCAGCTGACCATCAATTGCGATTCCGTCGCCTTGATCAGCGATGCTGTGACGGTACCTGTAATTTTAAGCGTTTCGATCGTCTTGATTTCCGAATATTCGGATTCGCTATCGCCGGCTGTCGCTTTTACACGCACGTCATAAGAAGTCTCAGAATCGAGGTTTTCGATTTTGAACGATGTTTCTCCGGTTTCACCAGCAAGAGTCCAGTCTGCATTCGCCGTTTTCTTGTATTCGACCGTATAGGAACGTGCGCTTTGAACGGCTCCCCATGTTGCCGTTATTGTTATCGGAGTCGATTCGACGGTGACTACGGGGGCGTCCAGATCGACGTCAACCGAACCGTAGGAGAGGAGTTTGATCTGGATGTCGTCGAGCAGGAAACGGTGCTGCGTGCTTCCTCCGCCGTTCTCGCCGCCGATGGCGATACGCGACGTAGCCGTCACGTTCTCGATGGTGAATGTAAAGTCTTTCCAGCCGTCGGCTTTGGTTCCGGTAGCGCCGGTGCCCACCTGGGTCTTCGAAGCTGCCGTTACCCAGTAGCTGCCGTCGATCTGCGTGTCATCGAGCAGGTGGACCAAGATGGTCTGGTTCTCATCGCCGCCGTCGAAGGCTGATGCCTTGAACGAGAGTTCGATGGTCGCAGGCTGGGTGAGGCATTTCAGTTCGGGGGTTACGACGCAACCGCGATAGCTGCCGGCACCCATCTTGAGCAGACCCTGACGTGCGCAGATTGCACCGTTTTCTTCGCTCGTCGTGCTCTTATCCTCATACATCCGGCCCCAATCCTGCAATGTGGTGGAGGCGGCGACAGAACTCTTGAGCGTATTGAACAGACCGATTTCGCGATCGCCGGAGCAGAGAACGAGACCCTTCTCGGTATCTTTTGTCGGATCGTCACCCCGGAGCGGCCAGAACTGTTCGCCGCTGCCCTTCTTCGTGGTCGAGACACCGGCTGCTGCGTCGATAGGATTACCGCCGTAAACGAGCTCGTGGAAGTCCTGGAAGAGGATGATCTCATCGACCGTCGCTGCCGCCGGCATCGCCTTGTAATTCGATTTGCCGGTTTTGCACTCTACGGGCTCGGAAACGACATTGTCCGCCGTGTTGGTGACACGTGCCCAATAAGAGGTTTCCGGATTCAAATTGGAGAAAGAGAAACGCGTGCCGAGTTTGAATACGGCATTCTTTGTACTCGTGCCATCGGGAAGGTTTGCCGGGGCATTCCATGCGACGACAAGATCCGTACACTTGTCATCCGCGAAAAGTTCCAGACGATAGGGCAGGCTTTTGTCCAGATCGTTTGCAGTCCATGTGTCACATGTCGACCATGCAATGCTGACGGAAGATTCGGTGCTACCGATGAATCTCGTTTCGATATCGGAACTTTCTCCTGCCTCGGGGCCTACGAGGCCTTCACCGACCTTGATGCGGGCCGTAGTGGAATCCTCTTCGCTGCTGGCTGCCAAGATCCACGGAGAGTAGACCGAACGGGGGTAGTTGGCGCGCACGCGAACATAGTAGATGCGGCCTTTGGCAAGGTTTTCGAACTTGGCCTTGTCGGCAGGCTGGTTGTCCTTATCGACGCTTGCCAGCGTCTGGGAGATCGTGTTGTCGTATACGTCGCCTGCACCGTCTTCAGATTTGACAAGTTGGACTGTAAAGGAGGTTGCGCCGGCGGAGATGGCCTGCATGGGATTCCAATATACGGCGATCGTCTTGCCCGCGGAGTTTGCTGCATCGTAGAAAACGCTCGGTGCCGGCATGCCGGAATCGATACCGACCGTCGGATCGTCATCTTTACAGCTACTCAGAACAACCGCTAACATAGCGGGAATCGCTATAAGCATTCTGTTGATTTTCATAAGTTTGTCTTGAACTGTTTGTTAGATAATAAACACAAAATAACATAAATCAAGGCCTCGCTTCTCAAGCGAACCTTAATCCACATTATTCAATTTATCTAAGAGTCGGCCGGACATCGATGTCCGCGCCTTTGTTCCAAACTTGCAATGCAAATATATATCTTTTTTTTCAAAAACAAACTTTTTTCCTGAATTTTTTAATTTCATTCGGATTTTCGGGCGAGTTTCATAAATGCGGACGGATGGAAAACCGTGTCGGGAATCGAAGTGAATCGAAAAATCTGATTGGGGAACTGAAAGAAATTGAAAGTCTTTGGTTTCTAAGGCATTGGCTTTTTCGAAGGAGATGTGGGGGGGGAATTTGTTATTTGTCAGAGACTTATGTTGTTTTACCCCCCCCCTCGTCGGGCGATTGGAATTAGTTTCAGTTTTGAGTAAAAAAATAGCCGATTTTATTTGTTTGAATTCGAAATTTATTATATTTGCATAAAGGTTTTGTATAAAACATTAAGTAATAATCTCTAATTCATTGCCTTAACAACCTAAACGAAAATTACGACGACCCAGAAAGCCATCCAAACATTCCCTTAAAACCATTATTCGATTATTTTCAGAGAATCCAAACTCGCAATCGTCCCCGCTTGAATGCCCCTCAGGGCAGATATAGGTAAAGGGACGCCTGAAAATTACTAAAAATGTTGGAACTAATTAAAGAAGATTAGAATGAAACACGTACTACTTCCCCCCCCCAGTAAAAAGTTTGCTGTGCGAGGTGTGTTCACGTGTGCTCTTGCTTGTTTGATGATGCTCATATCATCGAGCGTTTTCGCACAGAGCCAAACGATTTCTGGTACTGTTACCGACGCTACGACCAACAGCCCGCTTGCAGGTGCGGCGATCATGGTCAAAGGAACAACAGTAGGTACCATTTCCGATGCGGACGGTTCGTACCGCATCAACGCAAAACCGACCGACGTGCTGGTATGTACGTTCTTCGGTTACAAATCTCAGGAAGTCACGGTCGGCAATCGCTCGGCTGTCAATTTTTCCATCGCAGAAGATAATACGAAAATCGACGACGTCGTAGTCGTAGGTTACGGTACGCTGAAGAAAACGCAGCTGGTAGGTGCTGTCGAGAACCTCTCCGGCGAAGCGCTCGAAGGACGTACCAACTCGAACATCACCCGTTCGCTGCAAGGTCAGATCCCCGGTCTGAACATTATTCAGACCGACGGTAAGCCCAACCATCAGGGTGCTGTCTATGTGCGTGGCGGTGCGACTTCCTATAAGACTCGTGCTTCGGTTTCGTCGGCCGGTGAGGGTAGCCACACGATCGGTCAGGGCGGTTCGGCACTGGTGCTGATCGATGGCGTTGAAGGCGATCTGACGACGGTCAATCCCGACGATGTGGAGACGATCTCGGTGCTGAAGGATGCCGCTTCTGCTGCTGTATACGGAGCCCGCGGTGCATTCGGTGTTATCCTCGTTACGACCAAAAATGCCCAAAAAGACAATATCCGCGTCAACTACAACGGTTCGTTCTCGGTTAACCGCCGTACGGTGATCTGGGAAGACAATCTCGTGTCCGACGGTTTGGAGTGGTTGGATAATTTTGCAAATTTCTTCCAGAACGATACCCGTACCCCCGAATCGCCAGGTAATCTGCCTTCGGCGGTCAACAACCGTGCGGATACCTATTCTACAGCTTATCATGAGGAGTTCCGTCGTCGCAAAGCCGAAGGCGATACGAATCTTTACGGTCTGACTTCGAAAGGAAACTACGCCTACTACGGCAGCACCAACTGGCTCGACATGTTCTATAAAGATTACAATATTTCGCACACTCACAACCTGAGCATCAGCGGGTCGAGCGATAAGGTGTCGTATGCGTTGTCGGGACGTTATCAGAACCAAGACGGCGTTTACAAGATCGGAAACGAAGAATTCAAAAGTTACAACCTGCGCTCCAAGGGATCGGTCAAGATTGCCAAGTGGGCGACACTGAGCAACAATACGTCGATCTTCAGCCGCAAGTATTATCAGCCGATGGTGACGGGCGGCAACCAGCCCATTCTGCGTCAGTTCGAGCACCGCGGTCAGCCGATCTATACGCCTTATAACGAAGACGGTACGCTGAGTTTCTATGGTGCTTCGGTTATGTACGGCGCTTTCCAAGACGGCAGTTCCTATCAGCAGAATGACAAGTTTGATGTGATCTCGACTACTACCTTGACGCTCGAACCGATCAAAGATGTACTGAAAATCTCGGGTGACTTCACTTACAAGGCGATCCGTTCGACGCAGGTGCGTATTTCCGATATTCAGACGGGTTATGTCGCTCCGGGCGCGGAGGAGAGCTATAATACCTCTTCTTACAAATCGGATTGGCGTTACAATACGGATCATCTTGCGTCGAACATCGTGTTGACGTGGACTCCGAAACTGGGCGACAACCACAACCTCAATGTAATGGGTGGCTGGAACATCGAGAAGACCAAGTACCGTCGTCTCTACCTCCAGCGCAAGGGCCTGCTTTACGCGTCGATTCCGAGTTTCGAATTGATGGACAGCGATGAGTATTCGGTCGAGGACGACGGTTACGATCGTTCGATGGTCGGTGTATTCGGCCGTATCAACTACACGCTGCTGAACCGTTATATTTTCGAGTTCGCTGCGCGTTACGACGGCTCGTCGCGTTTTCCGAGCAATCAGCGCTGGGGTTTCTTCCCATCGGGTTCTATCGGTTGGCGCCTTTCGGAGGAGCCTTGGATGACGTGGTCGCGCAACTGGCTGGACAATTTTAAGATTCGTGCCAATGTGGGTTCTTTGGGTAATGCCAATGTCAGCGACTATTCGTTCATGGATCTGATGTCCGTAGCTAGAAGCGGCATCGTGATCAATGGTGCAAAACAACCTTATACGATGTCGCCCAACTCGTTCGTTCCCGCATCGTTGACGTGGGAAACCGTGACGACCTATGATATCGGTCTGGATATGGATTTCCTCCGCAACCGGCTGTCGTTCTCCGGAGACTACTATTGGCGTTATACCAACGATATGTTGATCAACGGTCCTGACTATCCCGAACTTCTCGGCGCCGATTCGCCGAAAGGCAACTACGGATCGTTGAAAACCAAGGGTTGGGAGGCTTCGCTTTCGTGGCGCGACAGCTTCAAGCTCGGCGGCAAACCGTTCAACTACAACGTGAAAGTGAGCGTGTGGGACAGCCGCACGTGGGTGAAGGAGTACTACAACCTCAACGGTAATATCTACAGTTACTACGCAGGCAAGGAGCTTGGCGAAATCTGGGGCTTCCGCACCGACGGTTATTTCCTCAGCAACGAGGAGGCCAACAACTGGGTGCCGGATACGTTCCACAAGAACGGCTCTAACTTCCGTGCCTATGCGGGCGACTTGAAGTTTATCGATGTCAACGGCGACGGTAAGATCGATGCCGGTGCAGGTACTCTCGACGATCACGGCGACTTGGAGCGTATCGGTAATGAGAGTCCGCGTTATTTCTACGGTATCAATCTCGGCGCCAACTGGAACGGTATCGGCCTGAGTCTGTTCTTTCAGGGTGTGGGCCAGCGCGATTGGTATCCGGGTTGCGAGTCCGGTTTCTTCTGGGGTATGTACAACCGTCCCTACGGTTATCTGCCCAAGGTGCATACGACCGATGCCGTTATCATGGATTACAGCACGCCGAACTGGGTGGTAACCAACGCTTCGTCGAGACCCTATTATACGCGTCAGGTGGCCTATGCGGCCAACCGAAACGTCGGTCCGCTGACCTATGAGAACGATTATTACATGCAGGATGCTTCGTATTTCCGTTTGAAGAATATCACCATCGATTATACGTTCCCAAAGGAGATGACGCGTAAAATCCGTATCGAAAATCTGAAAGTATACGTATCGGCCGAGAACCTCTTTACACACTCTCCGATTTATAAGCATACGAAGATGTTCGACCCCGAGGTAATCGGCAACGGCGATAGCGATTTCAGCACGAAGTTCGGGTTGTCGGGTGTAGGCCAGGGTTATAGCTATCCGATGCTGAAGACGATTACGATTGGCTTGAATGTCACCTTCTAATATCCGTAAATGATTATGAAAACAAATATCGTAAAATTATTCTTTGGAGCGGCCGTGGCTCTTTCGACCGTTTCCTGCGAAGACTTCCTTACGGTCTCTCCGGTCGATAAAGTCGGTGCCGAGACATTTTTTGCAGGAGAGAAGGATTTGCTCCTGTTTGCCAACGGTATGTTGCAGAACTATCTCCCGTCCGAGAGTACGATCGGGTTGGGCGATGCGTATTGCGATCTCGTGGCGACCAAGACGTCGAACGACTACTATCGTCCCAATATCTGGGACTATACCAAACAGTCGGGGTGGTCTATCAGCAATTGGCGCACTATCCGTCGAGCCAACTATTTCCTCGAAAACATGACCCGTTGCCAGAATGTTGTCGATCCTGAGGTTTACAATCATTATGTCGGTGTCGCACGTTTTTGGCGGGCCTATTTCTATTTCGACAAGGTGAAGACCTTCGGTAACGTACCTTGGGTAGACCATGTGCTCGATATCGATGACGCGATTCTGTTCGCAGCCCGCGACGATCGTGAATTTGTGATGAGCAAGGTGCTCGAGGATCTGGATTATGCCTGTGAAAACTGCTTGGGTACCGATGTTTATAAGGGTGTGATCAACAAGTGGGTCGTTCTTGCTTTCAAGTCGCGTGTTTGCCTCTATGAAGGTACTTTCCGTAAGTATCATTCGGTAAATCCGTCTACGAATGCGGCCTGGAACAACCAGTATGAAACGGCGAACGATTTTCTCACCGCGGCAGCTTCGGCAGCCAAGGAGGTGATGACCGACGGCGGTTTCGAACTCTACAAGAAGGGTACGCCGGAGAAGGATTTCCGCACTATTTTCACCTCTCAAAACCCCGACGCTACGAAGGAGGTGATCTGGATTCGCGAGATGGCCGGCGATCCGATCAATGTCTTCAATGAATTGACGTGGAATTTCAATTCCGCCACTTATGGTCAGCAGTACTCTCCGACGAAAGATCTGGTACACATGTTCCTTACACTCGACGGTAAGCCGGTGGAGACCGATCAGGTGTCGTTGACTAAAGAGTTCGATAATCGTGACTGGCGCCTGAGCCAGACCGTTCATGGCCCCGGCCACACCTATCAGAACTCGGCGGGTACGACGATGTTGAAGAATATCGACTTCTCGACGACGAAGACGGGTTATGCCTTTATCAAGTGGAGCGTTGAGATTCAGGAGAACTATTCGAAGGGTAAGGCCGACAACTCGTTGCCGATTCTGCGTCTGGGCGAAGTTCTGCTCAACTATGCCGAGGCGAAAGCCGAGTTGGGAGAGATGGACAAGTCCATTTGGAACGAGACGGTCGGCGCTCTGCGCGAACGTGCCGGTGTAACGAATATTTATCCCGAAGATGCGAATTATGTAGAGGACGAATGGCTGAAAGACTATTATGCGGATTCGCCGATTAAGCTCTCGAATACGCTTCTTGAAATTCGCCGCGAGCGCGTGACGGAACTTATCATGGAAAACGGTCTGCGCGTATCCGACCTGTATCGCTGGAAGCTGGGCAATCTGATTCGGGACCGCAGCACTGGCAATCAGGGCTGGAAGGGTATCTACCTGTCTACTGACGAATATAATAACGGTTTTGAATTTAACGGATATAAGTATTTGTTTAAAGATCAGGCGCAGGGTACTTATTCGTATCCGATAGGTCAGTCCTCTGACGATATGAACTATACTTTGAGCGATGGCGATCACGGCTATCTGATCTATAATTATAAACTCCAATGGGATGAGAAACGTTATGTGCGTCCGATTCCGTCGACGGCTTTGACCAAGAATCCCAATCTGGGCCAAAATTATGGTTGGGAGCAGTAATTCAGTTTTCGGAGAGAATAGAAATTGATGTAAGTGATGGGCAATCTTTGGTTTTTAGCCAAAGATTGCTCGTCATTCATGGCTCCGTTTATTAACAGTGGGATGATTATTCAGAATAAATCCATAAACAAGAGAGGATTGATATGTTAAGAAAATTTTATTATCTGTTTTTGACGGTGGCTTTGCTGGGCGGAGCCGCTTGTTCAAGTTCCGATCCTGATGATGATCCGGATCCTACGCCTCCCAGCGGAGGGAATGAGACCGTCCTCATCGGTCAGATCTCGGATGCTACGACGGGGAAAGGTATTGCCGGCGTTCCCGTGACGGACGGCTATGCGTTTACCACTACGGATGCCGACGGTAACTACCGCCTCGTGGCGAACCGCTATTGCCGCAATGTCTATTACGTTACTCCGGCGAACTATAAGGTGGCGCTCGATCCCTCCTCCAAGTTGCCCCTGTTCTATTCGACCTCTACGATTCAGCGCTACAAGGAGAATCGCAATGATTTCAAACTGGAGCCGCTCCCCGCTGTCGAGGAGAATTTTACGCTTGTCGCCATCGGCGACCCGCAGTGCAAGACCGATTCGGATGTGACGCGGTGGAGCAATGAAACGATTCCCGATATCAAATCCACGCTTACGAGTGCTCAGGCGAACGGAAAGTGGCAGAATGCCTATGCCGTTACGTTGGGCGATATTACGTTCGACAATACGGTGCAGTGGGATAAGATGAAGAAATCAATGTCGAACGTGCAGGTCGGCGCGAATTACCTGCCGATTTTCAACTGCATGGGCAATCACGACCACGATGCGAAACAGGCTAACACCTATACGGCTCAGACGAATTTCATCGAGCGTTTCGGTCCGGCCGACTACTCGTTCAACCGCGGCAAGGCGCACATCGTCGTGATGGACAATGTCGTATGTACGACGACCAATCAGTCTACGTGGACTTATGAGGCAGGTTTTTCGCAGCAGCAGTACAATTGGCTCAAAGCCGATCTGGATCTGGTCGAGAACAAAGCCGACAAGATCGTTTTCCTCTGCTGTCATATTCCTTTCCGGAATGGCGGAGAGGCTACGGGTTCCAATGTGAACAAAGACAAGTATTATGACGAAACGCTCAAATTGCTGACGCAGTTCAAGGAGGCGCATATCATGATCGGGCATACGCATTATCCGCAGAACTATATCCACTCCGGCTACAAGTGTCAGAGCGGATTGCCTGTTTACGAGCATGTCCACGGCGGCGCTTGCGGCGGTTGGTGGGCAAGCAACCTGAATGTCGATGGCGCTCCCCAAGGTTACAGCATCTACGAGATCAAGGGCAATGTCGTTGACAACTGGGTGGCCAAAGCGACCAACCAGTCCGAAGCTTATCAGCTTCGCGCATATGACGGCAATGCCACCTACACGGGATCGAAGAAGTACTCCTACACGTGGACGGACGGCGGTAGCAGTGACAAAATCAGCACGCCCGGTATTGCTGGTCTGAAAGGGTGTTTTATCGCGTCGATCTGGAATGACGATCCGCAGAACTGGAAGGTGGAGTTCGTTCAGAACGACAAGTCGACGCCGATGACCCGTGTAAGCACGAGAGACATGTGTGTCGTATCGTTCTTCTTCAACGAATGCGGCAAGAATACGACTACGTGGAACAAATCCTTCCAGCACTTCTGGAAGATCGCGGCTCCGGGCGGCGAGCCCTCCAAAGAGGAGGGGTGGGTCATTCGCGCTACGCAGACGATTCCCGGAAGCAAGAAAACCAATGTCTACGAAGCGAGTGCTTTGCAGACCGATTATGCCGGTTTCGCTCATTAGCAGCTTGAATTCTTTTTTCGATTGCGGCGCACCATCGCGGGTGCGCCGCTTTTTTTATGCCCAGGGAAGCCCGCGGTGTAACAGGACGGCAGCCGGAGGGTGGCGGGAAAATACAAATAACCCCTGCCGAATTCCGGCAGGGGCTATGCGATGTTTGGGAGGGCGGCTCAGCAGTTCGTCGCCCGAATTTTATCCGTCTATTTCACCTTGCTGCTGCCGACCATGCGGTATTTTTCGCAAAGCAGCTCCACGACCGGCGCCACGGCTTTTGGGAAAACCTTTCGCAGGTCGATTTCCTCGCTTTCGAGCAGTACGCCTTTGAGCGCGCGCATGAAGTTGTCCTTGATCTCGGTGGCGAGGTTGACCTTGACGATGCCGTTGGCGATCGCTTCGCGCACCATGTCGTGGGGGATGCCCGAACTGCCGTGCAACACCAGCGCCGCGTCGGTCGCCGCATGGATCTGCGCCAGCCGTTCGATGTCGAGCCGCGGAGCCTGCTTGTAGAAGCCGTGGGCCGAACCGATCGCCACGGCCAGCGCATCGACGCCGGTCGCTTCGACGAATCGTGCAGCCTCTTCGGGCGTGGTGAAGCCGCCGCCCTGCGCCTGTCCCAGTTTGGCGACGTAGCCCAGCTCCGCTTCGACGTTCACGCCGTAGGGGCGTGCCAGTTCGACGACCCGCCGGGTCGTCGAGACGTTCTCGTCGAACGGACGTTCGCTGGCATCGATCATCACCGAGTCGAATCCTGCATCGAGACACCGCTCGACCAGTTCGACCGATCCGCCGTGGTCGAGATGAATCCACCCTTCGACGCCGTAGTCGGCGATCGCCCTGCGGCCCATTCCGACGGCCTGTTCGAGCCCCATATAGTCGATCGAGCTGCGCGTGAGCTGCAACAGCACGGGAGCCTGCATTCGCTGCGCAGCCTGCATGACGGCCGTGAGGGTCTCGAAGTTATAGAAATTGGTCGCCAGCACGGCCGTCCGGCCGCGTTGGCATTTTTTCAACAGTTCTTTTACGTTCATTACAGCAGGTTGTTAAGGTCGACCAGATTGAATGCGTAGAAATACTTGTCCATATCGTGTTCGATGCGGCCGAGTACCACCTCTTCGGGGTCCATTCCCACACGGCGCAGGTTGTCGTAGAGCCGTTGGCGCGCTACGAGCGCTTCGGGTTCCTGCCAGATGTAGCGGCAGTCATGCCCCCCCCGGTTGGGGCGCCAGCCGGTCTTGACGAGCCACGTGCGGCGCTCGGCGCTCAGTGCGCCGAATGCCGATCCTTCCTCAGCAGGCAGCAGCCACTTCTTCCAGCGGCCCGACGCTTCGACCAGTCGTTCGAGTGTCTCGGTGATGCGCGAACGCATGGCGATACGTCCTTCGGCCAGGAGCTTCTGTTCGGTACGTTCCAGTTCGGCCAATCCGTCGTATTCGCTCATCGTGAACTCCGGGCCGACGTTGGCGGCGCCCATGCCGCACAGCGGGTAGTCCTGCGGATTGCTTACGCCGTCGGTGTAGTGTCCCTTGATGTAGCTGCCCAGCGGACGGACTTTCGCCGTGAGGCTGCGGGCTACCTCCGTGTCGAAGAGGGTCGTGTGGAGGTCGGTTCCCACCTTGCCCACGATGAAACAGGGCCATATGTCGGAGAGCCCTTCGCGCGCCAGTCCTGCTTTGAGTTCGGCGATGAAGGTGTCGAACGTCCGTTCGTCGGCCAGACCGCCGTGCACCTCCTCGGTTCCCACCTCGTAGGAGATTTCGGGCAGTCCCTTCGCACGGCGGAAGGTTTCGCAGTGCCGGATCAGCTCCACCGTGCGGGCGGCCACGAGACGGATGTCGATCGTCTGGCCGGCCGGTACGTTGATGTCCACCGTCGGATCGACGTGGATCAGATCGTACCCCGCCAGCAGCGCCGCTTCGAACGAGCGCTTCACCCCGTCCATCGCGGCCTCGGTCGACCACTTCTCGGTGCGCTGCTTGTCTTTGAGCCACGGACCGCCGTGGTCGATGGCCACGATATAGATTCCGTCGAAGTTGACGGCGGCGGCCTCCATGCGCACGAGCTTCACGAACTCGTCGGGCCGCATCCCCGTGTACCCGCCGTCGCAGTCGATCTGATTGAGTGTCGCGGCGAAATAGATCGGCGCGTTGTTGCGCTTGGCGGCACGGAAGGCGGCCTTGATGACCGCCGTCGAATTGGGACAGGCGGCGAAGAGGGTGCGACGGATGCCGGTTTCGCGTTCCAGCTCCGCGATGCGTTGCAACAGTTTTTCGGTTTTTGCCATAATCGTTGGGTGTTGATGGTGCCGGGTTTCGTCAGACGGGGGCGGCCGGAGACCGCTTCCTGCGGAAGTGTTGTCCGCCTCCTGCGGTCGGAAAGGGGGCTGCGACCTCCCTGCCGGTGATACTATCGGTTGATGAACATTACTTTGTTGAAGAACTCCTTGCGCTCACGCATGACGCCGAACGCCTTGTCGGCCTCCGAGAGCGGGAAGCGGTGCGAGATGAGCGGACGCACGTCGATGCGGTGCGACGCGATGGCCGCGAGCGCCGTGCGCCATTCGTTGCGGACGTCGTTGTAGCTGCTGTTCCACGTCCCTTTCAGCGTGAGCTGCTTGCGCAGAATCTCCCAGTAGCCTTTCTGGGTGAGGGTCATGTCGCCGGCGGGATTGCCCATCGAGACGACCGTACCGAAACTTTTGACCGCTTTGAGGGCCTGCTCCCACGTTTGCGCCACGCCGGCTCCTTCGATGCAGGCGTCGGCGCCCCGGCCGCCGGTCTGCGTGCGGATATACTCCACCGGATCGGTCTCGCGCGAGTTCACGGCGTCGAATCCCTGTTTGCGCGCGAATTCGACTTTGGTCGGATCGATGTCGCACAGGATGACGCGGAACGCGCCGGCGGTTCGGGCCCACAGGCCCAGCATGATGCCGATCGGGCCTGCACCGAACACGGCGACGGTGTCGCCGATGCCGACCGACGCCTGACCGATGGCGTGAAGCGCTACGGCGGCCGGTTCGCACATCGCGGCCTCCTCGTAGGAGAGCGAGTCGTCGAAGAAGACCAGGTTCCACTCCTTCACGGCGATGTATTCGGCGAAAGCGCCGTCGCGCCGCGAGCCGTAGTAGTCGTAATCGCTGCACTGTGCGTATTCTCCCACCTGGCAGGCTTCGCATTTGCGGCACGGCAGCAGCGGGAAGACTGCGGCACGACGGCCGACGAGCGACGGGTCGTCGGCTTCGACGATCTCCCCGGCGAATTCGTGACCGGGAATCGTCGGGAAATGGTAGGTTCCTTTGGTAAAGACGCGCGGCAGATCGCTTCCGCAGATTCCGCAGGCGTGCACTTTGAGCAACACCTCTCCCGCCTGACGCACGGGCATGGGCACATCCTCGTAACGCAGGTCGCCGACCGCATGGAGGTTGAGCGCTTTCATCGTATTTTTCATCTATTTATATATTTAGGTATAACGTCTTTTGTGCCGGCAGGCCGGAATCCGCTTCGGCATCTGCCGTCGCGTCTGCTGGTTGTCGTTTCCGGCCTTCAACGGTCTTGCGTGTCCGCAAGGCGGTTATCGGAGTTTCCCGACTGCGTTTGCCGCACGCTTCCGATCGAATCCGATTTCGTTTTAATTCTATTTTCTTTCGAATGCTTTTACAAAAATAGAATTTAACTTTTAAAGTTGCAACTATTTTGCGGAAAAAATGCGTTGCGGTCATCGTCCGTCCGGAACCGTTCCGCGACCGGAGACACGGGACGCATCCGCTTTAATACGCCGGCGTTCGGCGGTCTCGGCGTGGTTGGGCGTTGCGTCCGGCGTCTCGTTTCGGCAGGGACTTCGGCATGCATCTCTTTGGGGTGTGACGGCTCGGAGGAAGGGCTTCCGCGTCCGCTTGGGTATGGACAGAGAGATCGCAGTGCGGACAGGCGGCGTGTGGAAGAGAACGGAACTGCGGAGAGCATCTGACGGCGGGGCGGATTCCGCCGCGATTTCTCCCGTCCCGCCATGTGCTTCCGGTACGGGCCGACCGGATGTGGATTTGCAGAATCGGAATCGATTCGAAATTCAGTAGTGTGTATTTACGATTTATTTCGATTTTCGAAAAGGGGTGCGCGGGTATTATCGTTTCCGATAAATCCGCCGAAAGATGAACGCAGCCGGCCTTTCCGGAGGATGGACAGGGCTTTCCGGAAATAAATGTCGGAAAAATAACGCTAAAAGCTTGCTATTCCACGCGGTTTTTGTAACTTTGTGTCTTGGAATAGTAACTTACTAACTCTTAAATCGAATGAACAATACGCAATGTATTCTCGATGCTTTAAAAATCGCAACCGATACGAAAGCATTCGAACTCGGCGAGGGTGTTCTTCACCGTGCTCCGGCTCTTTTTAAGGAGTATTTTCCGAATCGGAAGGCCGTCATCGTCGCCGATAACAATACATGGAAAGCCGCCGGCGAAGCCGTCGACGCATCCATGCGCGAGGCGGGAATTCCCTGCGAGCGTTTCCTTATTGAAGAGGAGGAGTTTCATGCCGACTGGCCCTATGTGGAGCGGATCGACGAGATGCTCGACCGCACAGGGGCCGTCGCCGTCGCCGTCGGGTCGGGCGTCATCAACGACTTGTGCAAACTCGCGTCGTTCCACCACGGTCAGTCCTATCTTTGCGTGGCTACGGCCGCTTCGGTCGACGGTTATTCGTCGTCGGGCGCAGTGGTGTCGCGCGACGGCGCCAAACTCAATATCGAAACCCATGCGCCGCTGGTGATTCTGGCCGACGTGGGCGTGCTGGCCGCCGCGCCGAAAGAGATGACAGCGGCGGGTTATGCCGATCTGGCGGCCAAGATACCCGCCGGCGCCGAGTGGATGATCGCCGACCTGTTCGGTACGGAGCCGATCATTCCCGCTGCGTGGAACGTCTTTATGAACGATCTGGATGCGATGCTCGCCGATCCCGAAGGGGTGGCGGCCGGCAAACCCGAAGCGATCGCTTCGCTCTTCGCCGGTCTGACGCTGAGCGGCATCGCGATGCAGGTAGCCAAGTCGAGCCGTCCGGCGTCGTGCACCGAACACCTGTTCAGCCACGTGCTCGACATGACGCACCATCGCTACAACGGCAAGTTACAGTCGCACGGTTTCCAGGTGGCGATCGGTACGCTCACGATGTGCGCCTTCTTCGACGAGTTCTTCAAGATGGATCTCTCGACGCTCGACGTCGACGCCTGCGTGGCCGCATGGCCCTCGCTCGAAGCGGAGCAGCGGCGTGCGCTCGATCTGTTCCGCGATTTCCCCGTGCCGGAGCTGGGGTATACCGAGATCACGAAGAAGTGGAACGACGCCGAGACGGTTCGCGTACAACTCACGCGAGTCAAGGAGAACTGGCCCGCCTTCAAGGCACGGTTGCAGGCGCAGTGCTATCCGTTCGAGAAGATGCGTGCGCTGTTCGCCGCCGCGGGTGCGCCGACCGATCCTTCGCAGATCGGTGTTTCGCGCGAGCAGTTGCGCAGCATGGTCGATTTCACGCAGTTGTTGCGCTGGCGCATCAATCTGCTCGATCTGGCCAAACGCGCACGGATTTACGATGAATTGGTCGCCCGCGTCTTCGGCAAGGGCGGAGCTTGGGAAATCGCATAATCGACAAGCCTTATGACTGCGGAACAGACCAAACGATTCAAATACTGGCAGTGGCGGACGATCATCGGAACGATGATCGGTTACGCCATTTTTTATTTCGTTCGCAAGAACTTCTCTTTCGCCATTCCCGGTCTTACGGCCGAGTACGGCATCTCGAAAACGACCTTCGGCGTCATCATGACCCTCGTCGGGCTGATCTACGGCGTGTCGAAATTCGTCAACGGCGTACTGGCGGACCGCACCAACGGCCGCTGGCACATGGTGACGGGCCTGTCGGTGTGTTCGGTCATCAACTTCATTTTCGGCTGCGGTGCGATCATCTGCGCATGGATTACGGGGCAGACCTACGGGACGACGTTCATCCATACGCTGGTCGTCCTGTTCGGCGTGCTGCTGATTCTGAACAACATGTTCCAGGGGTGCGGCTTCCCGCCGTGCAACCGCCTGATCACGCATTGGGTTCCGCCCAAGGAGCTGGCGACCAAGATGTCGATCTGGAACGCTTCGCACTCGATCGGCGCCTTCATCATCGCGATCTTGTGCGGGTATCTGATGGGCCACACGGGTACGGATATGACGGGCGATCCGGAGATGCGGCAGCGCGTCGTGGAGAATACGGCGAGCATCACCGAAAAGATGGACGCCGCTTCGGCCGAAGCCTATGTCACCAATGCGTTGCAGCATGTCGGCGCCTGGCAGTGGACGTTCTGGGTTCCGGCTGCCATCGCGGTGCTGGGCGTGATCTTCATCATCGTTACGTTGCGCGATACGCCCAAGTCGGTCGGCCTGCCCGAATTGGAGGGCACCAAGACGCAGCTCGACGAACACGATTCGTCGGAGGAGTTCAAGGCGTTCCTGCGCAAGAAGGTCTTCCTCAATCCCATGATCTGGGGGTTGGCCGTGGCCGACTTCTTCGTCTATATCGTGCGTTTCGCCGTGCTCGACTGGGGCCCGACCTTCTTGCAGGAGTCGCGCGGTCTCTCGTCGAGCATGGCCGGCTGGACGGTCGCCATCTTCGAAGTGTGCGGTATCACGGGCATGCTGCTCGCGGGTTGGATCTCCGACAAATTCTTCGGGGGCCGCGCGCAGCGCACCTGCGTCTTCTGCATGGCGGGCGTGATCCTCTTTATCTCGCTCTTCTTCGCCCTGCCGGAGTCGACCGATCCTGTCGTGCTGCTGATGATGCTCGCCGTGGCGGGATTCTTCATCTACGGCCCGCAGGCGCTCATCGGCGTCATCGCGTCGAACCACGCCACGAAGAAGGCCGCTTCGACGGCCAACGGCGTGGTGGGTATGGTGAGCTACGTCAGTGTCGTCGTTTCGGGCTGGGGCTTCGGCTTCATCTCCGACCACTTCGGCTGGCGCTGGGTCTTCATCACGATGATCGCCATGGCCGTGCTCGGATTCCTGGTGCTGCTGTCGATGTGGAACACCAAGAGCGACGGATATGAGCACGACGCCGCCGAAACCAACTAAAACCTTATAAGCTTATGAAAAACTTCTTTTTGAAACTGGGTGTCTGCGCATTGGCGCTCACCGGTGCCGCCGAGGCGCTGGCGCAGGAGCAGGTCATCCAGCTCTTCGCCCATCGGGGCAGCCGTTTCGAGTACGACGAAAACACGCTGCCGGCCTTCAAGGCCTCCTACGATGCGGGTCTGCGCGGTTTCGAGACCGACATCCGCATGACCCGCGACGGCGAGCTGGTGATCTCGCACGACGAGACGCTGGCACGTCTGACGCCCTGCAAGCGCGTGGTGGAGACGATGACGGCCGACGAGATCCGCAAGGTCAAGACCAACCAGGGCAACGACCTGATCTTCCTGCCCGAGCTGGTGGACTTCTTCGCCGACAAGGACAACGTATACATCGAGTTCGAAATGAAGACGAAGCCGGTCGAGAGTTATCCCGAAGAGCGGCTGCGCGAGTACTGCGAGAAGGTGTACAACACGGTGATGGCCAAGAAACCCGCCAACTCGCTCTATCTGTTCACGTCGAGTGACAAACGTGCGCTGAAAATGATGCGTTTGCTCCACCCCGACGTCGATCTGCTGCTGATTATTTCGAAGCCGATCTGCGAGGAGACGATCCTCGAAGCGATCGACATGGGCATCAAACGGTTGGGCTGCCGCATCGAGGGCACGTCGAAGGCGATGGTCGATCTGGCGCACAAGGCCGGACTCTATGTCTCGCTGTGGCCCGGTCAGTCGCCCGAAGAGTTCATGCGGGGTGCCTATCTGGGTGCCGATGCGCTCAACAGCGACCGTGCGGTCGAGGTCAAGAACTGGCTCGACAAGAACGCGCCGTGGATCAAGTATAAATAACGTCCGTTCCGTCGCAGGCCCGTTCGGCGTGCGACGTGTATAACGGGGACGTTCGGACGAGTCCGATCCTTGCATTACCCCCGCCGGAAATGTTTCCGGCGGGGGTATTCCGTTTGCGGGTCTCCCGACCCGTTTGCAGGTGCCTGTGCGGCGGCGTTTCCGGCTTCGGGGGAATGAGTTTCCGTGCCGCAG
>OGQK01000793.1_pt1 | contig 19286 bp, 22 predicted proteins | sample 1553221 | NCBI WGS metagenome assembly OGQK01 (sample SAMEA2579996, study PRJEB22360) | human gut metagenome | biome: human gut; feature: human-associated habitat; material: faeces | place: Denmark | collected 2008/2010 | reverse complement strand
AAGAAAAACCCCCCTGCCGAAACAAGTCCGTTTACCATCATAGCAACCGCATCCATCCCGCTGAACAGGAAATCCAGGAGCGTACATCCTGCAAACACCGCCGCCGTACCAAGCACGACCTGATTCGGTATCCGGCGGCTCAGGGCATCCGTATAAGCCGCCGCCGCAAGGAACGCCCCCAGCAGCAACAACCGCAGCAGATTGGGCAGGTATGTGCCCACACGCAATATCAACAAAAAGCCGCTCGCAAAACCGCCCACACCAGCTAGCAGAAGCGCCGCCAGCCACTTTTTTCGGTCAGATGGTTCTAGTCCTGTTTTCTTTCTTGCGATGCAGACTGCCGCAAGGGTCAATACTGCTCCGCATCCCGCAACGATCCATTCCATTGTGATTCCTCATATATATTGTTTATTTGTTTCGTTTCCCATAGGTCGCACCCATAATAAGAGCACGGCCCATGGGAAACGAATCTTACCCCGCAAAAGGCAAGATTCGCTTAGATTTATATTCAACTATTTACTTTATTTAACAGTCGAATTCAAACCTCCAACCGTGTTGCCAATCTTACCTGAGAGTCTGCAGTGCTGACGATTTTCTTTGCATAGTTCACCAAAATGCCAACCAAGACCAGACCAACAGCCACCAGGATAATGGTGATGATGATGTCGAGGCCCTCGTCCTCTTCACGCATTTTCTGCAGCTCGTTCTTTGCCATGTTAGCGCCGACCAATGCCTTGATGTAGATCTTGTTTATAAACTTATTCATAAAATATTCCTCCTGAGAATTTATTTATATAAGCAGACGGTCTGCCTATATCCACTTTTAAATCGCCATATCCATGCCGGACATGGCTGCCACCATGATGATGAGAATTACACCAATCAGAACGATAGTCGTGGGGGCCAGCAGCTGTGCAGCGGCATCATCGCCCTTGCGCAGCAACATCTGCCGCCGCTGGGACATCAGCTCATCGGCCTGCTGGCGCATCACAGCGGTCACGTCTGACCCACCCTTTTCGATGTTCTGGATAATGATGCTTGCAAACTTGCGCACTTCCGGCGAACCAGTGCGGACACCAAAGTTGTAGATTGCTTCTGCGCTGGCCATACCGTTGTCCATTTCACGGCAGGCTTCCTGCATCAACTCATAAATGATGCCCTGCTTGCTTTTTGCAACGATATACCACGCCTCTTTCAGAATCATACCGCAGTTCATCAGCAGAGTTAGCTTGGATACCACATTGGAAAACTCCATCATGCATTCCGTGCTGCGCTTCTGGAGCTGATTGCTCATCTCATTTGCGCCGTTGGAATAAATAACTGCCACCATGGCAACACCTGCCACCAGCACAGCAAACAGCATATAGCCATCCATGAATACAGCGGCGCAGAATGCCAAAGCCAGCACCAGCAGGGACATTGATAAGGTTCGTGCCCAGTACAGCCGCGCCCAGTATTCCACAAAGCGCCCACCGTTTTCAGGATGCAGGATAGCCGAGGCCGATATCATCTTTTTGCCCACTGCCGAATCCATCGAAAACATCGGCATCTGCTGCATGGCAAACCCAGCTGCCCACAGTTCTTTATCGCTGAATTCTTTTTCCGGCACACCCTCAATGCGCCAGTCCTCTTTTTTGCCGCGCATCGTCAGCAGGATAAAAAGAACTGCCAAGACCGTGCCTATCGCCAGACAAATCATTTTTACAATCAGCATTCCTCTTTACCTCACCGCAATGATTTTCTGTCCCCAGATGTAGGCGATGGCAAACAGTACCAATGCACCTGTCACAGCTGCAACGCCTACCGGAGAAGCCAGATTCTGTGCAAATGTCTCGTTGGCACTACGCATCAGCGCAACAATGAGCACCGGAGCCAGCATAATGATATTCAGCTCCATTTCATTTGCATGGATCTTCGCCTGGATTTCATCCTCCACTTCCATCCGCTCGCAGATGATATCGTGGGTCTGGTTGATGACGCGGCTCATGTTACCGCCGGGGCCGTAGCAGACCTGAAATACATTATTAAAATCCTGTATCTCCTCCACGCCGCTGCGTTTAGCAAAATCATCCATCATGACATTCAGTGTCACATTGATCTGCTCTGCACGGCGGAACTGATCCAGCTCTTTGGAGATCAACGCATCATCAGAATACTGCATACACATATCCGTATACGCCGAGCTGAACGCATCGCGCACAGTGCTGTTAGCCGCCAAAGAAGCGGTCAACGATTCCAACATATCGCGGAACTGCCGCCGCAGCGTATCCCGGCGTTTTTCTGCCAGCTGGCGGCTGCGCACAGGAAGGAATACCTTGCCAACGAGCAATCCCACTATTACAAAGGCCGCCGAATTGCTGATATACGTCAGCAGTGTCGGCACACCGTCCTCCTGAAACAGACCGCCATAGAAAAACTGACTCACCACACCGCCAACCAGAAATGCCGCCACGAAATACAGCACCGATTCGCTCTTTGTCATCTCATAGTTGTGGTAATCCAGAACCTTTTCGTTCAGTGGATTCGTCGTCCACTGGGAGACTTTTTCTTTCGTTCTGGCGAGCTTTCTGACTTTTGTCTTTTCCGCATTCTGTTCTTTTTTCATCCGATCATTCCTCTCTGTTCCCAATCACTTTTACTTTGCTGTCGGGATGTCTTCCAGCAGGAAGCCAGCACGTGTCCATTTGTCCGTCTGTATCATGGGATTTTCTGTCCGCACCAACGCTCCCGAAACATGCTGCAGCGTAGAGTTTTCGTCCTCCCGGAACTCAAACAGCGGATTCAGTCTGATATCACCGTTCTCGTCCAGATGCGGGAGGATCTCACTGACCATCATCGTTTTGCGGCTGTGGTCGCGCAGGCGGGACAGATGGATCATGATATCCACCGCACTGGATATCTGCTGCCGGATAGCTTTCAGCGGAAGGGCCGCCTCGCCCTGCAGCACCATCGTTTCCAGACGGCTCAGCATATCCTCCGCTGAGTTCGCATGTCCGGTCGAAAGGCTTCCATCGTGGCCCGTATTCATGGCCTGAAGCATATCCAGTGCCTCTGCGCCGCGAACCTCGCCCACAATGATGCGGTCCGGACGCATACGCAGGCTGGAACGGATCAGGCTCTGGATGTCGATTTTTTTGCTTTCTCCCGAAGATGCCGTTGCATTGCGTGTCTCAAGGCGCACGATATTGGGGATCTGCGTAATTTGTAGCTCTGCAGAATCCTCAATGGTAATGATACGCTCATCATGAGGGATGTAGCTGGAAAGGGCATTCAGGAATGTCGTTTTTCCGCTGCCTGTACCGCCTGCAATAAAAATGTTATATCGTGCTTTTACCAATTTTTGAAGGAACTGTGCAACCTCCGGGGTGATGGAGCCGTATTCCAGCAGCTTTTCCATGGTCATAGGCTGCTTGGAAAACTTTCGGATGGTAACAGTAGAACCGCTCAGTGCAATCGGCGAAAGCACTACATTCACACGACTGCCATCTTCCAGACGGGTATCCACGATAGGATTTGCTTCCGAGACCTCACGATGTGCCTTACCAACGATCAGATCTATCACACGGCGAAGTTCCTGTTCATCCTTGAAATGCTTATCCACCCGGGTCAAACGACCCTTGCGCTCCACAAAAATATTGTCTGGGCCGTTTATCATGACCTCCGTGATATCTTCATCCGCAAGGATGGAATCCAGCAGACCGCCAAGGCCGCGATACATTTTATAAATGCTGTTGACCGTATCCATCTTCTGAATTGGAAGCAGATAATCTCCTCTGCTTTCTCGATCCACCAAAGAGGTGATTGCTTTCAGCAACTCTTCATCGGTCATCCGCGTGGGCTGTAACTCCCGGTTGATGGCTTCCAAGACTCTGGTGCGAAGGTCTTTCAGTTCCTCTGTTGTCATCTGTTCCTCCTTACCGTCGTCAAATCATCCGGGAGTAGACACTGCTCATCCGCAATTCCCGGATGATGCGCTTTTTATCCGCATTCTGATAGCGTGGAATCGTCCCCAGTTCACTTGCATACTTTGGCAGTGCCAGTTTTTGGCCCGTAGAGCCGAACCTATTAAAGATTACGCCCATCTTACCGACGATCAATTTTTCGTCCATGCTGTCGATGGCTTCCAGCGAATCCAGCAGTTTACTACTCTTTTCGTTTCCTTCTGCTGTGCTGTCACTGACGATGACTGTCCAATCCGCAAGACGAATCAGTTTGAGCAGCATCGGGGAGAGCGTGCCGTCCGCACTGATGACACATCGTTCGCAGATACCCTTGATTGCTTGTATCAGGTTCTCTACACTTTCCGCATCAAAATTCATCGCACTGACAGGAAGGTCGAACGGTGCGAAAGAATACACCTCAGTTTCGTTGTCCTGCTTCAGCATACTCTGCAATTTCATCTGCAACTGTCCTTGGTCTTTGCCGCCCAGCTGACGCCACATGCTAATCTCATACATCACATCCGTCATAGAGCTTCCGCATATATCAAAGGAATCGTTGCACGCATTCTGTTTCAGTGTGAAGCAGACCGTATTTTTCCCCTGTGCCGCCATTGCCGCCGCACAGCCCGCTGCCGCTGTGCCGCTGCCTGCACCACCTGCTCCATTGATAAACAGAACGACCTGTCCATTCGCCTGCATCTCAAAGCTCGATGCTCCATGGCCGCGTTTTGCCGCCATGCTCTGAAATTCCCGGAAGATCTCGCTGGCCTTCTGGTAACGGAAGACCACCGGATATCCGTTTCGTTTCTGCTCGTGTTTCTCCGTGCTCCAGAAAGCAAGCTCCATATTACGGCTGTACTCTTCCGGCTCTGGCAGGAGATCTTCCTCCGCAACCAGAAGATCCATCCGCCCACCTCTCGACAATTGCTTCCGCAAAGCCTCTTCCTTCGTGAAAAGATAGATTTCAAACTGCACGGTCTCATTAGCGTGTGCACTATAATAATTTGCAAGCCGTGCAATATAGTTTTCGTCCTTATCTAAAAAACCTACCCGAACAATCATGTTGTCAACCTCACTTTTTGCATTGAGCATAAGTGTACCATCTTGCTGTCGCAGAGTAGCTTACTCTGCGATACCGACAACAAAATTACCTTGAATCGTTTGATATTTCGAAACGACGGCTTATTTGACGGAGATGAAATCGGCCAACTGTTCCATTGTTTCTCTCTTCAACTCCAACGAAGGATGAACATACCGGTTCATTGTGATGGTAACAGATGAATGCCCCAAAATCTCACTCAGAGTTTTGATGTCGATTCTCGCTTCCACACAACGGGTAGCGAATGTGTGCCGAAGAACATGAAAATTTCGATTTTCTAGACCACATGCCATGAGAATCTTATGAAACCGGCGCTGAACGCAGCGTGGTTCAATCAGCCTAGATGACGAGCCACTCAGAAAGTAACCGGTCTTGCCTAACGGGTACATATTCAGATATTCAAACAACATATGCGAAACCGGAATCGTCCGATTTGCAGAGCTGCTTTTGGGGGATGAAATGAGTATATGTGTTTTTTGAGATTCAGGTATTCGAGTCTGAATGCGCTGCATCGTTTGGCAAATACAAAGATTTCTCTCAGAAAGAGAAATCTTGTCCCATGTCAACGCACACAGCTCTCCGATTCGGATACCAGTGAACAGACATAAGAGGATGCCGAGATTCAGACAATCGGGGTGGCCTATTAGATATTTCTGAAGCGTCAACTGTTCGGACAAGCTCAAAACGGGCAAGGGTTTCGGTGTTTGTTTTATCCGTATGTCAAAAATCGCAGAGTCTACTGGTATGTTCTGAGCCTTTGCGTAATGCAAGATACGGCGAAGAACAGAAAGAATGTCAGAAACCGTTTTAGTCGAAAGAGCTGTTCCATCCCTTTTACCATGTGTTTCAATCTCTTTACAAAAATCCAGCACATGTTCCTTCGTAATGCTCTCGATTTTTGCTGTCTGGAAATACGGCATCAGATAACACCTTATTAGAGTGCGATAACGGATATAGGTTGACTCTTTAAAGCTTGTTGAAAAGGTATCAAGCCACTCTATAGAGAAGAACTCAAAGACTGAACCTTTACTCATCTCTTTAGAATTAGGGGCGTTGCCTTGAAGTCGAATCACATCCTGCAAACGGTTACGTGCTTCGTGATACGATGATGCATACAAATAGCCATATAAAGGTTTACCTTGAGCGGTTCGCGACTTTATGTAGCGTGCTTCCCACCGGCCATCCTTTCTTTTGTAGATGTTCAATCCTTTCCTTGACATCGAAATCTTCCTTTCTCTTTTGTCGACGGCTTATTGGACGGAGTATACAATTAAATTTTATTATTTTTGGCAAAATCGTCGATTGTCTCTAACATTTTTCTGCATCTTCTCAGGTTTTGAGCCTCTTTCTCTTGACCGTATGAATGATTGGCGGTAAAATTTAGTTGAAAAATCCTGTCGCAGAGTAAGCTACTCTGCGACAGGAAACACAAACCATGAATGTAAAAATTCATGGTTTTTATTTTTTCCATTTTCTTTTAGTCTATCACAGGTAGTTGATTATATCAATTAAAAATAATAGATTTAATCGTTCGGTTTCGGCTATGCTCTCGACTACAATAGAGTTGAGAAGGATGGTGGTGGCCATGTACGAAGAACAGTTTTCTAAGAGGCTTACTGAGCTGCGCACACAGAAGGGTGTGTCTGCAAGAGACATGAGCCTCTCAATCGGGCAGAATCCCGGCTATATTCGTGCAATCGAAAGTGGTACTGCCTTTCCGACGATGGCAAATTTCTTTTACATCTGCGAATATTTCAACATTACTCCACAAGAATTTTTTAATTTCGGCGAGGAAACCTCCAATGGAATGAATGCACTTGTTGACCAGCTAAAACAGTTCGATGCCGAGCAGATCAATGCACTTACGGCTTTTATAAAAACAATCGTAAAAAAGTAAATTATCAAAGAACTTAATACTTGGTAAACCTACCGAAAGATAGGAACACAAAGCCAAATGGGTCTAAAATCTCATATACGAGGTCATGACAGCCGATTGCTTTTTGAATGGGATAATTTTATCCCTCTACCATGTTAGAACCGTCTGTGAAGATTTCAACTCACAGGCGGTTTTTGCTTTTGAAAGCAAAATGATGGGGCGTTCTTCAGCTTATGCGGTGGAGAGATGGCTTTTATATAGACAGCATCAGGGATTCACCGTATCGAATGGAGAAGGCCCGGATGCTGCTTTTTGTTTAGGAGGTATTGTTATGCGGCAACTTGATCAGGTGTGCGAAAGTCCTGATTCCGAGAATATCCAGTGCGCTCTTGATTTTGAAAACACAATGAACAATCTGGAAACGCAGCTGTATTATCGCCACCTGCCGCCAAAAGAGGTGGCACTTTGCGTCATGGAAGCGGCCTGTAAATTCTATGATGCCGACTGGTGCGGTCTGATTCAGGTTGATCTGGATTTGGGGCTGTGGAAGCCACTCTGGTGGCACAATGAATGCCAAGAAGATAAAACTACTATCCTTACAAATGAGTTTGAATCGTCTGAATTTCTCGACCGCTGGGTAAAGGCAGTGCGCAGAGGAACTCCCATGGTTGTGCCCGATGCCGAAGAAGTTAAAGACCTCTATCCAGATGAGTACCAACTCTATGAGCGTCTGGGAATCAAGTCTGTCCTTGCAATTCCTTTGGAGCCTCGGCAAATCGCCCTGATTGCTGTTCGCAATCCTCAGCGGTACATCCATCAGACCAGTATGCTTAAACTTCTGGCCTATGTGTTACTGGCGGCATACAACGATAAGCGAATGGCTGACAGTCTGAGCATGGCAATCTCGCCAGAAAATATCAAGAGCAGCCATGATGTCTTCATCAGCTTGTTCGGAGAATTGAAAATCCACGCTTCCCACGGTGTCCTGCCGGAGTCCGACCTGAAATCTCCTAAAATCAGCCGTCTGCTGACCTTTATGCTGCTTTCCAATAAGAAAGCCCTTTCATCGTTGGAAATCGTACAGGAAATCTGGCCAGAAGAACTGGAGGATAAGGACGAACCCGGAAAAAAGGTCAAACAGCTCGTTTACCGGCTGCGGCAGGCATTCAGTATTATCTCGGATGAACAGCTGATTCTCTCCACGCCGTCTGGCTACCAATTCAACCCCGACCTCCATATCACGACCGACTTTCAGCGGTTCGATGAGTTGTGCATTGCGGCCGCAAAAGCCACTTCTGCTATAAATAAGGTGAGATTGCTCGAAAAAGCGGCATCATTGTATCAGGGCAAACTTCTTTCTGCTGCCAATGGCGAACATTGGCTGGGTTCCTCACCAAAACCTATCATTCGAATCAACCGTATGTATTTAAAATTAAAGGCGCAGTTAATGCCATATATTTATACATACGCTCAAGAAGCAGTTGATGGACTTCCACGCATACGATCTGCTTCATCGGGATGCTGCACTGGCCCTGACCATCGCGCCGGAAAACACAAAAGCCTACTATTGGCTTATTCGCTCGTACCAGAAGCAGCACATGGACGAGATGGCAGCGGGCGAGCTTGCGGCTGCGAAGCAAAAGCTGCCCGAAGATGAATACCAGAAACTACTCAACTCACTCGAACGATAAAATAACGTAGTTGCGTCATGCGACTTTCGTGTGACCTTCATACAACTTCTGTGTGACCTTATTTTTTCTAAAATCGTTCCATGTGACTTTCATAAGACCGTCATGTGACTTCTATAAGACCCTCGTGTGCTATGATAACAAGGCAAGTCAAAGCCTTGTTGTCTGGCTGCGAGGGCTTTATTTTTTTGTCCTTTTTTAGCCGGATAAACCGCTTTTGATCTGTAACGAAGAAAAATATATCGAAAGCCTGAGATGCATTAAAGGCTGAGGATACTCATATTGCTTTCCATCTACGGATGGAAAACAGTGTCTGTACCCTTTTCTTTAATGCGTCTTATTTTTTGCGCCAAAGAAAAGTTGGCATCCTGTCCAGCAGTGAAGTATCCTCATCCTCCGCATCCAGCGGAAAGGACACTTCATGTTTCTTTTTGCCCTCTTTTCGTGGCTGGAGCTGGCCGCAAAGTATCCCTAGAATCTCCAAATTTTCAATTTTTTACGCCTTATCGAAAATTTGGAGGTCAACAATGGAATTTAATAACGGCAACGAACGTCGAAAACTGAACAAAAAGTGGGAACGGCTGCGTGTGCAGTACCAACAGGCGGGAATGAGTGAAGATGCAATCCAAGCCATGTATGATTTTGATTTGGGCGTTCTCAATAGTGAGCGTTCCTACGTTGCAAACACACTGGCAATCGTTGACGATGGTGATGACAGCACGGGAAGGAAATCTTCTGACTTTAAGCAGTATGAAAAGGCAATTGCTGTAACCGATACTTACCACGAGACCCGGACTCGGTTTGCATGGGTAGGCGAAATCAAAGACAAGCGTTTGCAAGAAGGGTTAGAAAAACTCTCCGATGAAGAACTTCGGCTTATCACGCTGTATTTCCGCGACGAATATAGTACCGTAGAATTATCTAAAGTTTATGGCATTGCACAGCAAAATATTAGCAAGCGAATCTTGAAAATCACTAAATTTTTGAAGAAGTTTGGATTTTTGGGTGTAGATTGAGGCTTCTCGATGGCTCGTAAGTGAGGGGACAATTCACCAGACGGCTCTCGCCGCTGGTGATATGTCCACACTCACGGACCTTGAAAGCTGAATAGTTCAGTCGTCTGGTACTCAGAACAATGATACTTCCGTAATTCGCGGCCCGGTCAGAAAGTAGACGGGGTGGTTGAGATGCCAATGGAGCGGTACAAGCCCGCCGCCAGATGATTCCCGACTCTCAGGGAGCCGAGGGCGAATATGAGAGACCTAAACATATTTTATCAGGAGCAGCCGGATGCTGTTTTCAGTCTTCGGTTGCTCCTGTTCTTTACATAACTACCCGCTTATTTTTAATTACACATAGGAGGTAAGCCTATGGATGAACTGAATCCTACCATCAAAGAGCGTCAGATCTACCATGAGATGAAGCTGAGCTCCTGCGATGGTCAAGTCCATCCGTACCCTCTGCGGTGTCTGCCTCCGGCACTACGTTGAAACCAAGGCGTTCAAGATCGCCATTGTGCCGAATAAGGACAGATGCATGGAAACCTGCACGGTCTGCCAGACCCGGCGTGGCTACGACTACGTTGTCATGCCGCGCTGAATCCGGTTTTCATTCACCCGCAGGGATGCGATAGAATCCCTAAAATCAATTACCACCATGAATTGAGCAAAGCCCGCTGCAAAAAAGCAGCGGGCTTTTGCATATCAGAATGGAGGCTCGCACTTGGAATCGAATTGGAAGTTCCAACGCGGAGACATCTATTTTGTAAAACTGGAGGCAGGCGTTGGCTCCGAACAAAACGGTGCCCGCCCAGCAGTCATTCTTCAAAATGATGTCGGCAACATCTACTCTCCGACTTTGATTGTCGCGGCTTTGACAAGTAAGACAGATAAGAAAGTAACACAGGCAACGCATTGTCAGGTAGAAGAAGATGGCCTGAAGCCGTCCATTGTTCAGGCAGAACAGATTTTCACCATTGATAAAAGCCGTGTCCTGAAGTTTGTCGGACACCTTTCCCCGGAGAATATGCGCCGGGTCGATGATGCAGTGAAGATCAGTCTTGCCCTGAATCCGATGGGCAGCATTCAAAAACTCAAACCGATCATCCGCTCTCAGGCGGCTTATGCGCCTCCTGAAGTGGTGGATGGAAAGCCACCCATCTATCCCTACACACCCATCAAATCGTCCTTTGAGGACGCTGGGAGCGTAGAGGAGATGATGGTGTATACCGAACTGCAATCCGCTGTTCATGCCATGATTCAGCGGCTCGAATACAGCTTTACCTTTAATCCCACCTTGCTCACCATCCCGAAGCGTAAGCAGCAGGTCGCTGAGATTCTGGAAGAAGCTGAAAAATACATCTGGCGAATCAAGGAGGAAATGAGATGCGCCTGAAAAACACTGCGGATAACTTCTCCGCTTCCTTTCATATCACACCGCCGTACCAGATGGTGGTCATTCACAGCAGTAAGCTGATCTACCCTCGTGAGCTGTACCAGCGGGGCATCCAGCGCAAGCGCGTTGAGCTGATTGCCAAAGACTTTAACGAATATACGGCGAACGAGCCGAAGGTCAGCTTTCGCAATGGCCGGTATTATGTAACGGACGGCCAGCATACCATTGAAGCGCGTATCCTGCGCAACGGCGGTAAGGATCTGCCGATTCTGTGCAAGATCTACACCGGCCTGACGATGCAGCAGGAAGCTCTGTTCTTCGCAGAGCAGAACGGTCACGCCGCACCTCTGACGGCGGGCATCAAGCTCCGTGCCAAGGTCGTGGGAGAGGATGCGCCCTCCGTTGCATTTCTCGCAGCCACCAATCGGGTGGGTCTGGACTTCAACTACGACAGCTTGCAGTTGAGCGACTACCGCATCAGCTGCGTGGGCACCGCACTCAAGCTGTACAACCAGATGGGCGAGAAAATCTACTGCGAGGCCCTGCGGCTGATCGTGGCTGCATGGGAGGGCAAGCCTGATTCGTTCCGGGCATCTGTCCTGCGGGGCATGATGCACTTTGTGGAACTGTATCACGGTGAGTTCAGCGAGGAACGGCTGATCCGTGCTCTGCGCAGCGTTCACCCCATGGAGATTTATCGCAGCGGCATGGACAATCCTGCCAAACTGCCCGGATGGAAGAAATACGTTTTTCCCATCTATATGGCCTACAACGGCAAGTGCCGCAAGGATGCCCTGCCGATGAAATTCTGATAAATCAAAGGAAAGGGCACTACGATGATTGACAAGTTTTCTCAGGTCGCAGAGAACCTTCCTGCGGCTGACCGTGATGCCGACCGGCAATATCATGTAATCAACGGTTATCCTGTCGTTTTTAGCTTTTCCAAGGAACCCAACCCGGAAGCGTTTGAGCGCATTCGGAACATCCTGCTTGCCACCAGCTATACGAAGAAGGTAGGTTAACATCATGGACGAATGCAGAACCAAACGCTATACTGAGTGCGGTAACGGGCGGTGCTACAAGCCGAACCATTGCCGGACGTTCTTTGACAACGGAATAAAGTCTGTCCCCACTTTTGTTATGAAAGTGAGGAATTTGTAATGACAGAAAACAACAACCGTGTCTGTTGCTTGTACCGCGTTTCCACCGATAAGCAGGTGGATTTCAATTCCAACCATGAAGCTGACCTGCCCATGCAGCGAAAGGCTTGCCATAAGTTCGCTGAATCGAAGGGCTGGGTCATCGTCCATGAGGAACAGGAAGAAGGCGTATCGGGCCACAAAGTCCGGGCTGCCGCCCGCGACAAGCTGCAAATCATCAAGGACTATGCACGGAAGGGCAAGTTCGACATTCTGCTGGTGTTCATGTTCGACCGTATCGGTCGTATCGCAGATGAAACTCCCTTTGTTGTGGAATGGTTTGTACGGAACGGCATCCGGGTATGGAGTACCCAAGAGGGTGAGCAGCGTTTCGACAACCACACCGACAAACTGCTGAACTACATCCGCTTCTGGCAGGCAGATGGCGAGAGCGAAAAAACTTCCGTCCGAACCCGCACCAGTCTGCGCCAGCTTGTGGAAGAAGGTCACTTCAAGGGCGGAAATGCGCCTTATGGCTATGACCTTGTACGGAGTGGGCGTATCAACAAGCGCAAGCATGAACTGTACGAACTGCACATCAACGAACAGGAAGCTGCCGTAGTGCGGATTGTCTTTGACAAGTATGTGTATGAGGGCTATGGTCCGCAGCACATCGCCACCTATCTGAACAATTCTGGCTATCGTGCAAGGTCTGGTAAATGCTGGCACCCGTCAAGTATTCGGGGGATGGTACAAAACCTGACCTACACCGGCGTTCTCCGTTGTGGGGATGCACGGTCAGAATTGATGCCGGATTTGCAGATTGTCCCGCAGGAACAGTTTGAAAACGCACAGCGCATTCGGAATGAACGTTCTGTACGCTCAACTGCGGAAGCCGAAAATCGCCTTCCTTTGAACATCCATGGGAAGTCGCTGCTTGCCGGCAACGCTTACTGCGGACACTGCGGTGCAAAGCTGGAACTGACCAGCAGCCGTAAATGGCGAAAAATGGCAGATGGTTCGTTAGACGATACGCTGCGTATTCGCTATACCTGTTACGGAAAGCTCCGCAAGCAGACCAACTGCACCGGGCAGACGGGATATACCGTCCACATTCTGGATGAGATCATTGATAAGGCGGTGCGCCAGATTTTTTCCAAAATGAGGGGTATCCCGAAAGAGCAGATCGTTACAAAACGCTACGAAAAAGAAACTACGGAGCGCAAAAACCATCTGCAAGACCTGCAAACGCAGCGAGACAAGGCCGAGAAAGACCTGCTTTCTCTGAAAGCCGAAATTTTAGCCTGCATCAAAGGCGAAAGTGTGTTGCCGAGAGAAACCCTTGCCGAAATGATTACAGAGCAAGAAGAGAAACTCAAGGAACTGGAAGACCTTTGTGAATCTGCCAGTGAGGAACTGGAGAGAACAGCAGAGCTGATGGATAAAGTGTCGAGGCTCTATGATGAGCTGATTTCCTATGCTGACCTGTACGACAGTGCCAACTTTGAAGCGAAGAAGATGGTTGTCAACCAGCTGATCCGCAGGGTAGACGTTTATCGTGGCTATCAGATCAACATCTCGTTTAACTTCGATCTCACTCCTTACATTGAGGGGGAGTGATACGTCCGCCTGCAAAACAGTCGGGCATCGAACAAGCATTTTCAGAAACAACGAAACAGCAAGAATTGGGGGTTGCCGTCCATGTGCCTGCAAAATCAGGCATTTGGATGATTTTCAGTGCGACCTCCAAGAAAGCAAAAAGAAAAGCACCGTACTTCAAACGAAGTACAGTGCTTTTTTGGTGGAGAATAGCGGGATCGAACCGCTGACCTCTTGCATGCCATGCAAGCGCTCTCCCGAACGGTATCGAAACACACCCCCACACGAAAGTGCGGGGACAGGCTTAATATCGCGTTGATACGTTCTATCCACCAAAAAGGTTCACAGTTGCATCCTGCTTCCAGGAATCATGCTCCGCCTACAAGGCAATTTTACCACCCAATTTTCAAGTGTGTCAATGGGTTTTGCTCAGAGAGAAGGTCATTTACGAGAAAAGTTTTTTCTGACAGCTTACTTAGCGCAATTTTGATTTTACACATCAAAGTTGCGCTTTTTATTTTCCCCAAAAGTATTGACAAGGAGGTTTTCTCAACGATGCCGATGTATTATCGCTGTTTTTTATCCATGAACCAACCGCATGACCCTTGACTACTTCTACGGACAGACTGGAGAGCTTTTCTCCTTCTACCGCATTCCAAAGGCTCTTTTTCAGGAGCAGCGGTTCCAGAGCCTGTCCACGGATGCCAAAACCCTGTATGGTATCCTGCTGGACCGCATGAGCCTGTCGGTGAAAAACGGCTGGCTGGACAAGCAAAACCGGGTGTTCATCATCTTCACAATCGAGGATGTCAAGAGGGCATTGTGTTGCGCAGACAACAAAGCAACCAAGCTGCTCCGGGAACTTGAAAAGTTTGGTCTGATTGAACGAAAACGCCGAGGGCAAGGAAAGCCAAGTTTGGTATATGTGAAAAACTTTTCGGCAGAATCTTCAAAAGAGAGTGTCAAGAATCGAGATAATGACGATTTTTGTGGCTTCAAAATCGCGTGTCAAGACCCTGCAAAATCACGGTGTAATAAGACTAAAGAGAATGATACTGAAATGAGTGAGATTAATCTCTTCTATTCCGAAGAATCGGATGGGATGAGTAAGCGCGCCCAACTGGAAGAATATTTTTCGCAGTCTTTGGAGGTAGACCTTCTGCTCCGGCTCTGCCCGGATGATGAGGACACCATCTATCAGATCGTAGATTTGCTGGTGGACACCTGTGCTACCAACCGCAAGCTGCTGCACATCGCCGGGGACGATAAGCCCGCCGAGGTGGTACGTAGCCGATTTATGAAGCTGAACGCCGACCACATCAAATTTGTGTTGAAGTGCCTTGCAGAGAACAGCAGCCCAATCAGGAACATGAAGCAATACCTGCTCGCTTCTCTGTACAACGCACCGACCACCATGCAGCTTTACTATCAGAATCAGACCAACCACGATTTAGCGAAACGGGGGTGATAAAAATTTCAAAAAAAGCAACCACGATTGCCATTGTCAACCAAAAGGGAGGCACTGGCAAAACAACAACCTGTGAAAATCTGGGTGTTGGCCTTGCCGCCGAGGGTAAGAAGGTCCTACTTGTAGACGCTGACCCGCAGGGTTCACTCACCATTAGTATGGGCTGGCAGAAGCCGGACGAACTGCCCGTTACTCTTTCGACCCTGATGCAGAAAGCCATAAACGACCAGTGCATTCCGCCCGGTGAAGGTGTGCTGCACCATGCAGAGGGTGTAGACCTCATCCCGGCCAGCATTGAGCTGGCAGGGCTGGAAGTTGCCCTTGTCAATACCATGAGCCGGGAAAAAATGCTGAAGCAAGTCTTGGACAGTGCAAAGCAGGACTATGACTATATTTTGTTGGACTGCACTCCCTCCCTTGGGATGCTGACCATTAACGCGCTGGCGGCGGCAGACACTGCTCTGATACCCGTACAGGCACAGTACCTTTCCGCGAAAGGTCTGGAACAGCTTTTGCAGACCATCAACAAGGTGCATCGGCAGATCAACCCAAAGCTGAAAATCGAAGGTATCCTGCTGACGATGACAGATAACCGCACCAACTATGGCCGACAAATCGACATGCTGATCCGGCAGGCATACGGAAAGCACATCAAAGTGTTCGGTCAGACGATTCCCCACTCCGTCCGTGCAGCGGAAATCAGCGCGGCGGGTAAGAGCATCTTTGTCCATGACCCGAAAGGCAAAGTGGCAGAAGCCTATAAATCTCTGACGAAGGAGGTGCTGGCCGATGCCGAAAAGCAGCGTAAACGCCAGTCTGAGCAGCTACGATGATATTTTTTCCACCGAAGAATCCCGGCAGGAAGAACAGCGCGAGCAGGTGCAGCAGATTCCGATTGGAGAGCTGTTTCCATTCAAGAACCATCCCTTCAAGGTTCTGGACGATGATTCTATGAGCGATACCGTGGAAAGTGTCAAGCAGTACGGTGTGCTTTCGCCGTTGATTGCCCGCCCCAGACCGAAGGGCGGCTATGAAATTATCTCCGGGCACCGCCGTCAACACGCTGCGGCGCTGGCCGGACTGGAAACCCTGCCGGTCATTGTGCGCCAGATGGACGATGATGCTGCCATAATCCTCATGGTAGATAGCAATTTGCAGCGTGAGCATATTCTGCCCAGCGAGAGAGCGTTTGCGTACAAAATGAAGTTGGATGCCATGAAAAATCAAGGTACAAGGTCAGATTTAACTTCGACACAAGTTGTGTCGAAGTTGCGGAGCAATGAAAAGCTGGGCGCAGAGAATAATCAAAGTCGTGAGACTGTTCGACGTTTCATCCGTCTGACCAACCTTATTCCAGAACTGCTGGACATGGTGGATAACAAAACCGTGTCCTTCAATCCTGCTGTGGAGCTTTCCTATCTTTCTCCTGAACAACAGCAGGAAGTGATCCGGGCAATGGATGATACCCAGAACTTTCCTTCTGTCTCACAAGCAAAGCGTATCAAGAAGCTGGCTCAGGATGGAACTTTTACAACGGAGACGGTCGTTGCCATTATGGGCGAGGAGAAAAAGAGCGAGCTTGATACGGTGACCATCAAAAATGACACCCTGAGAAAATATTTTCCCCGCAGCTATACGCCCAAACAGATGGAAGATACCATCATCAAGCTGCTGGAGCAGTGGCAGAAAAAGCGTCAGCACAGTGAAGAACGCTGACAGGATATGAATTGGAAAGACCCGGTTGGGTCTTTTTCTTTAGAAAAAAGGAGAAAATGCCTATGAAAAATGATTCTAATCCCATTATTCGTTCCGAGAAAGTCACCATTGATATGCACATCTGTGCGGCACTGTCGGAGAGCAGGAGCAGTGGCGAGATCTATTTTGCTGCCATCGCCCCGGATATGGAACTGACAGTCATCACGCTGGACGAGGCTCCCGACATTCTGCCCTGCTTTGACGAGGATGATGCGTACCTGAACATCCCCGACAGCTCGCTGCTGCTCAGCTACAACCCGGCGCAGGTGCTGAAACTGGCGGGCAAGCGCTATCTGACCGGTCCGGTCATTCTGGTGCGCACCAATATGGATGGCGAGTTCATCTCGCTGACGATCGATCAGGTCTACCTCTTTCAGAAGTACCTGATGCGCCACAGCGTTACCCTGATGGCTGACGGCCAGAAGCTGCCCTGCATCTGCATGGAGTGAGGTGTGCCATGCTGAACTTTTTTATCGGTTTCGCATTTTTTGAAGCAGGTGCCATTTTCGGCTTCTTCGTGGCGGCTCTGCTGAACGCCGCCCATGCCGGGCAGGAGGATGACCATGAAGAAATTTGAAGTGGAGATCACGGAGACCCTTCAGCGCACCGTGACCGTAGAAGCCGCTTCGCAGGAAGAAGCGGAGCGTATGGTTGACCGTGGATGGCGCGATGGAGATTACGTCCTCACCGATGAGGATTATGTGGGGGTCGATTTCAAAACGACCGGTGAGCACGAACTTTCGGAAAAGAAGATGCTGGACGTTCTTCTCGTGAAGCCCAATGAGCATCCCCGAAACGTCAGCATCGGCGCAGAACTCGAAGATTTGCAGCAGGCTGTGGGAGGCTCCATCGGCGCAAGCTACCCCTTTGCTGATGACCCGGTTGCTATCGTCTATAACGATGACGGAAAGCTCATGGGGCTGCCCCTGAACCGTGCCCTGCGGGACGAGGACGGGCAGATGTACGATGCCGTTGCCGGGACCTTTCTGGTGGTAGGTCTGGGCGAGGAGGATTTTGCATCCCTGCCCCCAGAGATGGCGCAGAAGTACGAGCAGCTTTTCCATCAGCCGGAAGCCTTTCTGAAGTTGGGCAATCGTCTGCTGGTGCTGTCGGTGCCCGACGAACCTCCGACAGAAAAGCCCTGCACCAAGCCTCCGGCAGAGCATGACCGCTAAAATCCCCCTGCTGCACGGGAGGTGATGGCAGTGCAGGAAGAAATCGAACAGAAAACCTTCAATATTATGATCTCCACCACCAAGCTGTCTGCCCGGACTGTTCTCCGGGCGGTAAAAGCGGCGATTCGGTTGTACCAGTCCAAGGCATCCCAAGGCAAGCAGAGCGTCCGCACCCTTCTGCGGCAAAACCGGGGCGTTTCCAGCGTGGAGATCAGCAAGACCGGCATCCGTGGGTTGGAACGCTACGCCAAAAAGTACGGCATCGACTACGCCATCCGAAAGGACACCTCCGAGGTGCCGCCCCGGTATCTGGTCTTTTTCAAAGCCCCGGATGCAGAAGCCTTCCAATCGGCGTTCAAGGAGTATTCGGCATCCCTGCTGAACAAGGACAAACGCCCCTCGGTATTGGCAAAACTGCATGAACTGGTGCAGGCTGCGGCAGAACTCCCCGGCAAAGTCCGGCACAAGGAACAGGAGCGAGGACTGTGACCACGAAAAAGCTGACAAAGCTGCTGGCGCTGTACCTGCCCTATCTTCTGCTGGGGCTGGTGGCAACCAACCTTGGTGAGGCGTGGCGGCTTGCGGAGGGCAAAGAGCTGGGCGATAAGATCATGTCCATGATGGGCACCGTTCCGCTGGCGTTTGCAAACCCTCTGCCCAGCCTGCATCCGCTTGATTTGCTGGTGGGCTTGTGCTGCGGTGCAGGGTTACGGCTGGCGGTTTATTTGCGTGGAAAAAACGCCAAGAAGTACCGCCACGGCATGGAGTACGGCTCTGCCCGGTGGGGCAGTGCGAAAGACATTGAACCATTCATGGCTCCCAAGTTTTCCGACAACATCATTTTAACCAAGACAGAGCGGTTAATGATGAGCAATCGTCCACCTGACCCCAAGAACGCCCGGAACAAAAATGTGCTGGTGGTCGGCGGCTCCGGCTCTGGCAAAACGAGATTTTGGCTGAAACCGAACCTCCTGCAATGCCATAGTTCCTATGTCGTAACCGATCCGAAAGGTACAATCGTGCTTGAATGTGGGCAGGCCATGCTGAAAAATGGTTATAAGGTAAAAGTTCTGAACACCATCAATTTTAAAAAGTCCATGCACTACAACCCATTTGCCTATGTCCACAGCGAGAAGGACATTCTAAAACTGG
>OGQK01000775.1_pt1 | contig 19577 bp, 19 predicted proteins | sample 1553221 | NCBI WGS metagenome assembly OGQK01 (sample SAMEA2579996, study PRJEB22360) | human gut metagenome | biome: human gut; feature: human-associated habitat; material: faeces | place: Denmark | collected 2008/2010 | reverse complement strand
GCCGTGACGGTTCAGAATACGCAGGGGGTACGCAGAGTGCATGCCGTTCCGGCAGACGTAGTCGCAGGACAGATCGATGCCGTGCTGGAAGACATAGGGGCCGATGCGGTGAAACTGGGGATGCTTCCCTCGGAGGCGATTATCGTCGAGACGGCCCGCCTGATCCGGAAGTACGGGGTCCGGCATGTCGTGATGGATCCCGTGATGATCGCTACGTCGGGAGATCGCTTGGTCGCCGAGTCGGCCGTCGAGGCGATATTGCGCCATATTTTCCCGCTGGCGGCTCTCGGAACGCCGAATATTCCGGAAGCTGAGTATCTGACCGGACTGAAAATTCGCTCCGAAGACGACTTCCCTCGTGCTGCCGGCCGGCTCGTGGAGAAGGGCGCGCGCGGAGTGCTGCTCAAGGCCGGGCATTTGCAAGGAGCCGAACTGACCGAATACCTGTACACGGCGGACGGCGTCGAACAGCGTTACCGCTACGAGCGGATCGACACGCCGAACACGCACGGCACGGGCTGTACGCTCTCCTCGGCCGTCGCGTCGTTTCTCGCGCAGGGGCACGAGTTGCCGGAGGCCGTCCGTCGTGCGGAGGACTATGTGCATGGGGCGATCATGGCCGGGCGCGAGTATCGGACCGGGTGCGGGCACGGTCCCGTTCATCATTTTTACAGGTTCTGGAAATAGGCTTTTGTCGCATAAACGCTATTTTTGTAAAAACCGCTGACTCGGATGATTCTCGGAAAATTCTTCAAGGACAGGCGCCTGTGGCTGATTACGATCGCCGTGTTCATACTGGTGATAACGGTATTCGACAAGAACAACCTGATCGAGGCATGGCGTCTCAAGCAGAAGATCAACGAGTTGGAGGCGCAAAAGGACTATTATCAGAATAAGATCACCGAGGACAGCACGATTCTGGAGAACCTCAAGGACGACCGGTTTCTGGAGCAGTACGCGCGGGAACACTATCTGATGAAACGCGAGGATGAAACGATCTATTTGCTCAAGTGACGCTCGACCGATGACGATCGGAACATGGATAGGAAAATACGCGATCGTCCGGCATGTGCTGGTCGGAGGCACGGCTACGGTTGTTCATTTCGGAACCTATTATGCGTTGACGGCCCTGAGCGTGAATTATAATCTGGCCTTTACCGTAGGCGTCGCGCTGAGCCTCGCGTTCAATTTCGTCGCCTCGAGCCGGTTTACGTTCCGAACCGGACTTTCCGCCGGTCGCGGGCTTCGTTTCTGCGGAGCTCATGCGGTCAATTATCTGTTGAGCATCGGTCTGCTCAATCTGTATGTCCGGCTCGGAGTCTCGGAATACGTGGCTCCCCTGCTCGTCTGGCCGGTTGCCGTTCCGATCAACTACCTGATGGTCCGCTATTCGCTGACCGGCGGGGCGGGAAGGCGGTCTGAGGGTTCCGATACCCGTAAACCGATATCCGAATGAAAAAAATCTGCCTGCTGATTCCCTGTTACAACGAGGAGGCGACCGTAGCCAAGGTCGTGTCCGATTTCCGCCGTTGCCTGCCGGAAATGGAAATTTACGTCTACGACAACAATTCGACGGACGGGACGGCCCGCGAGGCGCTCGGGGCCGGAGCCCGCGTCGTCGCCGAACCCGCCCAAGGCAAAGGTAACGTCGTCCGCAGCATGTTTCGCGACATCGATGCCGACGCCTATGTCATGGTGGACGGAGACGATACGTATCCGGCCGAGGCATTGATGCGGGTTTTGCAGCCCGTGCTCGACGGCCGGGCGGACATGGTGATCGGCGACCGGCTGTCGAACGGTTCGTACGAGCGGGAGAACCGCCGGAATTTCCATTCGCTGGGGAACAATCTGGTCCGGTCCGCCGTAAACCGCTTCTTCGGGACCTCGCTCTCCGACATCATGACCGGCTACCGGGCGTTCAGCCGCCGCTTCGTGAAAAATTTCCCAGCCCTGAGCGGCGGGTTTCAGCTGGAAACCGAGATGACCATTTTCGCGCTGAGCCATCACATGCGGATCGTCGAGGTGCCGATCGATTTTACCGAGCGCCCCGAAGGGAGCTTCTCGAAGCTCAGCACGTTCCGCGACGGAGCGAAAGTGCTGTTGTGCATTTTCAACATGTACCGTCATTATCGGCCGCTGGCCTTTTTCTCGTGGGCGGCGTTGTTGCTGGCGCTGTTCGCGATCGCGGTCGGCGTGCCGGTAGTGATCGAATACGTCCGCTTCCATTTCGTGTACAAGGTGCCGTCGGCCGTTTTGGCCAGCGGGCTTTTCGGCATCTCCGTGATGGTTTTCCTGTGCGGGGTGATTCTCGACACGATCTCGCACAACGAGCGGGCAGCCTTTGAGCGTCAATTGAAAAATCGGAATACATGACAAGACGGATTCGGACCGGAGAAACCAAGACTTTCCGGGCATTCATCGATTTTATGAAGAAAAAGCCGCAGCGCGTCGAGCTCGGCATATGGGCCGCTGTTCTGCTCGCGCTGGGGGTTGCTCTGCATCTGCTCTATCCCACCCCTTTCGTTTTTCCCGACTCGGGGTCCTACGTGAACTCGGCCGCGAGCGGTACGTTCAATGTCTACCGTCCGATGGGCTATTCGCAGTATCTCGGCCTGCTGCACGGAATCTCTCCGAGCCTGACTTTCGTTTTTGTCTTTTCCTATGCGATCCACGCGCTTTCGACGCTGTGGCTGCTGTTTTCGGCCAAATACCTGCTGGAAATACGCGACCGGCGGATATTCGGAATCTTTTGCCTTTTCGCCGTCGCGGCGCCCCGGCTGCTGTTCTGCACCAACTTTCTGATGAGCGACAGCCTGTTCCATACGCTGACGGTCCTTTTCGTTACGACGGCTCTTTGGGTCGCCTGCAGCCGGAATCCGATGTGGCTGATATGGCATCTGTCCGTTTTTGCAGTGCTCTACGAGGTGCGTTATGCCGGCATGTTCTATCTGCCGATCACGCTTTTGGCCGTTTGGTCCATGCCGTCCGGCTCGGTCCGGACCCGCGTGGGGTACATGGCCCTTCCGGTGCTGGTCTTCGGATTGCTCTATATGTCGGCCAAGCGCACATACATGCAGCAGACCGGCGTCGACACCTTCTCGGCATTCAGCGGATGGCAGCTGCTCAACAATGCTTCGGTGCTGATTCCGGAAGCCAATCGGGAGCTCACGCCGGAAAGTTTCGCGTCGCAGGATTTGCAGACGCTGCATGCGTTCATGCGGACTTGTCCCGACTCGGTGTTCAGCGAGCGGAATATGCTCGAAACATTTTGCATGTGGGATAACAAGTTGCCTTACAAGTATTTCCTGTTTCATGTGATGAAAACGACCGGACGACCCTATGCGAACGCATGGGTCGCCTTGGGCGTGCTGTACGGCGAATACGCTCGCGAGTTGATCCGACATTACCCCATGTTATATGTCGAGCGTTTCCTTTGGCCGTCGGTCGCCAGTCTGTTCCGGCCGATGGATATTACCGAGGAACGTTTCGCACTGGAGAACGAGCCGATGTACCGCGACTACTACGGGCTGACGGCCGAACGCTACGAACACGCTCATCGGGTTTTCGCAGCGCTGAATCCGGTACGCAGGGCGATGCACTACGTTTATTGGAGCGCGCTGGGCCTTAGTCTGGCTTGTTTGGCGATAGCATGGAAATCGCTCGGAAGAGCGGACCGGAAAAGGAGGCAACTCCTGTTGATGCTGGCGGCTTTCGTCGTGGTCTATCTGGGAGCCTCCGCTCTGGCTTCGCCCAATACGGCGTGGCGTTACACGATGCCCGTCTTTCTGCCTTCGCTGGCGCTGACGGCCTCGCTGGCGGATTATTTCCTCGATATGCGGCGCAGCAGGCGATCGGCTGTCAAGGAATCCGCATGAATTTGTGGGCCTGTACGGAGATGTTCCATCGGGAATTCGCCTTGGCGTATTCGACGACCGGCCCGACGATCCCGTCGTAACGGCTCCATTCGGGTTGCAGGTACAGTCTGCACCCGGCGGCTACCCGGGCGGCGTTGGTCTCGGCCCATCGGAAGTCTTCCTCGCTTTCGACGATCACTTTCAGTTCGTCGGCTCTCGGATAAATACTGTCTACGGGAGGCTGCTGTCTTTTGGGGGAGAGGCAGATCCAGTCGAAACGGCCTGTCAGTTCGTGCGCACCCGAGGTTTCGAGGAATATTTCGAGACCCCGTTCCGTCAGCCGCTCCGTCAGATAGTCCAGCGGATAGAGCGAGGGCTCCCCTCCCGTAATGACGATGGCCTGCGCCGGATAGCTGCAGGCCCTCTCGACGATCGAATCGACTTCGACCGGCGGGTAGAGCCGGGGATTCCACGTCATTTTGGCGTCGCACCAGCGGCATCCCACGTCGCATCCGCCCAAACGGATGAAATAAGCCGGCTTGCCGGCGTGGAAGCCTTCGCCTTGTATCGTATAGAAATCTTCGACGAGCGGCAGTTTCCTGCCCCCGCAAAACGGATCGTTATTCATCGGTTGCCTCGTAAATATCTTTCAGATTGCGTCCCAACTGATCGTAGTCGAGCCCGAACCCGACCAGGAAGCGGTCGGAAACTTTCAGCGCACAGTAATCGATCCCGATCTCCTTGCGGTACACTTCCGGCTTGAACAGCAGCGTGGCGACGGCGATGCTCGCGGGAGCCTTCGCCTTGAGCAGGTTCACCGTGTGCTCGATGCTGGCGCCCGTATCGACGATGTCCTCGACGATGACGACGTGCCGTCCGCGAATATCGGTGCTCAGCCCGATCAATTCATGTACTTTCCCGGTCGAAGCGGTGCCGCTGTACGAGGCGATTTTGACGAAAGACGCTTCGCAGTCCAGCGTGATGCGTTGCATCAGCTCGGCCATGAACATGAACGAACCGTTGAGTACGCCGACGAAAAGCGGCGTCTCTCGTCCGGCATAATCCTTATTGATGCGATCGGCGACCCGGCCGATCGCATCGCAGATACGCCCGTTGGGTATGGCGAGCCTGAAATTTTTGTCGTGAAGCCGGATCGTTCTCATGGGCGAACGGATTAATGGGAAGATCGTCTGAAAATTTGCGCCGTCCCGTTGCGGTATTCGCGGGTTTCTTCCTTATCTTTGCGCAAAAGTAATACGAATCGCAGAATAATCAAACGCCATAACGCAATGACACCGAAAGTCAGTATCATCATGGGCAGCACTTCCGACATGAAAGTCATGGAGGCTGCCGCCGCTTTTCTCGACGAAATGGAGATTCCTTACGAGATCAACGCCTTGTCGGCGCACCGGGTGCCCGAAATGGTCGCCGATTTCGCCAAGAACGCTCACCGGAGAGGTATCCGGGCGATTATCGCCGGAGCCGGCGGAGCGGCCCACCTGCCCGGCGTGATAGCCGCCCATACGCCGGTTCCCGTAATCGGCGTGCCGATCAAGTCGTCCAACTCGATCGACGGCTGGGACAGCATCCTGTCGATTTTGCAGATGCCCTCGGGTATTCCCGTGGCGACCATGGCGCTGGACGGGGCGCGTAACGCCGCGATTCTGGCCGTTCAGATTCTGGCTGCCGGAGACGAGGCTCTGATGCGCAAACTGATCGCCTTCAAACAGGACCTCGCCCGGAAGATCGAGCGCGCCAACGAGGAGCTTTCGCAGGTCAGCCGGCCTTTCAAGACGAACTAAAGCGCGATGGAAGCGCCTGTGCTATACGCGTTCCTGCTGACGCTCGGGGCCGGTCTGGCTACGGGCATCGGCAGTGCGATCGCGTTTTTCGCGAATCATACGAACCGGAAATTCCTTTCCTTCTCGCTCGGCGTATCGGCCGGGGTGATGATCTACGTGTCGTTCGTCGAAATACTGCACGGTGCCCAGATCTCGCTGGAGGAGATACTGGGCGTGCGCGGAGGCATGTCGGTCTGTGCGCTCGCTTTTTTCGGAGGTATGTTGCTGTCGGCCCTGATCGACCGGATCGTCCCTTCGGCCGAGAATCCGCATGAGTTCAAGAGCGTGGAGAATTTGGACGCTCCCGTGCCGCCCCGGCACAGAATGATGCGCACGGGATTGCTGACGGCGCTGGTCGTGGGCATTCACAATTTTCCGGAGGGAATAGCCACATTTATGGCTTCGGTCGATTCGACCGAGATAGGTCTCGCTATCGCCGCCGCCATAGCGATTCACAACATTCCGGAAGGGATCGCCGTCTCTGTCCCCGTCTATTATGCGACCGGCAGCCGCAAGAAGGCGTTCTGGTACTCGTTTTTGTCGGGAATATCCGAGCCGGTCGGCGCGTTGGCAGCCTACCTCGTGCTGATGCCTTTCATGTCTCCCGTGCTGCTGAACTGCGTGTTCGCCGCCGTCGCCGGCATCATGGTCTTCATTTCGCTGGACGAGCTGCTGCCTACCGCGCGGGAGTACGGCCAGCCTCATATAGCGATTTACGGCTTGTTGAGCGGCATGGCCGTGATGGCCCTCAGTTTGATTCTGCTGTCCTGAGAAAGAGCCGGCATCGGCGTATCTCGGCGCTCCCTTCCCGGGGGGGGGGACAATGGCCGTTGCTCTGATTTCCGAAGGGAAGCCGAGCCGTGCGATCGTCGGTCGGATACCGGATTCCCTATCGGTAGTCGACAGGGGCGGCTTGCTCGGGGATGTAACGGAGCGGATCTTTACGCTGCTCGCTGCTGATATGGAAATAGTCGGCCTTCCTGAACCCGTCTCCGCTGAGGGCTATGCCCAACCGGATATTGATCGTGCCGAATACGAGATTTTCGTTCTTGATCCGCACGCCTACCCCTATTGTCGAGAAAAAACGGTTGCCGAACAGATTCATGTCGTTGCCGATCAGGCCCAAATCGGCGAATCCGTACATGGCGAAGCGAAATTCGTGAATTTTCCACGGCGTGAAAACGACGGTTTCCGAGGTTCCGACCAGGCGATGACAGCCGTAGACATCCTCTCTCAGTCCGCGCAGGCGCGCCTCGTCGACGAAGCCGATGCTCTCGCGGAACCCGTCGAGCCGGTTCCAGCCTCGGGTGTAATTGAAATTCAGGAACTGCCGGACCTTGTAGCGCCCTGTTCCCAGCAGATTGGAGAAATAGTTGATATTGGAGACCAAGGCCGTGCGGTAGAACTTCCCGTCCCGCGTGTTGATGTAGCTGCCCAATTCGATGCTCCAGCGCATGTAGCCGAACGAGGTGAAGTAACCCGCGCTGAAATCTCCCCCGACGTACCACCGGTTTCCGAATTCGCCCCATGTGTGGCCGCCGGTCAGCGTGAACCGGAATCCGTAGGCGATATCCTCGTTGACGCCGTAGCCGTAGATCAGATTGGACGTACGGAATCGCTCGCGGTACAGTCCGACGCTCAGCAGAACCGACCGCTTGTTGTGAAAGTACGGGTTCAGCGTGTCGGCGACATCCGGTCGCTGGGTAAACCGCAGGTCGTTGTAGCGGCCCGTAAAAAAAAAGCTGCTGTTCAGCCCCCTGATATAGCGGGATTTGCCGAACCATAGGTTCCACTCCCTGTCCCGACTCTGCACGGTGCTGTCGAGCGGATAGATGCCGATAGGCTCTTTTTGGTAGTAGAAGGAGGCTCCGGCTCCGTAGTCGGTCGGCCGGATGAATTCCTTTTTTATCTCGGCTCCGTAGTCCGTATGGTCGAAACCGTGCCCGGCGATCAGGCGGCCGCTGAAAAAGGTTCCCATGATATTCGGATTCTCGTACTCGAATACGTTTCCTCCGTAATGGCCGTTCTTGTAGTTGATATAGGTACTTATCGCGAACATGTGTCCCCAGCCCAGTATGTTGTCGTCGTACAGTTTCACGAACGAGTTGCCGTTACTGCTGACCTCGGCGTCGAGGCTGATCGTCCATTTGTCGCGCGTGGTGACGATCAGATCGACCGTCGAGGTGTCCGCATCGGCCGGAACGGCTTCGATACTCACGTCCGATATGTAGTCCCGCGAGCGAATCAGTCGCCGGTTCCGTATGATCGTGGCTGCGTCGAAGACATCTCCCGGCCGGATGAACAGGTCCTTGCGTATCTGGCTTTCGCGGGTAAGCCTGTGGATGGCGTTGACTTTCCGCTCGCCCCATCGCTCGGTATCGCGGTCGAAGACGTTGTTGCGGACGATGACGACTTGCCCGATCGTTTTCCCATCGTACCGACTGAAATACTCCATATCTTTCCGGGCGGCTTCCAGCTCGGCCTGTCGGTCGCGTTTAGGGGCCGAAATCGTGTTTTGTATCAGCCGGGACAATCCGCTCCTTTTCTTTTCGTCGGCGACGGTGTCGGCTGCCGCAGGCATATCCGTCCCGCTGTTCGCCCGGGCGTGCGGGCAAAACAGCAGGATAGCCAATATGATCGGAGCGAGTTTCCCCATCGGACGCAATCTACACTTTAAAGATAACGTAAATTCGACGCAAAATGTTACGGGCACAGGAAGCGATTCGCTTTTGTGCCCGTAACAATATCCGTTCCCTGAATCGAAGCGCTATCTGACCAAGCCGGAAAATCCCATGAACGCCATAGCCAGTATGCCTGCGGTGAGCAAGGCGATCGGCATCCCTTTCATCGCGGCGGGAATATCTTCCATCTCGAGCCGCTCGCGCAAACCGGCGAACAGCACCAGAGCCAGCGAGAATCCGATCGCCGTGGCCGTCGCGAAGACGACCGATTCGCCCAGATTGTACTCTTTTTGGACGAGCAGGATAGCGATGCCCAATACGGCGCAGTTGGTCGTGATCAGCGGCAGGAAAATGCCCAGAGCCTGATAGAGCGCGGGACTGAGCTTCTTGAGGATGATTTCGACCATCTGTACCAGCGCGGCGATCACCAGAATGAAAATAATCGTCTGCATGTACTCGATATGCAGCGGTACGAGCACGTAGTATTGGATCAGATAGGCCACTACCGACGAAATGGCCATGACGAACGTGACGGCCGCCCCCATGCCCACGGAGGTACTTACCCTGCTCGATACGCCCAAGAACGGGCAGATGCCCAAAAACTGCGACAGGACGACGTTATTGACGAAAATGGAGGCTATGATTATGACGAAATATTCCATGACTATCCTTGTTTGTGTTTAGCCGTCAGTTTGTTGAAGATCGTCATCAGGTAGGCCAGCGCGATGAACGCTCCGGGAGCCAGAATGAAGACCAGCATGCCGTCGCCCGCGATGAGTTTATGGCCGAAAATCGCTCCGGCTCCCAGCAGTTCTCGGACGGCTCCGAGGAGCGTCAGCGACAGCGTGAAACCCATGCCGATGCCCAAACCGTCCAATGCCGAGTCGAGCACTCCGTTTTTCGAGGCGAACGCTTCGGCGCGCCCCAAAATGATGCAGTTGACGACGATCAGAGGGATGTAAACGCCCAATGTCTTGTACAGGTCGGGCATGTAAGCCTCCATACAGAGCTGGACCACCGTGACGAACGATGCGATCACGACGATGAAAGCCGGAATGCGTACCTTGTCCGGGACGACGTTTTTGATCATCGATATGACGATGTTCGACAACGTCAGGACGAACAGCGTAGCCGCTCCCATGCCCATGCCGTTCAGGGCCGAAGTGGTCGTGCCGAGCGTCGGGCACATGCCGAGCAGCAGCACGAAAGTCGGATTTTCCCGAATCAGACCCTTGATCAGAATTTGCAGTTTACTCATGGCTCGTTCTCGTTTGATGTATCGACTCGAAAACATGATAGGCGCGCGTCAGCGCGTCGGCATATGCCCGCGATGAGATCGTAGAGGCCGTGATAGCGTCTACATCGCCTCCGTCCTTTCGGACGGCCAGCCGGAACGTTCGGGGATTCTTCCCCTCGAACTGGACCGAGAAGTCCGACTTGCTGCGGTCGATCTTGTCGCCGAGTCCGGGCGTCTCGTTGTGGGACAGCGTTTCGACCCGGTGAATCGTACCGTCGGGAAGGAATCCTACCATCAGGCGGATTTCACCGCCGAATCCGCTGTTGGAAAATGTCTCGATCGCATATCCGACCGTGTCCTGTCCCGACAGGGCCGTATAGACCGTAACGGTCTTGCCGTCCAGCGAGTCGATCGTTTTCGTCTCGTCCGGATTGTTGTCGAACGGCGGCACGACCAGCGCGACCGCACTGCCGATCTTCGCGCTCTTGGCTGCGGCGATGGGCTCTTGGGTGATCTCGTAGATCGTTCCCACGGCCGCCGCCGAAACGAAGGTGATGGCCAGCAGCGTAAGAACCATATTTTTCAACGAACTCTCCATATTCGTATTCTTTGAATGTTACCGGACCGCAGCGGCTCCGAAGCGCTTCGGCTTGACATACTTGTTGATCAGCGGCACGACGGCGTTCATAATCAGAATAGCGAAAGACATGCCTTCCGGATAGGCGCCCCATACGCGGATCAGAATCGTGATGATCCCGATCCCCGCTCCGTAGATCAGCATGCCCCGCGACGTCATCGGCGAGGTTACGTAATCGGTGGCCATGAACAGGGCGCCGAGCAAAGCGCCTCCCGTCAGCAGATGGAAGAGCGGATTCATGTAGTGCAGAGGATCGGCAACCCATAGAATGCCGGAGAAAACGGCCATCGATCCGAGCACGGCTACCGGGATATGCCAGGTGATGACCCGGCGGCAAAGCAAGTAGATGCCGCCGAGCAGCAATGCCAAAGCCGCTATTTCGCCCAGCGACCCGCTGCGGAAGCCCAGTAGCATGTCTCCGTAAGAATTCAGACGGTCCGTCAGATCGGCCGTCGTCTGACCGCCGGCAAGCGCTTCTTTTACATAGCCGAGCAGCGTCGGTCCCGATACGGCATCGACGTTCATCTCGGCGCTGATCTCTACCGGAATCGAAGCTCCGGACAGCGAGTCGACTCCGGACGGAGTCACATAACTGGTCATTTGAGCGGGAAACGAGATCAGCAGGAAAACCCGTCCCACGAGCGCCGGATTGAACGGATTTCTTCCCAACCCTCCGAATGACATTTTTCCTACTCCGACGGCTACCAAAGCGCCGATCAGCACGATCCAAATAGGAAGCGAGCTGGGCAGGTTGAATCCGAGCAACAGGCCCGTCACGACGGCCGAGTAGTCGCCGATGGTGACGGGGCCTTTCAGCATGAAGCGTTGGATCAGATACTCGAACGCTACGCAGGCTGCCACCGACACTCCCGTCACGATCAGGGCGCTCGTCCCGTAGACGATCGTAGCGACGATCAGCGCAGGAATCAGCGCGATCACCACGTCCTTCATCAGCCGGCGGGTCGTCATGGCTCCGTGTATATGAGGCGACGGGGATACGATTAGTTTTTTCTCCATGAATATATGCTTGGTTCTTCGTTGTTTGCGCAATCCGTTTTTGCCGGCCCCCTAACCTATCGGGCTTTTCGCGCCCGGAGAATTTTGGCCACTTCCGACTTGCCCAGCCGGATATAGTCCAGCAGCGGCAGGTAGGCAGGACAGGTGTAAGAACAGCAACCGCACTCTATGCAATCCGTGACATGGGCCGCTTCGAGCTCCTCGTAGCGTAACCGGCGGGCGAACCCGTACATCAAGTAAGGTTCGAGTCCCATGGGGCATACGCCGACGCATTTGGCACACTTGATGCAACTTTGCGGCGTTTTTCTCACGGAGCCCTTGCGACGGATCAGCAGAATACCGGACGTTCCTTTGGTGACGGGAGCTTCCGGATTGGCTACGGCCCGGCCCATCATCGGGCCTCCGTTCACGATCTTGCCGGTGTCCTCGGGCATTCCTCCGCCGTATTCGATCAGCGACGAGATCGGCGTGCCGATCCTGACCTTCAGGTTCGCCGTACGGGACATTGCCCGGCCGGTAACGGTCACGACGCGTTCGATCAGCGGCTTGTTCTTCTGCACTGCCTCGTATACGGCCAAGGTCGTACCCGCATTTTGCACGACGGCCCCCACGTCGATCGGCAGGCCTCCTGAAGGTACTTCGCGGCCCAGTACGGCCTCGATCAGTTGTTTTTCTCCCCCCTGCGGATAACGTACTCGCAGCGGGACGACTTCGATATCCGGATAACCGGCGCTCAGTTGTCGCAGATGCTCGATCGCGTCGGGCTTGTTGTTCTCTATGCCTATGTAAGCCTTGTCGACTCCGAGAGCCCGGGACAGAATGTCGGTTCCGACGAGCATTTCGGCTCCCCTCTCCAGCATGACGCGATGGTCCGCCGTCAGAAACGGCTCGCATTCCACTCCGTTGACGATCAGGAACTCGGCTTTTTTCCCGGCGGGGACCGAAAGCTTGACATGCGTGGGGAAAGTGGCTCCCCCCATGCCGACGATCCCTGCATTTTTAATGCGCGTTATGATCTCGTCGCGAGTCAGATGACATTCTTTAACTAAAGATTCGCTTCGGTCGATGATGTCGAGCCACTGGTCTCCTTCGACGGCGATCGTAATAGCCGGCCGGCGGACTCCGCCCGCATCGGGAACTTCCCCGACGGCTGTCACGGTGCCCGAAACCGACGAGTGGACGTTGGCCGATACGAATCCGTCGGCCGCAGCGATCAACTGCCCCGTCACGACACGATCCCCCTTGGCTACGCACGGTACGGCCGGAGCTCCGATATGTTGCGATAGCGGAATGACGGCGACCGTAGGCGGCGGTAACTCAACGATGGCCTCCGCTCGGCTTATCTTGAATCCGGGAGGATGAACACCACCTTTGCTGAATCCCTTCAACATACTGTATTTCGTTAAATTTCGGTTTGCAGTCTAAACTGATGGAGCAGATGTGCTTGCCTTTACTTCCGTTCCGCTTGGAGCGGGCCGGGCCGGAAAGTTGACCTGAAGGATCGCTCCGGTCGGACATTCTTCCACGCATTTACGGCATAAGCGACATTTGTCCGCATCGATATATGCTAAATTGTTCTGTAATGTAATCGCATCGAAAGAACATGTTTTCTGACATTTGCCGCATCCGATGCAGGCAGAGGCGCAGGCTTTCCGCGCTATGGCGCCTTTGTCCTTGTTTACGCACCCGACGTAGACCCTGCGGCCTTTCATTCCTTTCTTGCGAAGCTCGATAATTCCTTTGGGACAAGCCTTGACGCACGCGCCGCAGGCAGTGCAAAGCGCTTCGTTCACAACGGGCAACCCGCTTCGCGGGTCGATCCCACAAAGCCCCGAAAGCGCAGACCGACACGCAATCGCCCCCTCCGAGGCAACCGTACGAACAACCCGTTTCTCCGCCGTACAGGGTCGCCTCGATCGCGCAGGAGGCGGCTCCGTCGTATATATTGGTCCGGGGACGCTTTTCGCAACTGCCGTTGCAACGAACGACCGCGACTGCCGGTTCTTTTTCCGGGGCGACTTTCCCCAAATATTCGGCGATCCTCTTCATCGTCTCGGCGCCTCCGGCCGTACAATAAAGCGACGACAGATCGTCGACGCCTACCCGCGCGGCGGCCAATCCCCGGCAACCCGGATATCCGCATCCGCCGCAATTGGCTCCGGGCAGCATGCTTTCGACGGCATCGATACGAGGATCTTCGTAGACCTTGAATTTCTGTGCGACGAAATAGAGCACGACCGCCGCGAGAACTCCGACGATACATAGCGTCAAGACAGTGAATAACAGCACTTCACTCATGATGTTTTTCTGACTTTAAACGTAATTTCCTTTTCGAGACGGTGTCGGAGCAGGTAAAGCACGCAATAATACAACGCCAATATCCCCAGCGACGTCAATCCCGAAACCAATTCCCCTGCTCCGGCTTGCAGCAGAACGAGCAAGGCGATCATGACCGACAGAAAAGGAAGCACATAAGCCCATACGACTGCTTTGATACCCATGGCTTGCTCGGTGACGACCTCGACCGTTTCCCCTTTTTCGAAATAGGAAGCTTGCGCCGAAGGAATTGCCAGCGTTTTATCTTCGCTCTCACCCATGGCGCATTGTTTCCGAACACGGCAACCGCCGCAGGCGCTCTCGCTGCGAATGGTGACTTGTATGGCATCGGGGAAAATTTCCGTTACGACTCCCCTGTGTGTAATGACTCCGCTCACGGTCGACTCGCTCTTTGATATAAACCGTCTGTCTAGCATCCGTATTTGTTAGTCAGCGGCATGGTGCGTCCCGTTCTCATCGGACGGGTCGACAGCCGTAACGTGGGACAGCTTTGGTATCGTTTGAACTCGCTTTTGACGACCAGATTGTATACTTTGTACACTTCGTCCTCGTCGAAGCCCGCGTTGATGATTTCTTCCCGGCTCTGGCCCTCTTCGATCATTCGGTACAGTATGGCGTCGAGCACATCGTAGGGCGGCAACGAGTCGGAATCTTTCTGCTCGAGCCGCAACTCGGCGGACGGCGCTTTCATGATCGTGTTCAGCGGGATGATCTCGCGTTGACGATTGATATAGCGGGCCAAATCGTATACCTCGCTTTTATACAGGTCTCCTATGATGCTCAGCGCGCCGACCGTATCGCCGTAAAGCGTGCCGTAGCCGACCGCTATCTCGCTCTTGTTGGAGGTGGCGAGCAGAACGTTGCCGAACTTGTTCGATATGGCCATCATCATCATGCCCCGGATGCGCGCCTGCATATTTTCCTCGGCTACATTGAAAGGCAATTCGCCGAAGACCGGACCGAGCGTTGCCGTAAGCGCGGCGAACGTCTCGTTGATCGGAACGATCTGGTATTCGACGCCCAGATTTTCCGCCAGCTCGCGCGCGTCTTCCACCGAATGGTCGGAGGAAAATTGAGAAGGCATCAATAGAACCCGGATGTTTTCGGGACCCAGCGTTTCGGCAGCCATCGAAAGAACAACGGCCGAATCGATACCTCCCGAGAGGCCGAGACAGGCCGTTTTGAATCCGTTTTTCACGAAGAAATCGCCGAGGCCGAGCTTAATCGCCCGATAGACATTATAGGTTTTGTTTTGCTCGGGTATCTTTTTCGGCGTTTCGTTGCCGTCCACATCCACTGTCTGAAAGTCCTCCTCGAAACTTTTCAGTAGGGCGATCGCCTCTCCTCGGCTGTTGAAAGCCGCCGAAGAGCCGTCGTAGACAATATCCGTTTGCCCGCCGATGCTATTGACATACAAAATGGTCTTGCCTGTCATGAAAGCCATCTGACGGTAAAAGTCGTAGCGTTTCTCAACGACTCCGCGCGAATAGGGACTATGAGCCAAATTGACGATCAGATCGGCGTATTCGCCGTATTCCTGCTCGGTCTTGATATCCTCCCCCACGACGACGGCGATCTTCTTGCCGCGAATCTTAATGTACTCGCAGCCTTTCGACGACGATATATGGCACATTTCGTCGCGTGATTCGATCGTCTTTTTCCCGACGTACCGCTTGATTTTCCGATCCTCGATCAAAGCCGCCACGCTGATCGTCTTGTTCATGCACTGCGCGGGCATGCCGACCAATACGGAAATGCCTTCGCAACAGCGCGCGATCTCTTCGAGAGTCTCCTCGCACAGTTCCAAAAATGTGACTTTATTCAGTAGATCGTATGCCGGAGCGCCGCTGATAGCCTGTTCTGAGAATACGACCAAATCGGCCGATTCGGACTTGGCCTGCTCGATGCATCGGACAATTTTTTCCTTGTTCGACTTGAAGTCCCCAATCGTGTAATTTTGTTGGGCAAGAGCTATTTTCATTGCGTCCGGGTTTTATCATTGGTATAGACTACGCAAAGATATAATTTTTAGTCTAGAACTAAAATTCGTTCGGAATATTGTTTAATTGAATTTTATGTATATCTTTGCACCGTCAAACGGAAAAGGTGCCATAGCTCAGTTGGTAGAGCAAAGGACTGAAAATCCTTGTGTCCCTCGTTCGATTCGTGGTGGCACCACTGAAAATCAAGGAGTTGCAGAGATGCGACTCCTTTTTTGTGCCTCTCCCGAAGCGGTTGTACGGTGGTTTGGGACTCAGAGTTAAACCGAGAGTTAAACCATGCTCCGCAATGGGTACAGGTGTATTAATGTTTTGTGTTACAAATCCAAAACACTCTCAAATGGTGAGCATCCTTTAATGATTTAGGGTGTGCAAAAACGGCAAAAAGAAATATGTCAGCCTTGACATATCTGTTTTGCCTCAGTATTGGGATTCAGATAAGAATAAGCCCCAACGACACTGTCCTAACAAAGATATGATCGAAAAGGTCATAGCTGAGAAAAGCAGGCAGTATTCGGAGCGCGTCATTGAATTGATTAGTGAACACAGGGAGTTTACTACAACAAGGTTGGTTGAACAAATCGACAGTTATTCGCCCTGTCGGATGGTTGGCGATATGTTTTTGTTGCAAATACAGCGATTGAAAAAAACAACATCGTGAAGGTTACGCCCTATCTCATCAGGAAACCCATCATTCATTGCTAAAATTCAACGGCCACTTGAATATCTATTTCTCCGATATTGATACGGCATGGCTGAAGCGTTATGAATCGTGGTTGCGTGGACAGGAATTTTCCGAGAATACGATAGGCCGACGTTTTCGCACGTTGCGGTTGTATATAATGTCGCTATTGAGGGAAAGGTTGCCAAGTCGGAACACTACCCTTTCAAGTCTTATAAAGTGTCGAAATTGCACCGAGCGACCGCTAAACGTGCTATCGGCAAAGCGGAAATATTTCGGATCATCAACTATGCCAGCGATCGTCCTTATGTCCGACTGGCCGTCGATTTGTTCGCTTTCAGCTATTATATGGGGGGAATCAATTTCGTAGACATGGCTTATCTTACCCAGCAAAATATAGTGGAAGACTATATAAGGCGCAAGACGCATAAAATGATAAAATTAACTTCGTTATCTCAAGCAATGGAGATAGTCGTCCGTAACCGTCGAGACCAATCGCCCTATCTGTTTCCGATTTTATCGTTTTATCACACGACGGAGCAACAGCGACGGAATCGCATTCGTAAAGTAATTGCTAAAATAAATTTATGTTTAAAATTGATAAACAAAGAATTAAACATTCGTGTCAATTTGACCACCTATGTCGCAAGACATTCATTTGCGACTGCGCTTAAACGTTCGGGTGTTTCAATTACGAATGATCCACATACGGTTCCGGCAGATTACAAGGCGGGACAGACTTTGTAAAGGGGACTTGAATGATCCCCTTTACAAAAATTTGTCCTTATCGGTTTTTCAACGCAACATGGCATAATCACGTTCGATGACTTCTCTAAATGTGGCTACACCAGATTCGGATAATTCAACATTCATGGTTTTTCCTCCAGGCAGATATACCCTGACCGTATTGTCGTCAAGGAAAGTCATAAACTCTACGGGTTTGTTTTTAGCCATTGCGGACCATGTCTTCGTACCTTTGTCATAGATTAAATCGACACTGGTTTTGGTGTTGCGATTAACGATGCGATAGCCGTTACGTTTGTACCGTACCAAATATTCCCCCTTTTTACCGTGAATGGATTTTTCTGTTTCAGTTTCTGCCAGAGGATTGTCGCCGCTCCAAAACTCGATGCTGTTGACGACCAAAACATCGGCGATTGTGGTTACTTCATATACAGGTATTACCCAAAAACAAAAGAAGACGACTTCATTGACGAACTTGCTATTGGAAACTTGTTTGTTCCAACTCAATACTTTATTGCTCAGTTTGAACGATCCGATACAAGAGGTGAAGGCGATACAGGAACAAAGTAAAGTCACCATCATTACCGTAAATGTTTTTCTTTTCATGTTGACAAAATTTAAGTTAATAATGAGTTCTATTCAAAATACCAGAGCGTAACCGTTTTTGCAGAAAACATATCAAAAATAAGCCAAAAAAGTCTTATGAAGGAAGGATTTATTTTTTCATGGTTTAATTACTTTTATTACAAGGTCTATAAGGATGAATTTGTCACCTAAAACGAACCTTGCTCTATGCTTGTTTTGAAATAGTATGCGTGCCACCTTGGTTTTAAGAGGGGAGATATAATGGATATTTCGACATAAACGGCTTTATTATTCAGTCCTGAATTTGTTACGCAATTAAAGTTACCTGCAAAAAATTGGAGATACTTGCCATTTTTTTCGCAATCGATTAAAGAGTATAAAATTGCTGCCGAGAAATATGAAGCGTTACTGAAAAAAGGCTCTTGACAAGTATCACAACTGCAGCGCGAAGCTGTTACTCGAAGAAGCTTTTGTAGAGATGAGATTATAAAAAATTCGACACAACAGACACTTGATATTCTTGTAGGATTAGGACAGAACAAGGATAGTTTCCGCAAATTGGGTTTGACATTTGAAGGAAAAGCTTTCTATGATATCCTTACGCACCCGTACAACAAACACAATTTCGAGTATGGCGAAGATAAGAATATAGAAGGTGTGATAATCCACTGACAAGTGTAAGACTTTTTCCGGGAAAGATCAAGGAGCTTATTGACGTTCAATCATCATTTGCAGATTGACTGAACAATTCAAATATTAAGGGCTGAACTGAATCAAAAAATATTCTTCTGTCTCGTTAAACAAAAGTTATCCTCCGCAATATAACGACGGAGTCTTTGACCAAGTTATGGAACATTAAGAAGAACAACAAGTAACAATATACGGCGCAGGGAAAGCATAAATTATCGTTCCACTTATATTCGTTTTGATACTTAAACAAACAATCCACCTCGCAAAATACGAGGTGGATTCGGGTTATTATCCCTCTTGGCGGGAATTAGCAGGGTGATAATATATTATTTAAATTACTTTCTGCTTTGATATCCTAAGTATCAAAGAATAGAATAGACATAGAAATATCTCCTAAATTATTTTTGAAAGGTAGAATTCGACAGCAAAATCAAATCGGTACGATTGAGTTTTCAAATACGCGATTCTCGAAGGGGTAACGCCCCGTCCCGTTTCGTTGCAAACACATTTTCAGTGGTAATCGAAAGATCGGCTCCCCGGGTTCTGCAGAGCTTGCGGCTTCGTAACGATCAGCATGTATGGGACTTTCTGCGGATCGAACCATTGCAGCACCTCGACGGTTTTGCGTCGGGTGACGCTGATGCAGCCGGCCGTACCGCGGTCGAAGCCGCTCTCGATATGGAAGAAGATCGCGCTTCCCTTGTACTTCTCGATCGGGCGCATGTTGTATTCGACCACGGCGGCATAGCGGTATACCTCGTCGTCGCGGCGAAGGTATTCGAAATTGTCGGTCCGGGGCGTCTGTTGCGTCATCTGGTTGTAAAGCGGGTCTTCGGGATCGCTGATCCAATAGTGCTGTTTGCTCACGACGACGAACGGCCACGACAGATCGATATCGCGCACGTATCCGAACGCGAATCCCATCGGATAGGCTCCGCTGGGCGTTCGGCCGTCTCCTTCTCGTTTCTCGCCGTAAGGCGCGATGCCGGCCCGGCCGACGTTCGAGCAAAGCGGATAGGCAGTCTCCCGCCATTGTCCGTTCTTTTTCTCGTAACGGCGGAAAACGCAGGAAACCCGGTCGGGCCGGTCGTTGTATACGAGTATCAGCTGACGGCAACTGTCCGGCAAACGAATCTGCTCGTTCAAGAAACTTTCGACGAACGCGTCGTCGCGGCCGGGCGCCTCTAAAGAGGCGACATAGGTTCCGATCCGGTCGATCCGGCTGCCGAGCGTTTCAGCGAGCCGTCTGTCTGAGCCCACGAGGCGGCGGTA
>OGQK01000766.1_pt1 | contig 19675 bp, 16 predicted proteins | sample 1553221 | NCBI WGS metagenome assembly OGQK01 (sample SAMEA2579996, study PRJEB22360) | human gut metagenome | biome: human gut; feature: human-associated habitat; material: faeces | place: Denmark | collected 2008/2010 | reverse complement strand
CCTCAAACTGCTGACGGGGATCGAACGCCCTGACAGCGGGACGATCGAAGTCGGCGAGACGGTCCGCTTCGGCTATTATGCGCAACAAGGGCTCTCGTTCGACGAGAACGCGAAAGTGATCGATGTCGTCAGTGAGATCGCCGAGCAGATCGAGCTCGGGGACGGAAGGCGCCTCTGCGCGTCGCAGTTCCTGCAGCATTTTCTTTTCCCGCCTCAGGCGCAGCACGACTTCGTGGGGAAGCTCAGCGGCGGGGAACGGCGCAGGCTCTACCTGTGCACGGTACTGATGCGCAATCCGAACTTCCTGGTGCTGGACGAGCCGACGAACGATCTGGATATCGTGACGCTGCAGGTGCTCGAAGAATACCTGCAAGGATTCGGCGGCTGCCTGATCGTCGTCTCACACGACCGCTATTTCATGAACAAAGTCGTGGATCATCTGCTGGTATTCGAAGGCGAAGGAAGGATCAGAGACTTTCCCGGGAACTACGACGAATACCTCGAATGGAAACAGCTGCGCGACGCCGAGCTCCGGACGCGGCACGACGCGGAAAGCGGGACGGTCCCGGTCCAGAAACGGCCCGCCCGCAACGACAAGCGCCGCCTCTCGTTCAACGAAAAGCGCGAGCTCGAGCGGCTGGAGAAGGAAATTCCCGAACTGGAGGCGCGCAAGGCCGAACTGGAGCAGTCGCTTTGCAGCGGGACTCTGCCGATCGACGAGCTGACCCGCCGCTCGGTGGAAGTGTCGGAGCTGATCGGACGGATCGACGAGCTGAGCATGCGGTGGCTCGAACTGAGCGAGATCGGAGAATGAATGTCCCGACATCCCGACCGCTTCCGCGACAAAAGGCTTCGCCGGGACATCCGTATCGAACGGCCCGGACTTTCCGAGCGAAGCATCTCCGGCAGTTATCGGACGGGCCCTACCCGATTCCGGGACCGGCCGAAGCCTGACAACATGGACTCCGCTGCGTTCTCCGGCTCCGCGATACTCCGGCAAGAATCAGGAATCTACTTTTTATTTCGAACCCAAACGATCGAAACATGAAATCTCCCCTCGGATCGATTCTCGGAACCGTTTTAACGGCGGGCCTCCCCCCCGGTCTTCCTCCCGCAGCGGCCGTGCGGTCGGCGGGAAAGCCACCCGATGCCCGGCTGTGTACGCTGCCGGTCAACAGCATCCGCGCCGTGCGCGAATATTTCCGCTACCGGGGTCCGTCGGACATGCCCATAGTCAGCGGGCATCGCGGATGCCGCGAGGACGGCTGTCCCGAAAACAGCATCCGGGCATTCGAACATACGTTGCGTCGGATCCCCGCCTTTTTCGAGATCGACCCGCGCATGACCCGCGACAGCGTGGTCGTGCTGATGCACGACCCGACGCTCGACCGCACGACGACCGGTCACGGCCCGGTATCGGAACATACGTGGGCGGAACTACGGGAGCTGAGACTGAAAGACGTGCACGGAAACGTAACCGACGAGCGGATTCCCACGCTGGAAGAAGCGATCCGCTGGAGCGCCGGCAAAACGGTCGTCAACTTGGACGTCTACACGCCCAAGGAGGTGCTCGGCCCGTTGCTCGAGCGCCTCGGATTCCCGCCCCATGTGATGCTGACGATCCATACGCCCGAGCAGGCCGAATACTACTATGCGCTCAGCCGGAAGACGATGTTCTCGATCCACATCAAGAGCCTCGAGCAACTGGAGGCATTCGAGAAAACCCCGATCGACTGGCGGAACGTGATGGCCTACGTCGGCCCGCGCATGCTGCCCGAAAACCGGGAGCTGTACGAGCGGCTGAGGGCCAAGGGCGTCCGCTGCATGATCTCGCTGGCGCCGACTTACGACCGCAGGGAAACGCCCGAACAGCGCCGGGAGGGTTATCTGAGCGACCGGGACATCCTGCCGGACGTAATCGAGTCGGATTACCCGATCGAGCTGACCCGCGCGCTGCAAAGCCTCCTCGGCGAAGAACGTCCCTGACAACCCGGGCCGGGCTTCCGCTTTCGCCGTCCCCTCCGAGGACCGCATGTCTCCGCCACGAAACGGCCGGGACGGAATCGGCGAAATGCAGTCCGGGCGCCTGTTCCCTCAAGCGGAGCGACGGCATGCTCCGCTGCGACGAAAGACATCGGCCGCCACGCACGGAAACAGCTCCGGGCCTCTCCGTCCGTCTGAAGACCGCCGGCAAAGACTCGTAACGTACGGTCTCGGCATTTCCCATGGCCGTCAGAAAACTCGCCGGCCGGACTTTCCTCGCACGGTACTCTTCCCGAGCGTACGAGCCTTTTTGTTCCGTTTCACTTGAATTTCGGCGGATTTGGCTTATCTTTGAATTCAAAGAGCGCCCACGATGAGAAACCACGGACAATGCGAAGGCAAGCTGCTGTACAATAGCTTTTCGATCATTCAGCTTCAGACGTTCTGCACCGAGCATCTCATACCCCTCGAATCCGTTCCGATCCAAAATACGCATTCGTCCGTTTCCGACAAGGAGAAAAAAGCAAACCGGCACGAGACCGGCCCGGACCGGTTCATCGAAAGAATCGCGGAAGGGAACATCGACGAGCAACTGTTCGCCCATTATACGCATAACACCTGCCGTTACCGGCTCGGAGACTTCCGCATCCGCATCGAGGTATGCTACCGCGCGGGCGAGGACCGCGAATCGCCGCCCACCACGGCACTGCTCGAGGGCCGGGTACACGTGTGGGCCGCCGTCTTTTTCAACCGGACCGTTCAGATTTCCTACCGCTTCATCGTACCGAAAATCCCGAGAAACGAGTCGGACGAGCCGGGACGGGCCGACGAGCGGTACGACGGACTGGACCCTGCGGAATTCTGCACGACGGACCATCCGTTCGACACCGACCAGCTGATCTCGGTGGCGGGTATCGCACAGCACGTAGAGCATTGGGTCTATAACGAGAAACTGGACCGGCAAGAGATCGACGGTTCGCTGGACAAGGTGGAGATCAGCGACTTCAAGCTCGACAAAGACTCCGTATTCCGTCCGGAAGGCACCGGCGAAGGAAACCTGACCTTCGACGAGGTGCAGCGCAGATACCGCAACTATTTCGACAAGACCCCGCAAGCGGAATTCCGGGCCCCGGATCACCGCTATATCTATATCGACGTCTGGGAGGATATCGCCCATACGGGCGACACGGACTTCGGGAAAATGGCCGAGGACGAAATCATCGAGCACATCGAAACGGCCCACCGGGCGGAACTGGTCGGACTGATGACGCTCTATCCGATGGAATGGCCCTACCGCATGGATTCGAGCTACGAGGACGTGTGCGGACGAAATATCGCGATCGATACGGACGATCTGGTGCTGGCGAACCAGAACATGAGCGTCGTGTTCGGAACCTACGGACGCCGGGGCAAAGGGAGCCCCACCGACTGGAAGGAACATCTGGCCCGCCGCGACCGCTACCACGTCAGTTGGCCGGAATACCTCGTGCTGCTCGAGATCGTGCTGGCCAAGAAACAGACGATCAATTACGTGCTGAACCGTTACATCGACAACTCGCGCCGCGCGATCCGCTCGAACGTGCACGACATGATCGAGCAGAACGCCCAGCTCACGGTCGAACTTTCGGGTATCCTGATGAGGCTGAACTCGGTACGCTATTTGCGCTACATGTCGCACAAGCACATGTTCGAGCTGACGCAGCGGAATCTGCGCGTGGAAGAGGACTCGCGGCAGTTGCAGGAAGTGATGCAACAGGTGGACAAGTCGCTCGAGAACGTGAACAACATGATGGAGATCCGCCATGCCGACGACACGAAGTACATCCTGCTGTTCATATCGATCGCCTCGCTGTTCGGGGTTCTGCTCCAAAGCGAGGACGTGCCCATCCTGTCGCTGCTTTCCTACCGATTCGGCGTAGGATCGGCCATCATACTGGAAGTATTTACTTTCGTCGTCATCCTGATCGCCCTGAGGACATTCGGCAAAACCACGCGCCAATACATCCGCCGCAAGCGCAACGAGCAAAGAATGAACCGCCTATTCGACAAGGAATCATGACAATAAGACCCTACGCGCCGCAGGACAGGCAGAAACTGTGCGACCTGTTCGCCGAACTGATCGAGAATCACAAGGAATATATCTCGCACGGAGAGTTGCAAATGGGCATCGCAACGGACCGGGGCGAACTCGCTCCCGATTTCCGGAACGCGTGGCTCCGCTACTTGGACCGTCAGACGGCCGATCCCGAAACCGAGATCATGCTGGCCGAACAGGACGGAACTCCGACGGGGTTCGTCATCTACGGAATCAATCGCGACGGAGCCGCCCCCTACGGCATGATTTACGACGTGGGCCTCCTACCCCGGCACCGGTCCCGGGGTACGGGCAGCCTGCTGGTGCGAACGGCCCTCGACGCGCTCCGCGAAAAGGGAGTCGCCGACTGCTATCTCGAATCGGGAGTAGACAACCACTCCGCCCACCGTTTTTTCGAAAAATTCGGCTTCGGGCAGGTATCCTGCATTTTTAGGGCGAAGCTGTAAACGTACAATCAGAACAAGCGTTACCGGTCCCGTGATATGCTGTTCTCTTGCGCTCTCCTTCACCGACGGAACCGGGATTTCATACGTTTCATACTTTCGTTCATATCCTCGGCCGGAATTTTTCGAAGAAGCGCCCGAGCAGGTTTCGTTTGCGATCAGGCCATATCCGAAGACAGCCTGTCCGAATCGCGGTTGTGATTCGGCAGCAAAACGGGTAAGGGGCTCCGGCATGTACCGCCAGAGCCCCTTTTGGCTCTTCCGATTGTCCGAACGGGTTACTTCACATCGTCCCAGTCGTCGGTCCGGAACGGAAAAGCGGGAAGTCCGCCGGTGTTGGTCAGCGTGGCGGCAGCCGGCACGTTGCGGAACGCATAGCGAACGGCCACAGGCTCGGAAACCAATTCCGAGGAGACGACCACCGTGTAAGGCTGTCCCCAAACGTATTCGGCGCGTGCCGGGATGAAGACCTTGTCCGCCCCGGCGATCTCGAAGCCCTTGATACGCCCCTTATAGTTCGGGCCGAGCGTTCCCTCGGTCTTGAATTGCAGAATCGCCTTGCCGCCCTCGAAACGAACCGACTCGAAGCGAGGACTCTCGGCGATCAGCCCTTTGAGACCGTAGGTCTTGGTAAGGGCCAGCAGAGCCAGCCGGCGACCGATCTGGTCTTTCTCGGAAGGGTGGATCGTGCCGGCATTGGCCATGTCGGACGTACCGATCATCGCGCAGTTCGGAATCCGGTCCGCCGCCGCCAACTGCTGCTCGATCATCAGCGGCAGGACGATACCGTCGGTTCCCCCCTCGTAGATATGCGGAACGAGCTGTACGAAATAGAACGGCATGTCGGGACCGCCCCAGTCGCCGCGCCACTGCGAAACCAGTTTCTCCATATAATGCGCGTAGTGGGGGTAATTGTTCGTGTGAACGTTCGACTCGCCCTGATACCAGATAAAGCCCCGCGCCGTCATATTAAGCAGCGGGCGGATCATCGCATTGTACAGATAGCCGACCTTGTTCGGATTCTCGAAGCGGTCGTTCGTCTGTACGATATCGGCCTCGACTTCGCGGGCAGTGGCCTCGGGCATCCATGCCTCGATGCGCGTGCCGCCCCATGCCGTCTGAATCAAACCGACCGGCACGCCGAGCGCGTCGTTCAGATCGCGCGCGAAGAAATAGGCCGCCGCGCTGAACGGAGCCACCGACTCGGAGGACGAAACCTTCCATTCGCCCCCGCAGGTATCCACCGGCTGCGGACTGGTCACCATCGGGGTGTAGAACAGACGGATGTCCTTATACTTGGGAGCCTCGATCAAGGCCTCGACCCCGCCGTCGACCGGCTCGCCCAGATTGCCCGTCATCGACATCTGCATGTTCGACTGCCCGGAGCAGACCCACACTTCGCCGATCATCACGTTCTCCAGCGTAACGGGATCGCCGTCGCTGATACGGATCGTATAAGGACCGCCGGCAGCGGGAGTGGAAACTTTCAGCAGCCACTTGCCGTCGGAGTCGGACTGCGTCGTATATTTGCGGCCGTCCCACGAGGTCGTGACCGTCACCTTTTTCGACGGAGAAGCCTCCCCCCACAGGTTCACCTCGCGCTCCCGCTGGAGCACCATGTTGCTGCCGACCAGCGCCGGCAGCTTGATCTTGGCGAAAGTCGGGCAAGCCATCAGCAATGACAGGCCGACAAGCAGAATTTTTTTCATAGCGTGTTTCGTTTTATTGTTAGCAGTTCTGTATCAGTCGCAATCGATCAGCGTACGTCGTTCCAGTCGTCCGTCCGAAACGGATAGGCGGGCAGATCGCCGGAATTGACCAGCGTCGCGGCCCGGGGCATGTTGCGGAACGCATAACGGACGGCTACAGGCTCAGGAACCCGGTCGGAATGCACCGTCACTTCCGGTGCGCCTGGAACATACTCGGCCTCGGCCGGCACGAAAACCCGGTCGGCCCCGGCGATCTCGAAACCTTCGATCGGGCCTTTCCATTGCGGTCCCATTATCCCGTCGGTCCGGAAGCGAACGATCGCCCGACCTGCCTCGAAGCGAACCGACTCGTAACGGGGACTCTGAGCTATCAGCGCGCCGTAGCCGTAGGTCCGCTTCAGCGCCAGCAAGGCCAAACGCTCGCCGACCCGTATCTTGTAAGGAGGATGAATGGTGTGTTCAGAGCCTGCATCGGTCGTCGAAGCCATGCCCGAAAACGGGATCAGGTCGAGCGCCTGCGTCTGCTGTTCGACGGTCAGCGGCAGCGAAAGGCCCTCGGCATCGTCATAGGTATAGGGAGCGAGCTGTACGAAATAGAAAGGCATCTCGGCATCGCCCCACCGTCCGCGCCAAAGCGACGCAAGCTCCTGCATGTAGCGCGCATAGCCGTCGAAACCGCGGTTCGCCTCGCCCTGATACCACAGGAAGCCCCGGGCCGTGAAATTCGTCAGCGGGCAGATCATCGCATTGTACAGCCGGGCGGTTCTGTTCTGCTCGTCGTAGGCAGGATCGGATTCCAAGATGTTCGGCAATACTTTCTGGGCGGCCGAAACGGTCATCCACGCCTCGATCCGCGTCCCACCCCAATCGGACTGGATCATACCGACCGGAACATTCAGCGTCTCGCACAGCTTTCGTCCGAAGATATAACCCGTCGCGGTAAAGCCGGGCACGCTGTGCGCCGAGGAAACCTGCCAGCCTCCCATGCCGTCGCAGTCGTCCTTCGGCTCGGAAGCGGCTTCCGGACGGACATGGAACAGTCTCAGGGAAGGGTATTTCCCGGCCTCGAGCATCAGCTCGTTCATCCGCTCGGTCGGATCGCCCGGATAGCCGCAGACGGGCATCCCCATGTTCGACTGGCCGGAACAAATCCACACCTCGCCGACCATTACGTTCTCGAGCACGACAGGCTCGCCGTCGCTGATACGGATCGTATAGGGCCCTCCGGCGGCAGGAGTCGCCACCTTCAGCAACCAGTTGCCGTCGGCGTCGGCCCGAGTCGCATATTTGCGACCGTCCCATGAGGTCGTGACCGTGACTTTCTTCGACGGCGAGGCCCAGCCCCAGAGATTGGCGTCGCATTCGCGCTGGAGCACCATGTTGCTGCCCAGCACCGAGGGCAGCTTCACCTTGGAAAAGATCGGTCCCGCTGCGAGCAGGCCCCATACAAGAACAAGCAGTTTTTTCATTGTTTTCTTCATTCGTAAGGTAAAGTCCGGAGCCGCATGCGGGAAACGGCTATCTCGGCGCATCCGGACGAAACCGGACAGCACGGAGCGACGACCGATAGTCAAAAGTACGAAATTTTCCGGGACTTCGCTATATTTTCTCGGTCAGTTTCTGTACGACGCGGAAATTGTTGAAAAATTCCTTGGCGAAAACCCGGATCACGTTATAGGCCGGAATGGCCAGCAACATACCGAGCACGCCGGCCAGCGATCCGGCGATCAGAATTACCAGAAAAATTTCGAGCGGATGGGCTTTCGCCCGATTGGAGTAGAGCACCGGTTGCAGAACGAAGTTGTCGATACCCTGAGCGACCAGAATCGTTCCGGCCACGCGCATCGCAAGCCCGGCCGTCGACACGTCGCCCCCCGCAGTTCCGGCCACACCGATGAAAATACCCGCTGCCGCGCCGATCCATGGTCCCAGATAGGGAATTACGTTCAGCACGCCGACGATCAGCCCGATCACGAGCGCGTTATGAACCGAAAAACCGAGCATGAGCAAGCCGAGCGAAACGATCAGCGTCATGATCGACGACTCGGCGACGATGCCGGTGAAATAGCGGATCAGCAGATGGGTCACCGAGTCAAGCGCCCGGGTGATGTTGGGCTCGTACTTTTTCGGGAACATGATGACGACCATATCCGTAAACAGGTGACTTTCTTTCAAGAAGAAAAAGGTAATGAACGAAATGGAGAAAGCCGCGATCACCGTATCGCCGACCGTCGTAACGATCGACGAGAGCAGATTATTAATCACGCCGATGTCGAGCAGCGGTTTGATCTGTTCCGAAATCGCATCGACGAGCGAAAACTCGCTCTCGCTGATCGAGAAAACGCGCCGGATGAAACTCTCGAGCGACATCAGCGGCTCCTGAAACGACCGGATGATCTGCGGGACGTCGAGCGAAGAGAACTCGCGGATCTTCTGGAAAACGATCGGAACGAAAAGCCAAAAGACTCCCACGACAACGACCCAGATCGCGAGCAGCGTGCACAAAGCCGCCAACGAGCGAGGGAACCGCGTCCGCCGGACATGCAACCCCGAAAGCAGGTCGGTCAGCGGCTTGCCGATAATCGCCAGAACGGCCGACACCAGAATATAGGCGACCACGTTGCTGAAATACCACACCAGAAAGAGAACCACTGCCGTGATAGCGCCTGCAACGAGATATCGGTATAGCTTGGACATGAGTTCCGCTCGGTTTTCCGCTGGAATCGCCCGAATACGCCCGGGCCGGGTCAGTTACTCTTTCTTTTTCAGCCGCGCGATCAGCGTCTGCGTGCCGACGACCTTGTCGCCCAGACGCACCTGCACGTCGGCGTCCGTCGGAAGGAACAGATCGACCCGCGAGCCGAACTTGATGAAACCGCACTGAGTGTTCTGCTCGGCCCGGCCCCCTACCCGGGCATACGAAACGATTCGCCGCGCGACCAGCCCCGCGATCTGGCGGAACAGAATCTTCTGCCCGCCCATGTCGATCACGGTCGTCGTGCGCTCGTTGTCCTCGGACGACTTGGGATGCCACGCGACCATGAACATCCCGTGGTGATGCCGGAAGTAATCGACCGTTCCGGACACGGGAAACCAGTTGACGTGCACGTTCCAGATCGACATGAAAACCGAAACGACGATCCGCGTGTCGTGGAAGTACTCGTTCTCCTCGACCTCCTCGAGCGCCACGACGGTCCCGTCGGCCGGCGAGTAGACCCCGTTCTCGTCCCGCACCGGAGGACGGCTCGGACAGCGGAAGAACGAGGTGACGAACACGACGCAGGCAAGCGCCGCAACCGCAACGGCCCATGCGACGGCCGACGGCAGCAGATAGGCCGCAGAAACCATGACGACGGCCGCAAAAACCGCGGTAATCAGTATGATAGAGGCTCCTTCCTTATGGATTCTCATGGGTTATCGTTTGGTTCAGCCGGCAACGGCTCCGACCGGGCCGCCGCTCAGCACACAAATATAGGCAAATATAGCGAAATACGCATAAACGAAAGGTACGGCCAGAATCAGCGCGTCGAAACGGTCGAGAAATCCGCCGTGACCGGGGATGCTGTTTCCCGAATCCTTCAGGCCGGCCGAGCGCTTGAGCATCGACTCGACCAAATCGCCCAGTACGCCGGCGACAACCACCACGAGACCCGCCCCGCTCCACAGCAACCCGTGAGCCGTATCGCCCGGCCCGGCGTACAGGCCGTACAGCCACCCGACGGCCACAGCGCACAAAACGCCCCCGGCGAAGCCTTCCCAAGACTTTTTAGGGGAAATCCGCTCGAACAGCCTGTGCCGGCCGAACAGCGAACCCGCCAGATAGGCCCCCACATCGTTGGCCCAGACGATGAATATGATCGCAAGCATATCTCCCGGAACATAGGACGAACCGGCGGAACAAGCTCCACGCAACGGAATCGTCGCAAGCAGCGCGAAAGGCAAAGCGATATAGACCAACCCTCCCAGCTCCCAGCAGACATTGCCGAGCGGATTCTCATGCCGGCGGTACAACTCCGCGACGAACAGCGCGAAGATCATCGGCAGCAGCAGCGCGAAAGCCGGCGCAGGACACCGCCCGGTCTGCACGGCGAAGGCCAGCGCCAAAGCGCTCAGCCCGATTACGACGGGATACGCTACGAGCGGCCGGGCCCCCTTGAGCCGGGCGATGCGGAAGAACTCCGTGAGCGACCCGGCCATCAGAACGGCCATCAGAACGAGCATAGAGAACGGAGACCACAGCACGGCTCCGAGCACGATGACGAGCAGGCCCGCCCCGCTGAGCGTGCGGACCAGAAAATTCTTATTCAGCAGCGAGCTCACCGTCCAAAGGTTCTTCGACTTTGACTTCGGTTTCTTCACGAATTTCCCCGCGACGCTTGCCGAAAATCTTCTCGAGATCCTCGGCGAAAATCACTTCGCGCTCGAGCAGCAGCTCGGCAAGCTGAGTCAGGCCGTCGCGGTGCTTCTCAAGCGTTTCGAGGGCCCGCGCGAAAGCTCCGTCGATCAGCTTTTTCACTTCGTCGTCGATCTGCTGCGCGGTCATCTCGCTGTACGGCTTGGTCAGCGCCATGTCGGCCTGACCGGTCGAATCGTAGAAGCTGCGGTTGCCCAGCTGCTCGCTCATGCCGTAATAGGCCACCATCGCATAGGCCTGCTTGGTCACACGCTCCAGATCGTTCAGCGCACCGGTCGACACCATGCCGAAATTCATCAGCTCCGATGCACGGCCGCCCAGAATGGAGGCCATCTCGTCGAGCATCTGCTCCTTGGTCGTGATCTGGCGCTCCTCGGGCAGATACCATGCCGCGCCGAGCGCCTTCCCTCGCGGAATAATCGTTACCTTGATCAGCGGATTCGCATGTTCGAGCACCCAGCTCACGGTCGCATGTCCCGCCTCGTGGTAGGCAATCGTCTTCTTCTCCTGAGGCGTAATAATCTTGTTCTTACGCTCCAAACCACCGATAATACGGTCGATCGCATTGAGGAAGTCGTCCTTCTCGACCTGACTCTTGTTGCCCCGCGCGGCGATCAAGGCCGCCTCGTTGCAGACATTGGCGATATCGGCTCCCGAGAAACCCGGCGTCTGCTTGGCCAAAAAGTCGCGGTCGAGATTCGGATCGAGCTTCAGATTCTTCAGGTGCACGTCGAATATCTCGCGCCGCTCCTTCAGATCGGGCAGCTCGACGTTGATCTGACGATCGAAGCGCCCGGCGCGCAGCAGCGCCTTGTCGAGTATGTCGGCCCGGTTCGTCGCGGCCAGCACGATCACGCCGGCATTCGTGCCGAAGCCGTCCATCTCGGTCAGCAACTGGTTCAGCGTGTTCTCGCGCTCGTCGTTCGACGAGAATCCGGCGTTCTTGCTCCTCGCCCGGCCGATCGCGTCGATCTCGTCGATGAAAACGATGCAGGGCGCCTTTTCCTTGGCCTGACGGAATAGGTCGCGCACGCGCGAAGCCCCGACTCCGACGAACATTTCGACGAAGTCCGATCCGCTGATCGAGAAGAAAGGCACATTCGCTTCGCCGGCTACCGCTTTGGCGAGCAACGTCTTGCCGGTTCCCGGAGGGCCCACCAGCAGCGCGCCCTTAGGAATCTTGCCTCCCAGATCGCGGTACTTGCCGGGATTCTTCAGAAAATCGACGATCTCCATGATCTCGACCTTGGCCTCCTCCAGTCCGGCCACGTCCTTGAACGTGATCGTCACGTTCGAGTCCTTGTCGAACATCTGGGCCTTGGCTTTGCCCACGTTGAATATGCCGCTGCCCGAACCGCCGCCCCCGCCGCGCGACATGCCGCGCCACAGGAACCAACCAGATCGCGAAAAAGATCAGGATCGGGAAAATCAGCGTGAACGCGTCGCTCCACATATTGCGCCGCGTCTCGAACGTCAGCGGAACGGAAAGATCGCGCTCGCTCAGCGTATTCTCGAGGTTGTGCTGGAAATAGTCCAGCGAGCCGATATTGAACGCGAACTGGGGCCCTTGGGCCGAAAGGCCCTTGTAGTCCTTCTGCCCCGCGTACTCGGCTACCTTGTCGGGCTTCAGGTAAACCTCGGCGGTCTCCTTGTTGACGACGACGATCTTCTGCACGTCGCCCTGCTCGATCATCGTCTTGACGCTGTCCCAATCGGTGGAATGCGTCACTTCGCCGCTGCCGAGCAGCCCCCATGACAGAATGACGACGGCCACGGCCGCCCACACCCAGTAAATATTGAACTTAGGACGCTTGCCCCCCAACTGGGGAGGCATTTCGTTACCGGTATTTAGCTTCATTGGCTGTTTCTTGATTTTAATTACTCATCCACACCTCATAACGCAACGGAACGGGGCCGTAGTATGAACCCTACTGCTCCTCCGCGTATTCGCGGACGGGAGCGTCGGCCCAAAGCTGCTCGAGCTTGTAGAAGTCGCGCGTCTCGGTCTGGAAGACATGCACCATCACGTCGCCGTAGTCCATCACCACCCAGACGCTGTTGCCGAGCCCCTCGACGCGCCAGACCTTCTCGCCCAGCTTTTCGAGGACTTTCTGCTCGACTCCGCCGGCGATGGCCTCTACCTGAGTCGTCGAATCGGCACTGCAAACGACGAAGGCGGAGCATATCGCCCCGTCGAACCCGCTCAGGTCGAGCGACAGGATGCGTTTGCCTTTCTTATCCTGTATCGCACTGACAATCGTGTCGATCAATTCATTCATAAATCGTATCGCTTCGTTTCAAGTGGGTAAAGATAGTAAAAAGTTGACAAATAGGAAACCGGGCAGGATACGGACCCGCCTTTCGCTCCGGAACGCAATGGCACCGAAACCGCGAACCGGGAATCTCCCCGAGGCGGGAGTTTCAGCAAATATCCTGCTAAACATGACGGTCGGGACGGCATGCGGCAAGAATCGATTCTTTGAGCGCAGCCACCAGCGAACGCTTTACATAGGTACGCCGTACGGCAATCGTGATCTTGCGCGACGTAGCGCCTTTGGCCAGCGTCTTGAGCTGGGGCTTGTGGCTTTCGTCGATGAAGTCGGCGACCATTTCGGGAACGATCGTCATCATGTTGGAAGAGTTGTCCACGATCCGTATCAGCGTCTCGAGCGAGCCGCTCTCGAACGAATATTGCCGTTGCACGCCTTTCTGAGCCTGACACAGCTCCAGCACCTGATCCCTCAGACAGTTCCCCTCGGAAAGCAGCAGCAGGCGCCGCACGTCGATATCCTCAATGCGGATGTTGCTCCGCTCGAAAAGCGGATGGCCGGTCGACACGTAAGCATAAAAGCGGTCGTTGAAGAGCTCCTCCTCCTGAATGCCGTCGGGCGAGGTCCCGCCCGCCAGAATCGCCGCGTCGAGCATGTCGCGGCCGAGCGCGCGGATGATGTCGGCCGTCATCAGCTCGCGAATCTGCAACTCGACGTTCGGGTAGTCGCGGGCGAAACCGGGCACGAAACGGTGCAACAGGTAAGGCGCGATCGTCGGAATCACGCCCAGACGAAGCACGCCCGATATCTCCCCCCGCAGATCGGCCACCGACTCGCGCACCATTTTGAACGACTTGATCGCCTCGCGGGCCTGCCGGATCACGACCTCGCCCGCATCGGTAGCGATGACGGGTTTGCGGCTACGGTCGAGCAGCACCACGCCGAGCTCCTCCTCCAGATTCTTGATCTGCATGCTCAGCGAGGGCTGGGTAACGAAACATTTTTCGGAGGCAAGCGAGAAACTGCCGCAATTGGCTACCGCCAGCAAATATTCCAATTGTACGATCGTCATATTGCAAAAAACTATATGGCAATACAAAGGTCATCAAAAAATACTATATAACCGAATTTCCGCCGCATTTTTTTCGACGAATCGCCGCCAGTCGCAGCCCGAACAGGAAAGTTCAGCCCCGGACAACGCCGTTCGCCGTTACCTCCGGACCGCTATACGTACAAACGTCCCTGCCATGTGCCGCGCTGCTCGAGCCTCCGTTCGAGCAACGACCAGAGTTGCTCGTTGCGCACGAGCCCCCACGTAGGACCGGCTTGAAAGCGCGGCGGCGCCTCGCTGGCGAACCGCTCGACGACCAGATCCGGTCGCAAGCGCTCGAGCAGGCCGATAAAGAAATCGACGTACTCGTCCCTCGAGAAAAAGCGGAAACGCCCCGGGTCGGCCGCATACTGGGCCGCCATCGTCGTGCCGCGAAACAGCTGCAACTGATGAAACTTGACCGTATCGAGCGCCAGCGAGTTGATCGCATCGACCGACGCCTCCATCATGGCGGCGCGTCTCGCCGGGCAGACCCAGAATGAAATGGGCGCCCGTACGGATTCCGCGTTCGGAAGTCATCTCGACGGCCCGGCGGGCGCAGGCGAAATCGTGTCCGCGATTGACCGAGCGAAGCGTCGCGTCGTAGCACGACTCGATTCCGTACTCGATCGCCACGTAACGGGTTTCGGCCAACCGGGCGAAATAGTCGAGCTTCGGCCCGTCGATGCAGTCGGGACGCGTTCCGACGACAATCCCCGCCACCTCGGGCAGTTCGAAAGCCTGCGAGAAGACCTCCCTCAGCCTCTCCAGCGGAGCATACGTATTCGAAAAAGACTGGAAATAGGCCAGATACCTTTCGGCAGAACGATAGCGACGGCGATGGAACTCGATCCCTTCCTCGAGCTGTCGGCGGACGCTCTTGTCCGGAGTGCAGTAGGAAGGAGAGAAAGCCGCGTTGTCGCAGAACGTGCAACCGCCCGAGGAGAGCGTGCCGTCGCGATTGGGACAAGTGAACCCGGCATGCACGGACAACTTCTGCACGCGAAAGCCGAACAAACGGCGGAAATAGCCGGAATAGCTGTTATAGCGCCTGTCGTCCCCCCAAGGATAAGCCATCGCACTCGAAGGAATACCGGCCGGGCCGGAATCATTGCTTTTTCAACGCCTCGACAAATCCCGGGAACTGCGTCCAAAGGTGCTCGGTCTGCAGCCACAGCTCGCGGGCCTGCGCTTCGCGCGAGGGTCTCTCGCTCTCGATGTCGGCCAGATAGTCGGGCGTGATTTCGTGCTTGTCCGACGTGAACTCGGCATAAAAGACAGGGAAGCTCTTCCTGAAATGGATCATCTCGCCCGACGGCAGGCGGCCCGTCCGGCGAAACTCGCTCCACAGCTTCAGAATCTCCTTCTCGGGATACTTGTCGCTGATATCGTCGACGATCTCGTCGAACGACTCGTATTCGCCCAAAGCCACATAACAATAAGCCAACGGTTTGGTCGCTTCGAGATGATCCTCCGGATCCATGTCGAGTTCCATTTCGAACAGACCGGCCGCCATCTCGAAATCGCCGACGAGAAAATGGTCTATCGCGGAACCTTTGAGCAACTCCAGTACGGTCTGATTGCCCCGATCCTCCCAATCGAGCCAGATTTCGTCCTCGTCCGGAATCAGATCGATCAGCTTCTTAATCCCGTCGTACCGCAGATTGCACGCCCGCTCGACATCGCCCTCGCGCTCGCAGCGACGGGACTGCGCCAGAATGGCCGCGAAATCGTACGGGTAATCGGAACCGTGAGACGGATAGGAGATCACATAAGTGTTCTCGGCGGTCGGGATGAATCGGGGTGTTTCGACCATTTCGTTCGGCATCGGATAAAAAGATTAAGCAACAAACTGTGCAAAGGTATGATTTTTTACAGAACGGCCATCGTCCGGCCGAAGAATATTCGCACGGACCGGCCCGCACCGGAAATCGCGTTCCGATTCAAAAAACGATTCCCCTATATCCGAACTGCCCGAACTCCTAGTAAAAAAGAGGTAGCCGAGCTCTGAGACACGCCCCTGTCTGCACCCGGCCGCTCCGATCGGGGCAGATTCGTCACCGCGCCGCCGACAGATTCCGGACCGTCCCTGCGCTCAAGCCCCTGAACGAGCGCGAAGGCCATCGCCGACACGGATTCCAGAGTACGAAACTCCACCGCAAATCGCCGCCCAGACAGCCAGGCCATACAGCCCGGGAGCGCCTTGCCCTCTCCGCCTATCCGAAAAGGTCGTTCAGCACTTTGGCCAAACGATATCCGGCCCTGAGAATCTGACGTTCGACACGGGGAGAAGCGGCATTGATAAAATCGCGCCCGAGCTCGCACCCCGGAGGAGCCAACGCATAAATGTCGCGGCACTCGACCGCCGTCTGGTGGAACCAGTCGCGCGGCGTGCCGGCCATGATCTCGCGTTTCTGCCGTCTCGTACAACGGTCCAACTGCTGCTGCCACTCGACATAATGCCATTTCCTGCTCGCCTCGATGATTCCCGAATCCCATACGCTATGGTAGCTGCGCTTTTTCCCGTTGAACGAAACGTCGTACCACAGCTCGACGCCGGGGTAATCGACATGGGCGGGACAATGCATGTCTCCGACCAAATGAATCACGTAACGAAGATTGGCCGCAACCGTCGAATCGTCGAGCTGTCTGTAATTCTTCAACAGCCCGATGGCGTTCTCCAGTTCGCAAACGGCATCGCCCCGGGAGCTGCGCACCTCGTCCGTATAGTACATACGCTCGTCAACCGGCGCCATATGCCAATAAGTCGTATGCTCGTAGCCGGGCGAGCGGCGATAATCGTCCATCCATGAGGAAAAGTATACGATCGAATGTTCGAGATACTTTTCCGCTATTCTCTGAGCTTTCGGACTCAGATTGCACTCCGCGATGTAGGCCACCGCATCGTGGCCTATCCTTCCCCAGCCGCATGCGACGGTCGGCCAGCCCATAGCCAGGACCCATACCGCAACACGTATTGTCCGGTCAAGTCTTCCCATAACAAATGCCTCATATGACGTTTTTCAAAGGTAGCAAAAAAAAATCGCAAACCGACACGGACTTCCCCCAAGCAAAGCCCCTCCCGAAAACCGATTCGCAGAAAACGAGCGTTTCGGGTCATACCGTGCAGGCTCGACCGGCCCGAATTCGTCTGCGAACAAATCCGTTCAGCGACATATGAACGATACAATTATTATTATGTTTTATATGCAGGACAGCCGCGGTACGATCTCCTATTTCGACTTATTTTCTTGATATTTCGGTTCACATTAACTATTTTTACCCGACGTCTTTTCGAGATAAGAGTCTTCGCCAGCCGGAGGTTCGGTGCCCGTATCTTTTTCGAGACGCCTGATAAATCTACTTTCAACCCAGGAGTAACGGCGGGTACAGCTCCATAAAACCGAATAATTATGAAAAAGATTCTACTTGCTTTGCTCATCTGCGCGGGCGTGGCATCGTGCAAGGACGACGACCCGGGTACCGAGCCGCCAAAACCCACGGTAAGCTTGACAGAAGGAACCTCCACAACCACCTCGATCACCTTTACCGTAACGCCGGACGAAGCCGAGAAATGCGCCTACCTCTACGCCAAAGTGGAAGAGAACGTACAGGTAGAGCAGCCCTCGGCCGAAACCGTTCTGAAAGACGGCGTGCAGGTCAGCGCCGAACAAGCCACTCCAGTCACTTTGTCGCCACTGGATCCGGAAAGTACTTATATCGTTTTCGCCGCCGCCTCGAACGGTTCTGTGCTCAGCGAAGTAACCACCCTGCGCATGGAAACGGGATTGCGGCCCGAGCCCGACTACGAGACATGGGTGCAAGCCACCTCCGGCATGGGGCAGTATTACACCGTTGCATGGACCGCAGAGCCTACGGGCAACTACATGGTACAGTTCTCCGACATCGAATTCGATGAGTACGGCGAGGCCCAGAGCGCAGGCTATAAGATCGTACTGGACCTTTACGGACCCCTTACCGACGACGTCATGAATCCGACCATTCCGCAAGGTACCTATCAGTTCGACGCAGAGGACAGCTACACCCATTTCACATTCCAAAAAAGCTATAGCAACATCAATCAGACCGACGATCAGGGGTATCCCATAGGATACGGCCTCTACATCACAGGCGGATCGCTCACCGTCAAAACGAACGAGGACGGATATAGCGTGGTAGGCTACCTGACCGACGAGGAAGGCCATACTTACAAAGTATCCTACGAGGGTCCCATAGTTATCGCCAACAAAACGGGCGGAACAGGCAGCAACCAGACCATCGAAAATCCCAGTCTGCTGCTGGCACGCTACTACGGCGATCTGGATCACGCCAATACGGGCAACTATTACCTCTCAATAGGTACGGTGACGGTCGATCCGGACGATCCTTTCACGACGACCAGCTCCGGCTGGCAGGTGATACTCGACTTCTGGGATCAGAAATCGGCCGACGACGACAACGCCATATTGCCCGAGGGAACCTACGATCTGGCCGATACGCACGCAGCAAGAACGATCAATTACGAGGAAACCCGCATCATGCACTACTATCTGACGGGCAAGACGCCGGAAATGGCCGAATTCGATTATTCGGACGCATCGGTTCAAGTCGAGCATGTCGCGGGAGGCTATAAGCTCACGGGACATTTCGTACTGGAAGACGGAAACAGCGTCGACTTTGTGTACGAAGGCCCCATCGATTTCGAGAATTTGGCCGAGCCGCTGATCGGCAACGTGAACGAGACCTTCACGATCGCCAAGGGCGAATACCTGGGCGACTACAACTGGGTAGGCAACGACAACTACACGCTCCACCTCTACACCGACGAGGCTCAGAGCACGTTCATCAATATCGACCTCAATGCCCAAACGGCGACCGACCTGCGCTATCCCGTCATTCCGGACGGCAACTACGGCGCAGGCGTTCCCGACAGCTATGAAACGGGGACTTTCACTCCGGGCCATCTGCTTTACGGATCGTATCTGTCCGGGACGACCGTAGGCCGGAAAGTCAACGGGGAAGTATCCGCATACAGTTTCATCACCGCCGGTACGATCAGTTTCAAGTACAACGAAGCGGACGAAACGTACGACATCCAGGTCAACGCGACGACCAGCGACAATTTCACGGTAGAAGGTACTTTCCACGGAAAAATCGAATTGGAGAATACGCTGCTCGGCCCCGAAGTAGGCAATATCAGCTTCCAAGCCAATTACGTCCCCAACGCATATTACTACGGACTGCAAAACGGCTCCTACAGGTATTACCTGACGTTCAGCGATATCGAGATGGAAGGTACTATGAACGGAATCTATCCGGCCAACACGGAGGCGGGGCATTGCATTCTGTTCGACATCTATACCGACACGCCCGGAGACGTATCCGACCTGCGGCTGCCGATCGGCACGTTCACAATGAGCGACAGCAAACAGGCCGGGACTTGGCATACGAGTGCAGAAGGACGCATATACGACGCTTCCGGAAACCGAACCAGCGTGTCGTTCGTCGAAGGAACGATCGTCATAGAGCAGCAGGGCGACGGCTATCAGCTGACGCTCGATGCCGAAACGCTGCGCGAGGAAACATTCCATTGCACATACAGCGGATCGTTCCCGATAAAGGATTACACCATGTCCGGAGCTCCTATGCCGCTCGAATCCTTTGCAAACGG
>OGQK01000760.1_pt1 | contig 19795 bp, 16 predicted proteins | sample 1553221 | NCBI WGS metagenome assembly OGQK01 (sample SAMEA2579996, study PRJEB22360) | human gut metagenome | biome: human gut; feature: human-associated habitat; material: faeces | place: Denmark | collected 2008/2010 | reverse complement strand
AGCAAAACACTATACATGAACAGCCAGACTAAGATTTACTAATTTTCTTTCAAAGTCACAAAAGCAGCTCCGGCTTTGTGCAAGTTGCCAGCTACTAAGTTATAAAGCAATGCTTTGTTTTTTATAAGAATTATTTTATAATAGATGGCAGAGATCATAACGAGGAGAGAAAGCATGTATACAGAAGCAGAACTGGTCAGGATCGCAAAGAGAGAAAATAATACCAGACGAAAATATTTAGTGGTGAACCGGTTGCAGGGAAAGCATATACCGGTCAGTCCCAAAGAGGCATTACAGATGTTTCGCTCATTAGCAGAACTTATAAAAGAGGCATATCCATCAGAGAGGCTTCTGATGGTCGGATTTGCAGAAACGGCAACAGCGATCGGAGCAGCAGTGGCAATCGAGTGTCAGGCAGCTTATATGCAGACTACGCGGGAAGTCATTGATGGCGTGGACTATCTCTATTTTTCGGAATCCCACAGCCATGCCACTGAGCAGAAATTAGTAAAGACGGATTTAGATAAGATCATAGGTAAGACAGACCGGATCGTTTTTATAGAGGATGAGGTAACAACCGGAAATACGATCTTAAATATCGTCCGTCTGATCCAAAAGACCTACGCACAGCCGGTTTCGTTTGCGGTGGCATCCATTTTAAATGGAATGAATGAGGAAGCATTAGAGAATTATAAAAACCTAAAAATCCCGGTACATTATCTGGTAAAGACAGCACATGACACCTATACGGAGATTGCAGAGCAGTATCAGGCAGCACGGCACCTGTCATATCTGTACAAAACCTCAGGAAAAGGAAGTAGAACAGCAGAAAGAAGTACAACAGCAGATAGAGATGCAACAGACGAAAGAAGCACAGCAACCGATAGAAGTGCAGGAGATTTCGGGCTGGATAAATGCAAGAAGACTCCATACGGCAGATACCTACAAACAGGCGTGCGAGCAGCTCTGGCAGGAAATACAGCAAAAATACGGTTACACAAAATACACAAAAGAGACAGAAACAGGCAGACGGATACTGGTTCTTGGCACGGAAGAATTCATGTATCCGGCATTATATGTCGGGGCAAAATTAGAAGAGGCAGGCTATACAGTGCGGATGCATGCCACAACCAGAAGTCCGATCGCAGTCAGTAAAGAAGAAAAATATCCGCTTCATACGCGTTATGAATTAGCAAGTCTCTATGACAAAAACAGGACAACTTTTGTCTATGATCTGACAGAGTATGAAGAAGTACTGGTGCTGACGGATGCACAAAAACAGGAAACCGAAGGCTGGGAGTCTTTGCAAAGAGCATTGACCCTGAACCATAACCGTCAGATCAGAGGAATAAGGTGGTGTTAAAATGAGAAGTTCTTATTCAAAAGAAGATGTGATCTTGCTGTTAAAAGATATCACCGGACTGGTACAGCCGCAGCCAACCGAAGAGCGGGAACGGCTGATACAGGCAGGCCGTCACTATTGCGAAATGCTCCCGATCGAATATGTCCCAAGTGAAAAATATATGGAAGCCTATCGGATGGCATTAAAGGATTATGCGAAGCCGACCGCAGAAGCGGTAGGCAGGCTTGCAGATAAGATCATAAAAAAACGCGGCAGGGAAGTGGTGTTAGTATCCCTTGCAAGAGCCGGGATACCGATTGGCATTTTAGTCAGACATTATATCAAAAAGAAATACGGATATGACGTTCCCCATTATTCCATTTCCATCATCAGAGGACGTGGGATTGATGAAAATGCGATGAAATATCTGCTGTCTCATCATCTGGCAGAGCAGATATTATTTGTGGACGGCTGGATCGGAAAGGGTGCGATCTTAGGGGAATTACAAAAAGATGTGGCACCTTATTCCGGCGTATCATCGGAGCTTGCAGTAGTTGCAGATCCGGCAAATATCACAGAATTATGTGGCACCCACCACGATCTGCTGATCCCAAGTTCCTGTCTGAACTGTACGGTATCGGGACTCATCAGCAGAACCTTTTTGCGGGACGATATCATAGGAAAAGAGGATTTTCACGGGGCTGTCTATTATGGGGAATTAGAAAAAGCCGATCTGTCACATGAATTTTTAAAAGCGATTGAAAAAGAATTTGTCTTAGAAGTGCCAAAAGATGACTGGCAGCCACAGGGACATGGAATTGACGAGGTAAGAAAAATCGCAGGAGAGTATGGGATAGATAATATCAATCTGATCAAACCGGGGATCGGTGAAACGACCAGAGTCCTGCTTCGCAGAGTACCGTGGAAAATCTTAGTCAATGAAAAATATAAAGAAGATGCATCCTTAGAACACATTTTGCGGTTAGTAGAAGAAAAAGAAGTGCCGGTGGAGTGGTATCCGTTAGAGCACTACAAAGCCTGTGGACTGATAAAGAAAGTGGCAGATGCATAAAAAAGACGCCAAAAACCGTTTGTTTTTTTCAATAAATTCCAATTATTATGGCAGGATCTAGTTTCATTCATAAGTGTGCGTAGTGATTCAACTGTTGTAGAGGTACTGTTAAGCTGGTTTACAGCCTGCTTGATAATAAGCTTTGTAATGTCATCCTTAGGAAGTACAGGAACAAGTTCCTTTGCCTTTTCCATAGATTTCCTCAGCTTTGGATCGGCTGAAGTTGTACTTCTTACGTTTGCACCAGTTTTGATAATGGTCGATAAAGGCATTCAGGGACATTTTACGGACACAGTCCACATGCCAGTATGTAGATGCAAAATCAACCCATTTCTGGATGCCGTCACTGCGTGCAGGACTGTCAAAGTAAGTATTCACACCAGGATAGGTCTGATCAAGGATGCCGATAAGATTATTGCAATGGATAATTCCTTACTAGCTGTAAGGTATATTAACCATAAATATATTGTAGTAGCGACCTGCAAAGAGAAGGCAGTCTGTGCCATTTGCGGTATCCACTATGGTTAGCCCTGCTGCTCATCAGCAGTGGTACAGCAGTTGGTGTTACTGTCTATGAAAAAAAGAAAAAGGGTAGAGTTTTATAAGAAATAAAAGCTGCAGGCAAAACAAAGCCGCTGCCGGTAAGATCCCATTACAGAGGATTCTTATGGCAGCGGCTTACTACATTGCTGCATCAAATATCGAAGATATAAACAGCAATCTTTATTTTACTTTAGAATGACTGGTATTCATATTCATGCTCTTCGTACTGGAAAGACCAAGCATCTGTGCCAGATCGAGTGTATCGTAAACCTTGATCGTCGGTGCTAACCAGACCTGACCGGTACCACGATATACATTGACGAGACCTTCGCCGCTGACAGCGGAACCCATCAGAGTCTTGGCACTGCGTTCTACGGTAAAATCTAACGTAGAAGAACGTAAAACAGCAAAATTGCCATCGACTTTTAAGGTGTCGTTTTCTAAATCAATGATATCCACTTCGGACATTGGTACCGTAGATTCTAAGATGACGATACCAGGACCGGTAAGCTGCTGCTGGAAGAAACTTTCACCGCCTGCGACAGCAGAGGAGAGGTTTCTTTGTGAGATCACTTTTACGGAAACACTGCCCTGTGCACAATAGAACATGCCGTCATCCACGATAATGGATTCATTTGCTGCAAGCTCTAACACCAAGAAATGCTTAAAAGAAGGCTCTAATACTAAAAGTCCGGTTCCCGAGTATTCCGGCTGTGCCATCTGTTCTCCGGTAACGGCACCACGGACTAATTTTCCAAGGGCATTTCCGAGAGTGACACCACTGACCATTTCAATATTTCCCTGGAAATAGCTCATTGCACCGCGCTCGATCGTTACTTTTTCGTTGTTCAGATACAGTGCGATCTGACGTACATGGATGTGTTGCTGTTCCATGAAGTAAATCTGCTGTGCCATGGAAGCATTTGAGAGTCCGAGAAGTTTTTCATATTCTAAGACTTCAACTTTTAATCCTCCACTTGTAAATTCTTCAATTACTTTGACATTTTCTCTTGTTCCTGTTGCTGTTTTCATATGTAAATAACCTCCTAGTATAGGTGTTTTTGGGTACGACATCAGAGTGCAGAAGATTCGCTGTCGACAACTCCGAAAGCCTCTGCCAGCATCAATATCTGCATTGCCCAGTTAGAATGTGTCTTACATTCGTTCATGCGGGCTTTTTTAACGTTGCCATGGACCAGAGAAGGAGCAGTTTCCTCCCAGTGTAAAATGGCTTTGGCATCCTCATAATCTTCCTTAGACACGCGGTAGGCATCATTGACCAGAGGAATCTGGTTTGGATGGATCACGGTTTTTCCGGTAAATCCACAAAGCCTGTCCTGTGCCAGTTCCGCTTTTAAACCACTGTCCCAGCCGGAGCCGTTGTAATATTCCCAGACCGGACCGGAAATTACATAGTCCATGCCAAACACGGTAATGATATCGGAAAAAATATCGGAGATCGGACGGATATCGTGGATCGACTGGGTGACGTGGCGGCGAAAGCCGAAAACATGGCATAAGTCATTGCCACCGACACGGATGTTCAAAACGAGTGGTTCGATAGCGTCTAATTTTTCTTTTAAAGTATATAAGATCTGATGACGATGTTGTAAGTGGATCATAGAAGGACTTTCAAAAATCGGCATCATATAAATCGCACGGTTGTAACGTTCATTTACAGAAAGAATCTCAGAAATATAGGAATCTGCATTTTCCAAAGAAAACTTTGGAATAATAAATCCTGTGATCAGAATACCGGCATCCCCAAAACGTTCCATCAGATCAGGAATCTGTTGTGGAGAGCGTACTCTTATGAAAATTTTTGGGAGAAAAAAAAGATGTTTCTTTTTTTCATTAAAAAGTGTATGAATCGTTTGTACCAGCTCATGCTCTGCCTCCGCAATGCGGTCATCCCGGATCGTATCTTCTAAACAGACCGCAAGAGAAAAATGCCTGCCAAACCGTTCGTGGATCAGCGAATTTGCCAGTGATTTATGATTCGCCGGGCAGTAGAGCAAAGGCCCCACGCTGTAATACAGGATTGAATCTTTCATGTAAGTAACTCCTTGTCACATAATCACTTTTATTGTACCATTCCCGGAAATAAATTAACAGTGTTATTTTTAGATTTAGTGTGCTAAAATAAATGAATGTAAAGCATAACACAAGGAAGGGATAACCGTATGTTTACACGCGGAATCATTCAAAATACAGAGGACTATTTTAAAGAATTAAATCAGCGTCCGGACAAGTGCATTTATTTTTACCGGATGAATGGATATAATGACAAGTGCAGACAGTTTATCGGAGAATATGCGAAAGAAGCGAGAAAATCCGGTGTTGTCATTGAAGGAAAGATTGCAAATCCGACTGAACAGAATCTCTCCTATTATGAAGAGATCATGGGGATGGATTTTCAGATGAGCATGGGATTTTTACTGACAAGTCTGAAAAAATGGCTTCCCCGCATGAACGATTATCAGAGAGAAAATGTGGCAGCAGCATTTTACGATACGTTGGATGCAATGCGAAAAGAGGGCAAAAACGAGAATATGCTGAAAAATGCCTATATCAAGTTTATGTGCTGGTTTTATTATAAGTTTGAGTGTATGGTCAATAATCTGGGTGAAAACAATGTGCCAAAGATTTTATACGAAGGAACGATCAGTAATTATGAATTAAAGATATTGGATATTTTAGCGGGTGCCGGCTGTGATATTCTGCTGTTGCAGTATCAGGGAGATGCACCGTATCAGAAGCTAGATGCAGGCTCAAAGATTTCAAAGGAACTGGTGCTTGAAAATATGCAGCCGTTTCCGGAGGGATTCAGCCTGAAAAATCTTCGGGAAGACATGGAAAAAGAAAAAGACAAAGTGAGGCTGTATGGAACGTTACCGACCGTACATGCGTGTACGAATGCATGGATTCACGGAGAGGGCTTAGAGGATTTTAAAATGGCGGCACATCTGCGTGGCGAAGATACCGGATTTTTTTACAACTGTTTTTGCAGGATGACAGGCGTAGAGGATAAACTGACCTATCTGAATGAACTGTATCAGTTCCGCTTAGAGTTAAAAAACAGTGGCAGAAATATGCTGATCTTAGAGCGGGAAATTCCGGTTCCGACCATGGAAGAGATCAGTGCGATCCGAAGAAATACCTATAATAATGTGGAGCAGATGTTGTTCGATCTGTCTGTAAACATTAAATATTCACAAAATATAGAGCTGCAGCGATTGATGAATCAGGCTTTCATTGATATAATGTTAGAAGAGTTGGAAATTTCAGGAATGAATGTAAACCGGCTGACAAATAAAGCAGTCTATCTGCTCTGTTGGTTAAAAAGATATCAAAAGGAGCTGTTTGAAGGCTGGGAAATGCCCAAGATCGGCTGTTTTATCTATCTGGGTGGATGCAGGAATGAGAATGAAGCACTGTTTGTAAGGATGTTAGCAAGGCTGCCGGTGGATGTGCTGATCTTAAATCCGAATCAGGATACCGCCTGCTGTTTAAGTGATAAGCTGTTGTATGAGATTCATTATACGGAATCCTTAGCAGTGGAGCATTTTCCAAATGAAGGCAGGGAAGTGCAGATGGGCACTGCCGCTTATCATGCGGAGCGGGAATTAGATACCATCATGTATCAGGACTCCGGGATCTATCGCAACCAGCAGTATGGAAAAGCAAATGCAGTCATGTTAAGGACGATGTATGAAGAAATCCCGATTCTGTGGGATCAGGAAGTGAAGTACCGTCCGAATTTCAGTGTTACGGATTCGGTAGTCAATATCCCGGTGATTTTTGCAAAAGTGTCGGGAGTCAAAGACGGACAGTTAGCACCGTACTGGTCAGGGATCAAAAGCCTGATGACGGAAGAGACGTATGTCATTTCCAAAGCACCGTTTATTGAGTCAACGGATGCAAATCCGATCAAGGCACATGTGACGGAATTTTATAAAAACAACAGACTGCAAAGGGAAAAGATCAAATCGCATCCTGTATACCGCTATGGAGTCTTACGCGAAGAGATGCAGGATTATATTTTAGATAAATTAGGACTTCTGATCGCACAGAAGACGATCAGGGGAACAGGAGAGAACGGTACGGAATATACGATCATTTTTACGGTTCTGAACATGAATAAGGATATAATAAGGATGATTCAGAAGTTTGATTTTACGAAGAAGAATCCGAAACTTATCTATATCAATACGACAGAGACAGTAATATCTCTCGAGGACAGTATTTTGACGGCGTTTCTGAGTCTGCTCGGGTTTGATGTGGTATTTTTTGTACCGACCGGATATCAGAGCGTGGAAAAGTATTTTAACACAAAAGTGATGGAAGAGCATCAGATCGGGGAATACCTGTATGATCTGCAGGTTCCGAATTTTGAGCTGATCCCATCAGGAACGCGTCAGTCATGGCGTGACAGACTATTTAAACGAGGAGGTTGACAATGGGTCTTGATTTTGGAAAAACCGCACAGCAGACAATGACAGCCGTGCCGGAGGAAAAAAACGAGATTGAGGTAGTCAAAGAGTATGACATTGTAGCTGACAGACAGCAGATGAATGCAGATTTGGTAAACTCAAAAGAGGTGGATGACTTAGTAAGTACGATTGAGGTACATAATCTTGAGACGATCGTATCGTTTGGTGCAGAGGCGGCAGAAGAGATTTCGAAAGCGTCGGATATCGTCTTAAACAGTATGAATATGTCTCAGTTGGATGATTCGAGTGAGATGTTGAATACACTTGCAAAGATTATGTCGAAGTTCGATATTGAAGAGATAAAAGACAATCCGGGACTTTTCGGAAAACTGTTTGGAAATATGAGAAAACAGTTAGATAAGATCCTCGATAAGTATCATACCATGGGAGACGAAGTTGATAAGATCTATGTGCAGTTAAAGCAGTATGAATCAGAGATCAAACAGTCGAACCGCAAATTGAACCAGATGTTTGAAGCCAATGTCGGTTATTATCACGAACTGGTAAAATATATTTTAGCCGGAGAGCAGGGCTGTCGGGAATTAGAAGCATACATCGCACAGCGTCAGGCAGATATGGAAGCAACCGGAGATAATTCCATCCAGTTTGAAATCCAGAGTCTGCAGCAGTCGTTGATGATGTTAGAGCAGAGAACACAGGATTTAAGAACTGCGGAAAATGTAGCGATGCAGTCCGTTCCTATGATAAAGACCATGGAATTCAGCAACATGAATTTAGTGCGTAAGATCAATTCCGCATTTATCGTAACACTTCCGGTATTTAAGCAGGCACTGGCACAGGCAATTATGTTAAAACGCCAGAAAATCCAGGCAGAGGCAATGTCAGCACTGGATCAAAAGACCAATGAGATGCTGATCAAAAATGCCCGCAATACCGTAGAGCAGTCAAAGATGACTGCACAGTTAGCTTCCGGCAGCTCCATAAAAATAGAGACTTTAGAAACAACCTGGAGAACCATTGTCAATGGTATTGACGAGACAAAGCAGATTCAGGAAAATGCGAGAAAACAGCGTATCGAGGATCAGGCAAGACTTGAAAATATCAAAGCAGAGTTCAACAGGATGTATCATATGCCGAATCAAGGCAAATAAGATTGCACAGGGAGGAAACAAGATATGCCAATTAATTTATCAAAAGGACAGAAAGTAGATTTAACAAAGGGAAATCCGGGATTAAAAAATATCATGGTCGGCTTAGGCTGGGATGTCAATGCATTTGATTCAGGAGCCGATTTCGACTTAGATGCAGCAGCATTTATGGTAGGGGAGAATGGAAAATGCCCGACAGAAAAAGAGTTCGTATTTTATGGAAACTTAGTACATCCAAGTGAGTCCGTAAAACATATGGGAGACAACCTGACCGGAGAAGGTGACGGAGATGATGAGCAGATTCAGATCGACCTGAGCAAGATCCCTGCAAATATCTCAAAAGTGGCATTTACGGTAACGATTTATGATGCAGAGACAAGAAGACAGAACTTCGGACAGGTATCGAATGCATTTATCCGTATTGTCGATGAGACAACCAATCAGGAACTGATCCGTTATGACCTAGGTGAGGACTTCTCAATCGAGACAGCCGTTGTCGTAGGCGAGTTATACCGTCATGACGGCGAGTGGAAATTTAACGCAATCGGAAGCGGCTTCCAGGGTGGTCTTGCAGCACTCTGCGGTCACTATGGAATTGATGTAGCATAGGAGGAAAAATATGTCAATCAGTTTACAAAAAGGACAGAAGGTAAGCCTGTCCAAAGAAAGTGCAGGACTTTCCACAGTATTGATCGGACTTGGCTGGGATGAGGCAAAAAGAAGAGGCGGACTCTTCGGACTGAAGCCAAAGCCAATCGATTGTGATGCTTCTGCCTTTCTTCTAAAAAATGGAAAATTAGCAGATAAGACAGATATCGTATATTTTGGAAACTTACATCACAAATCCGGCACCGTACAGCATTTAGGTGACAACTTAACCGGAGAGGGTGACGGAGATGATGAGCAGATCGTGGTAGATTTATCAAAGATCCCTGCCGAATATGACAGGATCGTCATTGTGGTAAATATCTATCATGCTGTACAGAGAAAGCAGCATTTTGGTATGATCGAGAATGCATTTATCCGTTTAGTAGATGGAAAGAATAACCGTGAGATGTGTAAATATGATCTGTCGGAAGATTACAGCGATATGACAGCAATGATCTTCGGAGAGGTTTACCGTCATGATGGCGAGTGGAAATTCAATGCCATCGGTCAGGGTACGAAAGACCCTGGAATCGCAGAATTAGCAACAAGATATAAATAAAAGTTTTGCTAAGAAAGAAGGAGAGACTAAAAATAACTGGTTTCTTCTTCTTTTCTATGATATAGTTAACAAAATTCATACTAAAGGAGGAGTATAAGAAATGAAGTTTAACGGACTCACAGACCGGGAAGTAGAAGAATCCCGAAAAAAGCATGGGTCAAATGCAATTCCTGATTCAGAGCCAACTACGTTCTGGCAGGAATTTAAGGAGACTTTCGGAGATCCGATGATCAAGATCCTGTTAGCGATCGCAGCTTTGATGATCGTTATGTTTTTCTTTGGCTATGCAGAAATCTATGAGCCATTAGGAACGATCGTTGCAGTATTGATCGTGGCATTCGTGTCTGCAAAGACCGGTGTGGCAAGTGATACGAAATATCGTGAATTAAAGGACAGTACCAAAAAAGACCAGTGTAAGGTGCACCGCAATGGTGTCGTTGTAGTCATTGATGTAGACGATGTGGTTGTAGGAGATAAGGTACTCTTGCAGGCAGGAGATAAGATTCCGGCAGACGGTATTTTGATCTCCGGGCATCTGCATGTGGACAACTCTGCGTTAAACGGAGAAGCAGAAGAGTGTAAAAAGACAGAAGCACCACAAGATTTTCAGTTAGCAGATGATATTACCGGAGAAACTTTCGTAGATCAGCATTCTCTGTTCCGTGGAGCAGTGGTCTTTGACGGTGAAGGTATCTTAGATGTCAGAAAAGTCGGCTTACAGACCATGATGGGTAAGATGGCAGAGGAGATGCAGGAAGAAGAACCGGATTCTCCGTTAAAGGTCAAATTAGCAAAATTAGCAAAACAGATTTCCACTTTCGGATACATCGGAGCCATTGTCATTGCAGTGCTCTATTTTGCATATTTTATCGTATCCGCAGGCGGCCCGTCGGTATACTTTGCAGCGGGTGCAGAGCAGATCATCAAAGATGTTGTAGAAGCCGTATCCTTAGCAGTCGTTATCATCGTCTGTGCAGTGCCGGAGGGACTTCCTCTGATGATCTCCCTGGTTCTGATGCAGAACACTAGCAAGATGTTAGACCACAACGTGTTGGTGCGTAAGGCAGAGGGTATTGAAACCGCAGGTTCCTTAAATATTTTATTTAGTGATAAAACAGGTACGATCACGAAGGGAAGTCTGGAAGTGGTGGATTTCTTTACGGCAGACGGACAGTCGATCGAGCTGTCACAGCTTGAGCATCACAGTGCCGTAAACGGACTGGTAGATATGGCAATTGGAAAAAATACACAGTCTATGTTCGATGCAACCCACAGGGTGATCGGTGGAAATGCAACCGATCAGGCATTGATGAAGTTTATCGGAGAAGAGACTTTCCGTGTGCTTGATGCAGACAGGGATTGTGTCGTTTCCTGTTCACAGGGATTTAACTCTACGAATAAATTCAGTCAGGCAAGGATCGACAGTCTCGGTAAGACTTTTTACAAAGGAGCACCTGAGCGTCTGCTTGCAGTTGCAAAGCATTATCTGGATGCAGAAGGCAATGTAAAAGAGTTAAATCTGGATGTTTTAAATCAGAAAATTGACGGGTTAGCAACCAAGGCAATGCGTGTTCTTGCCTTTGGATACTCCGAAAAAGAACTGGTAGAAAATACGATCAATGATGATGTTGTCATCATCGGTTTAGTCGGAATCCGTGACGATGTCCGTCCGGAGGCAAAAGAGGCAATCAAAGAAGTTCAGAATGCGGGAATCCAGGTAGTTATGATCACCGGTGACCGTTTAGAGACAGCCGTTGCGATCGCAAAAGATGCAGGATTGTTAAAGGATGAGTCAGATAAGGCACTTTCTTCTGCGCAGTTAAACGAGATGTCTGACGAAGAAGTAAAAGCGATCATTCCGCATATCCGTGTGATCGCAAGAGCACTTCCGACAGATAAATCCCGTATGGTAAGACTCTGTCAGGAAATGAATTTAGTAGTCGGAATGACCGGTGACGGTGTTAACGACTCTCCGGCATTAAAGAGAGCCGATGTCGGTTTTGCAATGGGAAGTGGTACCGAAGCAGCCAAAGAAGCCGGAAAAATTGTTATCTTAGATGACAACTTTAAATCGATCAAGGATGCGATCTGGTATGGAAGAACGATTTACCATAATATTTTGAAATTCTGTAAATTCCAGCTTGTCATCAATGTAACGGCAGTAATTGTCAGTGCGATCGCTCCATTCTTTGGAGTGGAAGAACCATTGAAGGTTACGCATCTGTTATTCGTAAACTTAGTTATGGACGGGCTTGGTGCAATTATGCTTGGTAATGAGCCTGCGTTAGAAAAATATATGAAAGAAAAACCAAGAAGAAGAGATGAGAGCATCATCAGCAAAGCCATGATGGCACAGATTTTGACCATGGGAGCATGGTTGACGGTTATTAGCTTTGTCTATTTAAAACATCCGTTTTTTGCAGGACTGTTTGAAAATGAAGAACAGCACCTGACCGGATATTTCGTCCTCTTTATTGTCAGTGCATTGTTCAATGGATTCAATGTCCGCGATGATGGATTTGGAATCTTTAAAGGTTTGAATGAGAATACCGGATTCTTAAAAGTATTCTTTGCAATTATTTTCGTACAGGCATTGATCGTTAACGCACCGCTTGTTCCACTTCAGGTATTTACCTGGATTGGAAATATGTTCAGCTGCGTACCGTTTGGGATCAAAGGCTGGATCGCAGTCATCTTATTGGCAGTCACCATGATCCCGGTAGACCTGATCCGTAAATGTTTTGTAGGAAAGAAAAATTAACTTATGCAGATTGTTCATACAGATTTAGATAATACGTTGATCTATTCTTATAAACATGAGATTGGAGGCCCCAAAACTTGTGTGGAAATCTATCAGGGAAGAGAAATCTCTTTCATGACAGAGACTTCCCACAGGCTGTTGGGGCAGCTCTGTTCTAAGCCGGGAGTTCTGGTTGTCCCAACGACGACGAGAACCTTAGAGCAGTATCAGAGGATCGATCTTGGCATCGGAGTGCCGGAGTATGCATTGGTCTGCAACGGCGGTGTACTGCTGCATCAGGGCAAGGAAGATCCGGTCTGGTATCAGGAATCCTTAGCATTGATCGCAGATGTGCAGAGCGAATTACAAAGAGCAGAACAGTGGATGACAGAGGATGTAAACCGATGCTTTGAGGTACGAAATATCCGCTCTTTATTTCTCTTTACCAAAAGCAATGAGCCGGAAAAATCGGTGGCTATGTTAAAAGCACATCTGAACCTGTCTTTGGTAGAGGTATTCTGTAATGGGATCAAAGTCTATGTATTACCGAAAAAGCTGAATAAGGGAAGTGCCGTAAGACGTTTCCGGAAAAGAGTAGCAGCCGAAACCGTCTATGCAGCAGGCGACAGTGCATTTGATGTTCCAATGATACAGGCGGCAGATATCGGAATGGCACCAAAGGAATTGTTAGAGCAGTACGAGCTGCCACAGACGGGAAATTTCAAAGAGAAGACAGAGAACAAGATACAGAATGAAGAAAAGAAGATTTTTTCAGATCAGATGTTAGCATATCTCTTGGAATGTCTTTCTTAGCAGGCTGCCGGAATCCGGTACATCGTACAGAATAATAACAATATAACAAGAGGAGTATCCTGTCAACAACACCCTTTGCAGGGATAAGTTGATGTGATACTCCTCTTTTGACATATCGTTGCGATATTTTATAGTAGCACTATTTTATGATTGCATTATTTCCTGTTGAGTCCGGTTATCGGTTTATTCTTCGGCTGTTTCGGATTTTACGATCTTAATCTTGGAATCTCCTTTTTTTGCCTGCTCTACTACGGCAACGGACAGTTTGGAGAAGTTCGTGCCGGAAGAGGTTGCGCCGGTTAAGGTCTCACATTTTTCCGGGTCCTGTGTCTCGATCAATTCTGATACATAAGTACGGGTGTACTCATTTGGATAAGTACCCGAAACAGGCTTCATATTTTTCATATAGGCATTGTCCCAGGCTTTGATATAACCGCTTGGGTTCTTTGCATTAAATTCCGCATAGACAACCTTATCGTCCTTTACCATGATACAAAGATATTCTTTCCAGCCAAAGGAATAGTCGGACATTTCTGCCGTATAAAAACCATCTTTCATTTCATTTTTTGAACTGCATCCGCTTAAAAGTGCAGCGATGAGAATGAGAGAAACACATATTGCTTTCTTCATAAGTTGAACCTCCTTCTGCTATGCATTGCCATGATCTCTTAGTTTTACCTGTGAAACGAAATCCTTCAACTCCTCAGACTGTACAAGAAAGTTGGTTGCCATCTTGTCCGTTTCTTCGGCAAGGTTCTGATTCTGGCTGGCAATATCTTTTAAGGAGTCTAACTGTTCGTTAACCTCCGTAACAGCGTCGGTCTGTGCCTTTACAATTTCAGCAAGCTGTGCGGAAATGACTTCGTACTGGTCAGTAACCTCCTGAATCTCCTTAAAGGACTGTGCAGTCTGCATTGCCATGTCAAGTCCCTGCTGGATCGTCTCGGCGGAGCGTTCAATGATAGCACTGGACTGGTTGAGTGCATCGGAAGTCTGTTGTGCTAAATCTCCGATCTCGGAGGCAACCACAGCAAAGCCTCTGCCGGCTTCTCCGGCTCTTGCAGCTTCGATCGAAGCATTTAAAGAGAGCAGTCCGGTCTGTTTTGAGATATTTGCAATGAGCTGGCTGATCGAAGTGATCTCCTCCATGCCGGCATGAATCTGGTTCATGGTGTCTAACATGCTGTGCATATAGCTGTCACCCTGTGCAGTCTTTTGTGCGGCTTCTTTGGAGAAGTTCTCAATCTGCACGGCGTTTTCTTTGTTCTTTTCAATCGTAGCAGTGATATCCTGCATACTGCTTTCAAGAGTTTTTAACAGGGTAGCCTGGTTCTGGGAACCGTCAAAGAGCTGTCTTGCGTAGTTAGAAACCTCGGTGGAATTCTGATTTACGGCAGAGGAGGAATCATTCATCCGAAGCATGGTTTTATTCAGGGAATCCGTAATATCCGACAGGGAATCCCTGATCGAGATAAAGTCTCCGTCAAAATTGTCCGGGATAGCAATTGCATAGTCACCGGAAGAAAGAGAACCAAGGGAAGTCTGGATATCCTGAATGTAACTGTTCAGACTGTCTACGGTCTTTGCTAATGCTTCCGTTAACAGTTCTGCTTCATCATTGGTAGCTAAGTGTACAACCTCTTCGGAAAGATTTCCATCCGCTAAATCTTGCAGACGTTTGGTTGCAGAAGCCAGTGAATTAGAAATACCATTAGAAAGCGGTACAATGATCGAAGCGGCAATGATCAGCATGACTGCTGCCAAAACAATAGAAATTCCGATAGACAGATAAACGGAATTCATAAATTCGCGTTTTGGTGCATCCACTAAGAGAACCCAGTTCGTTCCCGGAATCGGTGTGTAGCCGACATAATGGCTGACACCGTGCAGCTTCATGGTAACGGAACCAGTCTGATAGGATAAAATACGGTCATAAATCTCTTTATTTTTAGAGGAAGAATTCTTATCATAAATGCTGACCTGATCTGCAATATTTTTTTCGTCCTGGTCAGCGATGATCGTACCTTTTTCATTAATGATACATGCACTTCCGGTATCACCTAAGATCAGCATGCTTAATACGTCGTTTAAAAGATCGTATTTGTAACTTCCGATCACATAACCGCAGACCTCATCGTTTGCTTTTAACGGAGCACCGACACAGAGCTGTAATACGTCCTGATCATAGTGAGGTTCTCCGATAACGGTATTTGCAGTCTCAGCTAACTGGGAGTAATATTTCGTATCGGCAATGGAATCCGGTGCGGTTTTGTCGCCGTAAAGTTTTTTACCATCGGCATCATAGACAGAAAGCCAGACAAATTCGATCTTCTGTTCAAAATCCTGCAGATATGCTGCCTTATCTTTTTTAGACAGAGAATCATCTGTCAGTTCGGCATCTGTCGAGATGTTATAAATGCGTTCCGTCAGAAGATGAAGATTGGAACTGATGCTTTGGGATGCGATCCGGGTGGTCACCTGAATGTTGTCGAGCTGCAGTTTATTCGTAGAACGGATGCTGCCAAAGGACATAACCGCAGTAATCAGCACAGTCAATAGAATTGAGACGGACATCACATAGAAAATAATTTTCTGCTTTAAATTGCGGAATTTTTTTATAGATTGTTCCTCCTTGGTCAAAATGCGTCTTTTACATATTTTACCATGAAATTAACTGAAATTCCATGGAAATATGTGCGAATTTCACAAAAAAATTGGACAGATTTTGAAATGTGTAGTAGTAATAACAGCAGATTTTTCTGGAGAAATATGTAAGAAGAAAATAAGAAGAAAATAAGAAGAAAATTTGATTGTTGCAAATGTATATATTATACTATATAGATATAGAAAAATAAGAAAACGGATCATAAGACTGTTTTTTAAATAGAGGAGGTTGCAAATGGAGCGTAGTATTGTTACCTTAAAAAGGTTGTTTTCAAAAGATATAAAAACTGAACAAAATAATGTGATGCAGAATATTTGTGTTTTCCGCGTGATACTGTTCTGCTTTGTCATCTGTACGAGCATGGCAATTCTGAATATTTCTAGGATTTTTATTGTAGATCATAAAATTATGACTTGGGGGTACATGGGAATTTGTGTGGTTTCTATCCTTTATTTTGTGCTGATCTTACTATTAGGAATAGAGAGAACCTGCATACCGTATATCAGTATTACAACCATTGGGCTGATCGTATTAGTCAGCTCTACAGCATTTACATATCATGTGATCATCCTTCTCACATTTCCTATCGTAGTTGCAAGCATGTATGATGAAATGCGGCTCAGAAAATATGCATTCTGGCTGACTGTATTTTGTATTGTGGTCAGCACTTATGCAGGTTATTACTGGGGAATCTGTGATGCCAATATGGTACTGATCACCTGTACCTCTTATAGACATTTAGTGCAGGATGGAACATTTTTGTTAACAAAAGTAAATGAATCTCCGGTTATTACGCTTTTTCTATATTATGTACTCCCGCGTTCTTTTACAACGTTTTGTTTTCAATATCTGTGCAACAAAGTGAATTATGTGGTCCGTAAATCATTAGAAAATGCCGTACAGATGGAATATAAGGCATTAACGGACGATATGACCGGAGCATATAACAAAAACAGACTGATCGAGCTTTTGAACAACAGAGAGCGGGATGGACAGGACATTGCCGTGATCTATTGGGATGTCAATCAGTTGAAGTATGTCAATGACAACTGGGGACATCTGTGCGGGGACCGCCTGATCACGGAGGTTGCTAAAACCATTCAAAGCATTGCAAGAGAAGAGGATATTGTCATCCGTTACGGAGGCGATGAGTTCTTATTATATGTAGCAAATGGAACCAAAGAGATCGCGGAGCAGTTGATCAAAACGTGGAAAGTCCGTTTAGAAGAGGAAAAGAAGCGGGAGAACTATGAGTTTCCGGTCTCGGCCTCGGTCTGTTATGCATTAGGAAAACATTCACAGCTAAAAGATATTATCGCAGCCGCGGATAAAGATATGTATGCAAATAAGCGTATCTGCAGAGAGTCTGCCAAGTAAAAAAGTAGGACAAAAGCCGGAGAAAAACAGAATGGATAAAAAACAGCATAAAAAGAAAAAGATGAAATAAAAGAATAGAGTAAAAACAAGAAAAAAGGAGTAGAATGATCATGCTCAAAGAACTGATGAAATGTATCAGGGAATATAAAAAACCTTCTATTTTAGCACCGGTGCTGGTGTCACTAGAAGTAGTCATGGAGTGTACCATACCGTTTTTGATCGCAATGTTAGTCAATCAGATCAAGGCAGGGGCAGAGTTTTCCGTATTAGTGAAATATGGACTGCTGCTGATCGTTATGGCAACTTTGTCACTGATGTTTGGTATCGGAGCAGGAAATGCCTGTGCAACGGCATCCTGTGGATTTGCGAAAAATGTACGAAAAGATCTGTATGCAAAAATACAGGAATTTTCATTTGAAAATATCGATAAGTTTTCAAGTTCCTCACTGGTAACACGTCTGACCACGGATGTTACCAACGTGCAGAACGCCTATATGATGATCGTGCGTATCGCAGTGCGGTGTCCGCTGATGTTTCTTTTTGCGTTTGTCATGGCATTTATCATGGGTGGAAAGATGGCGTGTATCTTTCTTCTGGTAGTACCGGTATTGGGATTTGGACTCTATATGGTGATCCGTACGGCGATGCCGTTATTCCGTAAAGTATTCCACAAGTATGATGAACTGAACAATTCCATTCAGGAAAATATCAAGGGAATGCGTGTGGTAAAATCCTATGTGCGGGAGGAGTTTGAAAAAGAAAAGTTTGACCGGGCGGCAGGAGATGTCTGCGAGGATTTTACAAAAGCAGAAAAAATTCTGGCATGGAATAACCCATTAATGCAGTTTTCGTTGTATACCGTCATGATCTTTGTGCTGACGGTCGGTTCTTATGTGATCATTACAACGAAAGGTCTGGATTTAGATGTCGGACACTTTTCCGCGCTTTTAACCTACAGCTTTCAGATCTTAAGCAGTCTGATGATGCTTTCGATGGTATTTGTCATGGTCACGCTTGCAAATGAATCGGCACATCGTATCGTAGAGGTCCTGAAAGAAGAGAGCAGTCTGAAAAATCCGGCAGAACCTGTCTATGAGGTTGCCGATGGTTCGATCGATTTTGAAAATGTAAGTTTTTCTTATTCAAAAAAAGCAAAGAGAAAAGCACTTGCGGATATCAATCTGCATATCAAATCGGGAGAAACGATCGGGATCATCGGTGGAACCGGTTCCTCAAAGTCCTCGTTGGTGCAGTTGATCCCGCGTCTTTATGATGCAACGGAAGGAACCGTAAAAGTCGGCGGTCTGGATGTAAAAAGCTATGACATTGAAGCCCTGAGAAATCAGGTTGCCGTTGTATTGCAGAAAAATATTTTATTTTCCGGAAGTATCATGGATAATCTTCGCTGGGGTGATGAAAATGCCACAGAGGAGGAGATGAAGCAGGCATGTGAATTAGCACAGGCGGATGAATTCATTATGCAGTTTCCGGATCAGTATGCCTCCCATATCGAGCAGGGGGGAGCAAATGTTTCCGGTGGACAGAAGCAGAGACTTTGTATTGCAAGGGCATTGCTGAAAAAACCAAAGATATTGATCTTAGATGATTCGACCAGTGCGGTAGATACCAAGACAGATGCGATGATACGTCTCGCATTCAAAGAGTATATTCCTGATACGACAAAGATCATCATTGCCCAGAGGATTTCTTCCGTACAGGAGGCAGACCGCATCCTTGTGTTAGAAGGTGGCAGGATACAGGCAGTTGGAACACACGAAGAATTATTAAAAGAAAATGCGATCTATCAGGAAGTCTATGCTTCACAGAATAGAGGAGGTGAGACGGATGGAGAATAAAGAAATGCAGGCAGCACCGAAAAAAGGTGTTATCAGAAGGATCATCCGTACGTTGTTTTCGTTTTATCCGGTTTTGATGCCGGTTGTATTATTCTGTATTTTATTTAATGCTATTGTCAGTGCGATCCCGGCAGTATTTATGCAGAATATTATTGCAGTGATCGAGCAGAGCTATCAGAGCGGAGACTGGGAGGCAGTTGCAGGAAAAATCCTCGGGATGGCGGCAATCTTGGCAATCCTCTATGCCGTTTCCCTGATCGCATCCTTTACTTACTGCCGTTTGTTGGCAGTGATCACACAGGGTTCTTTGAAAAAACTGCGTGAAAAAATGTTTAACGGGATGCAGAACCTTCCAATTAAATACTTTGACACACACAGCCACGGAGATATCATGAGTTATTATACGAATGATATTGATACACTCCGCCAGTTGATCTCGCAGAGTATGCCGCAGCTTTTAAGTTCCGGGGTCATGGTCATTACGGTATTTGGGATCATGCTGTATTACAGTCTTTGGATGTCGCTTGTCATTGTGGCGGGGGGTTTTATTTTTCTTCGTGGGCTTTAATGCAACATAT
>OGQK01000756.1_pt1 | contig 19858 bp, 11 predicted proteins | sample 1553221 | NCBI WGS metagenome assembly OGQK01 (sample SAMEA2579996, study PRJEB22360) | human gut metagenome | biome: human gut; feature: human-associated habitat; material: faeces | place: Denmark | collected 2008/2010 | reverse complement strand
GGGCAGCCTCTTCCAAGCGACGGTCGAAATCGGCACGAGCGCCCTCCCTCCCGAAACCGCCACCTGCCTCCGGATCGCCTTGCCTCACGAGGTTGGCGGCGCTCTCGTCCGCCGCGCACTCGAAGGCGGCCAGCATCACCGCCGCCGCCCCCGCCACGCCGCCCCCGGCAGGCACCATTCCGGTAGCGGAAATGACGGACATTTACGGGATCATGCCCGCCGCCGTCATGAACGCCCTCACCGCTCCGGCCCACTGGGGATGGTACTTCCTGGCCTACATCCCCGCCGTCGTCCTGCTGGGCATGGCCCTGATCCGCTACATCCGCAGAGTCCAGAAGGAAAGCTTCACGGCCCGGGAACGCATGCGTTCCTTCCGGAAACTGGCCTCCACGCCGCGCCAGGCCAGCCCCACGGAATTCCTGCGCGCCGCCGGCAACTTCATTGAATCCTACATCCCGCCTTCCAAACAGAATGAAGAAATGAAAAACATCCTTCAGCTCCGGGATGACAGGGCGTTCAAGCCCTCCGGCTCTTCGGACGAACTGCCGCACGCGGAACGCCAGCACATGCTCCAGGCCATTAAAAAAGCCATCGCCAAGCTTCCCGTGCTCATCATGGCCGCCGTCGTGGCCCTGTCCCTGGCCGGAGCAGCCGGAAACGCCGCGGAAACGGACAATCTGGGCGTGCGGGCCTATGAACAGGGAGAATACGCCAAGGCCATTGACTACTTCAGCAGGGAAAGCGGCGATACGGACCTCTCCAAGTCGGAACGCGCCTATGCCAGCTTCGGCATCGGCAACTCCTACTACCGCATGAACAAGCCCGGCCTGGCCGCCCTCAACTACCGCCGCGCGCTGGAACTCTCCCCGTACTTCACGGAAGCCAGATACAACCTGCAATTCATTGAACGCAAGGAGGGGGCCATCCTCCCCGCCAACACCACGGAAAACCAGTGGCTCACTTACATCAGCCATGATGCGCTCGGCCCCATCTCCATCCTCTCCGGCGCCGTCATGCTCACCTTCCTGGCGCTCCTGACCGTCACCCGCAGGCACGGGGCGCTGCTGACCATCCTGGCCACCCTCAGCGGACTGGTCACCGTGGCGGCCATCATGAACTACATCATGTACCCGGAAACCCCGGAATCCATCCCGGCAGACCGGCTGCTGGTCGTCACCCAGAAAACGCCCGGGAGGCACGCGGCGGACATGAACAGCCCGGCGGTCATCACCCTGCCGGAATCCACCCCGCTCATCCTGCGCGCGGAACGCGGCTCCTGGTACTACGCCAGCACCTTCCAGAACACGCCCGTCTGGATACCCAGGACGGACGCGCAGCCGCTGTAGCGCTTTTTATCCCCTCACCATCGGCCGCCCCCGGAACACCGTATTTCCGGAAGGGCGGCCTTTTTTACGGCTGCGTTAAATCCCTCTTCGCAAACGGAAGAGGCTGGAACCAGAAAATGACAGCACCGCTGAGCACCGTTCACGAGTGTTTTCCTTCCTTTTCCACTACGGCACGGATATCTGCCGCCTTTTCCTTCTTCCTTTTTTCATTTCAGGGAGAAAAAAATCTCCGGATGGAACCCTGCGGAGACGCACAAGCGATTCCCCGTTCTCCATGAACAAAGAAATTGCGGTAGCCAATGCCCCATCGCACCCGCATGTTAAAATCGTTCGCTGGCGCCCTTTCTCCCCAGTTGACGCAAGGACTTGCGGCGCTCCTGATACCGCGGAAAAAATCCGCACGCCGCGCTTCATCCGCGGCCTACCAGGAATCCAGATGCACCTTCCTGCCCGGAGGCGGAAAAGCCTCGTCCAGCAAATCCACATCCTCCGCAGTCAGCTTGATGGACAAGCTCCGGTAATTCTCCTGCACATGCGTGACGGAACCGGCCTTGGGGATCGCAATCATTCCGGGGCGGCGCAGAATCCAGGCTAGCGCGATCTGCACCGGAGTAGCCTCATGCTTCTGCGCAATCTCCATCAGAACCGGATTGCGGGACAGCCGCCCTTCATCCGCAGGAGAATAGGCCATCACGGGAAGGTGGCGCTCCCGGCACCACGGCAGCAGGTCGTACTCCACGCCGCGATGGGCCAGATTATAAAGAATCTGGTTGGCGGCGCAGGAAACTCCTCCCGGAACGGCATAAAACCGCTCCATTTCCGGAACGTCCATATTGCTGACGCCCCAGGCCTTTATCTTACCCTCCTGCTGCAGCTCAATCATGGAGGCAACCGTATCTTCAATGGGATGGGGGCCTCCCCAGTGAAGCAGGAACAAATCCACATAATCCGTACGCAGCTTGTTCAGGCTCCGTTCGCAGGCGGCCTTGGTTCCTGTCCTGCTGGCATTGCCGGGAAGTACCTTGGTAACCAGGAAAACACGGTCGCGCAATCCGCGGATTGCCGTTCCCACCAACTCCTCGTTGCCATACATCTCAGCCGTATCAACCACGCTCATGCCAAGCTCAATGCCCGCGCGCAGCGCCTCTACTTCTTCGGCCTCCCTCAACGCGGATTTTCCCATCTTCCAGGTTCCCTGCCCCAGGGCGCAAACCTTCCGATGGTCCGGAAAAATTACTGAATGTTCCATCATCAACTATTCTTTCTACCTAATCGTACAACTCCATGCTGTATAAACCTTTGACAGCATGCGAGAAAAAAAGCTCAAGAATCAGGACGTTTCCCATGGCTGCCTCATCCAACTTCTTCCCTTCTCTCCCGGAGCGGCACAAAACGCCGCTCATTAAAACATCACTCAACACGCTAATAGTGAACGTATTCAAAAACATCATCCCTTCCAATCCGGACATGCCGGAATCAAAAAACCAGCGCAGCCGTCCTGTCATACCTGCTGTGGGGGCACTCTGCCTTCTGCCTGAAAAAATCTTCTCCGTTCCCCTTCGGCGAAAGGCCGCCCCTCCGGAACTTCCCCACTATCCCGGGAACTTCATCCCTCCGCCCCTTCCGGAAAAAAGCTTCGCGCGGTTCTCCACAGGAACGGCAGCGCAAGTATGCCGAACCATTCAAGCTGAAAATTGCCGATGCCGACAGCCCATGCCATACCCGTCCGCCTCCGGTATGGATAACAAGCCCTTCGGAAAAATCCGCCTGTCCGGACAACCGCGGCCGCCCTCTCTTCGTTCAGCCCTGCAAAGGAAAAATCGATCAACCGGAATCTATGGTATCCACTGACGCGGCGCCGGCATCCATCCCTCCACGGGCATTTCAACGCCGTTGTTTCCCGGAACCTCCGGCGCCTTCCCGTTGCCTGCCCTAAACCGTCATTGCCTGATATTCCTGATGAACCGGGCCGGAACGTCCCCGGCGGCCACGATGGCATTCTCCCCCACGGTCACGCCGGGTAAAAGGGTAGCCCGGCCCCTATCCATGCCCTCCGTCCAATCACGATGGGACGCCCATAAACATGACGGCGCAATTCCGGTTCCTCCGCATGATTCTCCGTAATCAGCTTCACTTCCGGACCAATCAGCACGCCGTCACCAACCGTTATTCCGCCACAGTCCATGAACGTGCAGCCGCAATTCACGAACGCGTCCCTGCCGAACCGTGTGAAACGGCCGAAATCGGTATAAAAAGGCGGCACGATCCACGTCGTTTCATCGATCTCCTGCCCAGTCAATTCACTCATGCCGGCCCGCGTCTCGGCGGCGTCATGGTAGCCCGCATTCACTCTCCGGTGATGCGGAAGGCCCTCGTGATCAACTCTTCTATGACCGGGTACCCGGGATCGCCCAGCCGTATCAACTCTCCACGGCGCATTCTTTCCAATATATCCATCTGCTTTTCTTTTCAATTCTTCAAGTGACAGTATCCCTGGACCGTTCAGCGCCCATGGAACTACGGGCGCCCCGGCAGGGGGAAAGCGGAGAACCCTGAATAAAATCCCTCCCCTTCTGTTCCCTGTATGCCATGGCCTTCTGCCAATGATACAATAAAAGAGGGTCTGCCGTTCACACACGGCCCCCAATAAAACCTTCCCTGCCGTTCCGTGGCCGTGTGCTCCGGGAACACCGCCGGGAAAAAGCTTCCATGGGATGTTCCCGGATGGAGCCAGACTTATTTCAGGTTTTTACTGAAAAAATCCGTCAGCTTGTCGAAGGGGATCATATTCACCCTTCAATCTACGCACTCGTGAGAGTGCGACTCCTGGACGAATTCGCCCTCCACAAAGACCAGCAGTTTCAATCCACGCACTCGTGAGAGTGCGACCAGGGCGCGCTGGACCGGGCGGGAGCGATTGTGGCGTTTCAATCCACGCACTCGTGAGAGTGCGACGCACCATCCGCAGCCAGCCTCTCCGCCTGCGCCCGTTTCAATCCACGCACTCGTGAGAGTGCGACCCTTGTACCGGATTGCGAGGCCGGAGGAATTTCTGTTTCAATCCACGCACTCGTGAGAGTGCGACATTCTGCGGCGGCGTCCCCCCAGCCCACCAGCCGGGTTTCAATCCACGCACTCGTGAGAGTGCGACGAGGGGGCAGCCCTGATCCGGATATGGACGACAAGTTTCAATCCACGCACTCGTGAGAGTGCGACTACTGAAAAGAAGGAAACCGAGAAAGAGCAGAAGTTTCAATCCACGCACTCGTGAGAGTGCGACTGCCTTAGCTGACAAACAAGGGGATGCCGAAGGGTTTCAATCCACGCACTCGTGAGAGTGCGACGACAATTTGCCTCCCCCTGGACGCCGGAAAACAGAGTTTCAATCCACGCACTCGTGAGAGTGCGACGTTCCCGCTGACATGGTCAAGACGGTTTCGCCGGGTTTCAATCCACGCACTCGTGAGAGTGCGACGCTATTTCTGGCCCTTGTTTTTCAGGTTCTTTTGGTTTCAATCCACGCACTCGTGAGAGTGCGACTACATGGATGATCTGCTCAACGACTGCCGTATCTGTTTCAATCCACGCACTCGTGAGAGTGCGACAGGGGTGGAAGGAAAGTGCGCGGCCTGTTCCGTGGTTTCAATCCACGCACTCGTGAGAGTGCGACTCAACTTGGGGTTGAAGATTTGCTTTCGCTCAATGTTTCAATCCACGCACTCGTGAGAGTGCGACATGTCGTCGGAGTTGATGCCGGCCATGCCGTAAAGTTTCAATCCACGCACTCGTGAGAGTGCGACAACGGACTATTGGCACGTGCGCAGACGTAGAAGTAGTTTCAATCCACGCACTCGTGAGAGTGCGACTCCCAGCCCAGTTCAAGATTCCGGGAGGAATCAAGTTTCAATCCACGCACTCGTGAGAGTGCGACCCTGTGATTATAATAGTGAGACAACTTAGCGCAAGTTTCAATCCACGCACTCGTGAGAGTGCGACTGGAACTCTTCCCGGCAATGGCCAGGGTGCAAGGTTTCAATCCACGCACTCGTGAGAGTGCGACACCACAGCCTTCCGGCGGTGTATCTTCCGGAGCCGGTTTCAATCCACGCACTCGTGAGAGTGCGACTTGATTTCAACCCTCCATTTTACGTTCCCACGATGTTTCAATCCACGCACTCGTGAGAGTGCGACTATTACCAAGCCGCTTAATCTGGCTGACCGCCAAGTTTCAATCCACGCACTCGTGAGAGTGCGACCCGCATGAAGGTTATCGAGGACAAGCTTGGAGCCGGTTTCAATCCACGCACTCGTGAGAGTGCGACCAAAATATTCCGTTTTATGACTGGTTTGGCTTGGTTTCAATCCACGCACTCGTGAGAGTGCGACCTCATCTTCCGGCTCGTCAAGTTCGTCCCAGGCGGTTTCAATCCACGCACTCGTGAGAGTGCGACGGCCGGGGCGCCTATGGTTTGAGTATCAACAGCGCAACGGGTGTTTTGCGCCAACCTCCCATGGAGGCACACATATTCCAGGCCGTAAAAAAGAGATGATAGTTGTCAAGATTAGAACCCCAACGGATTACGTAAATCGCCGGTGTCCCGGGAATTTCCTGTGAGCTTGGGGTCGGCGGAAGGGAGACCGGGAGAGGAGCTTTTCATGCGTTAAAAAGCCCGCATCTCCAGCAACCTGGGCCTGTGCACGATGCGGGGACATCCTAGCCTGTTCCCTCTTTCCCGTCCAGAATTTTGCAGGCCCCTCCCCGGAAACCGCCTTATTCTCTTTTCCACAAAAGAAAAGGCGCCCCGGGACTACCGTGGTCCCGAAGCGCCCTGCGGAAAATATCCGCGGTTTACATAATGCTTTTGCGCGTCCACCTGTTCAGGCTCAACAGCCATACCAGCGCCAGGGAGACGGCGGAGGCCAGGCAGGCCAGCAACGGTATTTTCACGGCGGAGGGGAGCCCTCCCAGCCCAATGAAGTTCACGAAGTCATAGGAACACTGGACAAAGAAGAAGTGGCACAGGTACACGCCGAAGGTGAGCGCCGCCATCTTGCCCAGCACCGGGCTGGGCTTGATCCTGAGCCTGCTGACGATGGCAAAGATGGCGAAGGTCATCAGGAAGACGTTGATGCCGGAGAAGTACCAGAGTACCTCAAGCTTGGAATATTGGCCGGGGAAGTGCTTCTGCGTTTCCAGAAAGCCGAAGAACGTGACGGCAAAGCCGACCCAAAAGAGGGGAACGGTGATGGCCAGCATTTTTTTCCAGCTCCAGGCCAGCGGGTATTTGGCCAGGTAATGGGCCAGCACCATGTACCCCAGGAAGCCGGCAAAGTTATAGAACATGCCGTACGGGTTCCAGTCGCAAACGCCCAGAATGCCCATGTTGCCGTAATTGCCTTCATAGCCCAGCGCCGGGGCAAGCATCTGGATGTAGGGGAGAGTCATGCTGAATACCCAGATGCCCAGGAAGATTTTCACGTCCTTCCTTTTGGCCTGCGCCAGCCACGCGCTCATGATGGGCATGAAGAGGTACAGGCCCACCAGCATGTACACGTACCAGAGGGGCGTGGTGTCATAGTTGAAGTTGAAAAGGAAGGTGTAAAGCTTGCCGACGGTGGCGCTCCAGGTGTAGTTGTCCATCACGATGTTGGGGCTGGCCGTATGCACGCCCGCGGCAAAGTAGCCGAAGTAGAGCAAGGGAAGCACCAGGGACCAGACGACGAGAGGAATCAGCACCCTTTTGAGGCGCTTGGAGTAAAAAGCGCCCATTTCCATGGTGACGGGAAAGAGCAGCACGCCGGAGATCATGGCGAACAGCGGCACGCACGGCCGCACCAGACTGCCCCAGAAGACGGCGGATTTAAAGTTGAAGGTGCCGTCAAAACTGCCTACGAACGGATCGCAGCAATGGGCCACGACAACGAGAAAACAGGCCAGGATGCGCAGGAAGTCAACCCAGGCGATGTGGGTGCCGTGGGAGGTCAATGGTTGGTTGGTGCTCATGGAGGTGTGGTAGGGAGAAGCGCCGCTTCGTCGCGGACGTTCCCGGAAATATACCCGTTTCCCGGAAACGTTCTATCACAAAATGGAGAAAAGAAACAAAAGCGCCCAGGAACAAGCCTGCGGGAACGGAAGAAAGCCGGGGAAGAAGCTAACAACAGCGGTAAGCCGATCAGAAGAGTTTGCGTTTCCTGTAGATTCCAATTTTTTTGCCCTTCCGAGAGGGGCAGGAGCGCCACAGCCTCTGCGGCAATTAAAAAATAACTGAGCGTCAGCGGATGGACGTTAAGAGAGAGTGCGGCCCAGGCCGTATTTTCATTCAGCTGCCGCAGAGGCCCGCGGCGCTCCATGAAGGCCCTTCCCGTACTGCCTTAACTTTTCATCGTTCAGCCTCCGGGAAATTCCTTTATCCGGCAGGTTTCATCTTTTACCCAACCGGGCAAACCCGGTTTTTCTGCCCCTGCAAGAAAAACCCCTCCGCTGAACTTCAGCGGAAGTTCCTCCAATGAAGGCCGGAAAGCCTTCATTCCCAGAAAGGCACTGCAGGGCATTTTCCTGCTCCGCCTTTATACTGATGTCCGCGCCGCCAGGGAGCCAGGGTTCAACGCTCCCCTTCACGCCCCGGCCGTCTTGAAACTGCCCGGAGGCGGAATGAGGTTGCCGTAGCGGTGAACGGTTTCGGAAACGGCCTGTTCCCGGAAGTAGCCCAGCAGCTCCAGACGTCCGTTGGCAAGCACGGGGCGGTCCAGCACTTCCACATCCCGGGCGCGGGCGGCATTCGCCAGAGCCTCGGAGATGCCCGTTCCCCGCAGGAATTGCACGCCCTGGGCCGCATCCGGCATCCGGTCGATCAGTTCCGCTTCCGTCTCCACCGTCAGGGAGGCATAGTAGCCGTTCATTTTCTGAATCCAGGGGTGCCCTTCCTCCACGCTCAGGTGCAGGGCCGCGCCGCACAGTTTCGCTCCCAGCAGCAGAATGGCGGCGTCAGCGTCGGAGATGCCTTCCACGCGGGCCAGAATGCCCTTTACGGGCACGTAACGGAACGTGTTGTTTTCCCCGTAGATATGGGAGGGATCATGCTCCACGCCGAATTCCTCCATCCACCATTTGGCCTGGGAACCGGCCGCGGAACGGATGCGCTTGGCGCAGTCCGGCAGTTCGGAGCACAGTTTTTCCACCAGGCCGGTGATGCGTTCACCCGGCGTGCGCAGCTTCTGCGGCAGCGCCTTTTCCTCCCAGCTTCCCAGTATGGTGAGGTAGTTGGGACCGCCGGCCTTGGAGCCGGGCCCCATGGAGGAATGGTTCCACCCGCCGAACGGCTGGCGGCGGACGATGGCTCCGGTGATGACGCGGTTGATGTACGCGTTGCCCACCTGCACCTTGCTTTTCCACAGGGCGATTTCCCGTTCATCCAGGGACTGGAGGCCGCCGGTGAGGCCGAATTCGGAGTCGTTCTGGATGTCAATGGCTTCCTCCAGGTTTTCCGCACGGATGATGCCCAGCACCGGGCCGAAGCATTCCGTCTGGTGGAACCAGCTTCCCGGCTTCACGCCCAGCCGGATGCCGGGCGACCAGAGGCACGGGTTGTCTTCCGAGGGTTCCGGCTTGAGCAACCATTCCTCCCCGGGTTCCAGCTGCGTGAGCGCCCGGAGCAGGTCGCCTTCCGGCTCCTTGATGAGCGGCGTCACCACGGAGCTGGCTTCCCAGGAGCCGCCCACCTTCAGGCTGGCGGCGGCGTCCTTCAACTGGCGCAAAAAGGCAGGGTTGTCATAGACGGAGGCCTCCACAATAGCCACGCTGGCGGCGGAGCATTTCTGCCCGGAATGGCCGAAGGCGCTTTTCACCAAATCTTTCACGGCCTGGTCCGGGTCCGCCGTGGCGGTGATGACCATGGCGTCCTTCCCGCTGGTTTCAGCCAGCACATGCAGGTCCGGCCGCAGTTCGCGCAGCATTTTTCCCGTGCGGTAGGAGCCCGTCATGATGATACCGTTCAGGCGCGGGTCCATCAGGAATTTGTGGGAAATTTCATTGCGCGGCATCGGCACGAATTGGAGCACGCTCTTAGGTACCCCGGCGCGCCAGAATGCCCGGACGATCTTCCAGGCCGTATAAACGGCCAGCTCGGACGGCTTGAATACCACCGTGTTCCCCGCCATCAGCGCGGCGGCCACCCCGCCCGTGGGAATGGCGAAGGGGAAGTTCCAGGGAGACATCACGCAAACGGTACCCAGCGGGGTCATTTCCACACCGTCGTTCATGCCGTCGCGGTCCAGCCCTTCCGCATAATAGCGGCAGAAGTCTATGGCCTCACTCACTTCCACGTCCGCCTCCGTGGGCACCTTTCCGGCGTCCCTCACCATGGCCGCAATGGCCTCTCCCCGGATTCTGGACAGCTCCTGCGCCGCCCGGTGCAGGATTTCTCCGCGCTCGCTGACGCTCTTGGACGCCCAGGAGGCGCGGGCCTTGTCCGCCGTATCCAGCGCGTGTTCAATCTGGTCAAAGTCCGCATACGCGAATTTATAGGAGACTTCATTGTGGCGGGACGGGTCGCGCCCCACGCCCCACAGGTTGGTCGTTATTTCCTCACCGTTGATGACCAGGGGAATTTCCTCACCGGATTTTTCCTTTTCCGCGGCAATCAGGCCGTTGATCCATTCCGCATTCTGCCGCAGGGACCAGTCCGTATCACACTCATTGGCAAAAGCGTCCCGGTAATGCGTGGGCTGCACGGGGTCCGTAGCGCGGTTCTGCGTACGGTTGGGGCCGTATTTCACGTCGTCCTTCTCCTGGCAGGCTTTTAAGAACCGCTTTTTCTGCGCCTCCCAGCTCCGGGAGCCCGGCGTCATGCCGAAGAGGTCATGCAGGAAGTTTTCCTCACTGGTGTTTTCATCCAGCCGCCGCACCAGGTAGGCAATCGCGCTGTGGAAGTCTTCCTTCAGCACCACGGGGGCATACAGGAGCAGGCCGTCCGCCGCCTGGCGGATGACGCGCGCCTGATGGTTCGCCATCCCCTCCAGCATTTCAAATTCCACATGGTCCCGGACGCCTTCCCGCTCACGCAGCAGCATGGCATAACACAAGTCAAACAGGTTGTGGGAAGCAACGCCGAACTGCACATATCTGGCGTTCTCCGGCATGCAGCCGTAATGGAGCATTCTCTTGTAGTTGGCGTCCACCTGGGCCTTCGTGCCGTATGGGGCCTGCGCCCAGTCATGCATGGAGGCCTCCACTTTCTCCATCGCCAGGTTGGCGCCTTTCACCAGGCGTATCTTGATGCGCGCGCCGCCCTTCTCCACACGCTCCTTCGCCCAGGCGCACAGCTTCATCTGTTCCTCCCAGGAGTCCGGCAAATAAGCCTGGAGCACGATCCCGGCTTCCATCTGCATGAATTCATCCTCCATCAGCGTGCGCTTGAACGCTTCCGCCGTCAGGTGGAGGTCACGGTATTCCTCCATGTCCAGATTCACGAATTTGGGTCTTTTGGAGCCGTCCGGTAGTGTCACCGCATTCGTGATGGCCGCCCGGTACAGGATGCGCAGGCGCTCCTGAATCAGCTGCACGGTTTCTTCAAAGGCCACCAGATGAATCTGGCTGAAAATGGCTGAAATCTTGACGGAAATATAGTCGCAGTCCTTGTCCGCCAAGCGGTCCACGACCTGCTGGAGGCGGTGGTGGGCCTCGCTTTCACCCAGAATGGCCTCTCCCAGCTGGTTGATGTTCATCCGGATGCCGGCCTTGCGCCTGCGGCGCAGGTGGGAGCGCAGCTTTCCATCCTCCGCCGGCAGAATCACGTTGGAGCTTTCCTTCCTCAACTGGCTGGTAATCATGGGCATCACTACGCCCGGAAATTGTACGGAGAATTTGTCCCCCAGCTTCATGGCGAACCGGTCCGCGGCGGACAAATAACGGGGAATGCCGTAGCCGTCCAGCAGGTAGCGGAACAGTTCCGCGCCCCGCGCCGGCGAGGAAGGACGGAACACGCGGTCCGCCAGCGCCAGCGTAAAGGCCTTGCCCGCAGGATCGTTCATCATGCGCTCCATCTGCTCCGCCTGCTTTTTCTCCTTCCTGCGCATCCCGGCATTCGACTGTTTCAGAATGGATTCCGCCAGTTCCACAGCCTTGGCGGCCAGTTGCTGGTCAGTCCATTTGTCACGGCGCGCCGCCGCCATCATGTCCGGGATGGATGAGTCTGTCATAACGGTCCGAAGACTAGCCCCGGACAGGGGCAAAATCAAGCCAATTTGCCGGGCCCTTCCTGTGGAGAAGGGAATCACGAAGAAAAAACGCGTCCCTTGATTCCGTGGCGGCAACCGGGAACCCTTCCTGTCCGTTTCCGGAAGCTCCGGAAAACCGCATCAATCATACCGCGCGGCAGCCAGGCGAGCCCTCCTCAGCTCTTCCCGGAGCTGGTGCGCGCGCCTGCCGCAAACGCTGGCGCGGTCCATGTCCCGCACTTCCTCCAGCACGGCAACCGCCCGGTTGAAGGCCTCCTCACTCTCCGCCGTGTGGGCGTCCCGGTACAGCGCCTCTTCCAGCCGGACCCAGAGGGGATGCACCATGGAAAGCAGGATCAACTGGCGTTCCTCCACGGGCAGAGAGGGATCATCCGCCCTTTTCCGCCACGCTTTCAGGCATTTCCGGATGGAAGGGGAATCACAGGCCTGGAAGGATTCGCAGAGCAGTGCCGCCGTTTCCCGGTTTTTCTCCAGTCGGCGGGCCGCCGCGCGGGCGTTCAGAAAGGCCGGAAACGTGCAATTCAGTTTTTCCAGGCGTTTCATCGTTCCCGGATAATCCCGGAACCAGGCTTCCGCCGGCACCGGTTCCAACGCCCGGCAAATGGCGGCGGCCTCCTCCGCAGGGTCTCCGCCCTTCGGAACGTCGTTCACCAAAGTCACCGGGCGCACGCGCCGGGCCTTCTCCACCAGCAGGGCCGCCTTTTCCCGCAGGGATGCGGCATCCGCGCCCCCTTCCACCAAGTCAAACACGCGTCCCCTGGAATCAAGCAAAACCACCGCAGGCAGCACGCGCACGCCATGCTCCGCCGCACGGGACAGGCTGCCGCCTTCTTCCCAATCCTTCACGGAGGGACGTTTGGGCACCGTAACAAACTGCACGTCACGGAAGTGTTCATCCAGTGCACGGCGTTCTTCCGTTCCAGGACGGAGCGCCTTCAGCCAGCGGGCTTCCGCCGCTCCGGGTTCCGCGGAACCGTACACCACCAGCACAGGCGGAGGAGGAGAAGGAGCCGCGGCGCAGGGAACGGGGGAAGCCTTCGTTTCCGCACGGCCCGGAACCGCCGTCACCAGCGCCAGGCAAACAGACGCTATAACCGCTGCAACCTTCATGAAAACTGCCGGCTTCAGGCGCGCCGGATGGTAATGCGCTTGTAACGGCCGTCTCCTTCCTCGGACTCCGTCGCAATGCCTTCCATGGACTGAAGGGCGTTGTGCACCAGGCGGCGGTGGTAGGCGTTCAGCGGCTGCATCTTCATCGGCTTGCCGCTCTCCTGCACGCGTTCGGCCAGGGAACGGGCCTTTTCCAGCAGGCGGGCTTCGTTGCGTTCCCGGTAATGGTCGCAATCCACCTTTACGCGAGGGGCCTCCTCCATCTTGCGCTGGATCATGCGGTTGACCAGGTACTGGAGGTCGTCCAGCCTGTCTCCGTCTCCCCCGATGATGTACTGGGAATCCGGGGAGGAAATATTCAGGCACACGATGCCGTCCGCCTCCGTTACTTCAATATCCGCGGAAAACCCCAGGGAGGCCAGAAGGCTCTTCAAACTTTGTTCAGCTATTTCTTGCACCGTCATCACTTTAATTCAATGGGAAAATGGTTCCATACCGGAAAAGCCGCCCCGCGCCATAACGGCATGAGCCTTTTTTCCAATACCCGATTGACACAAAAATCATAACCTATTTATTCCCCGCGTCTATGAAAATTTGTGGAAGTTCCGCCCCATTTCATGTACGCAGCGCCGGAAACGCCGTTGCGCTTTTCCCCCCTTCCTCCGGCCCCCCTGCACCGCACCTGTTTATTCCACCTCCTTCATGCCGTCCGCTCCCTGTTCCAGACGGTATTTTTTCACGGATGTCGGAACCCTTCCCCCTTCCGGATAAGTCTTCACCACCACCGTTCCGTCATCCTCCAGCCTGACGGTTCCTATTCCCGTGCGGCAGCATCCCACCTGTTTCAGCATGGCAGAGGCGGAGATGCAGCTCTTGCTGTCGGAAACATTGGGTTTTTGGGAAATACGGAAAATGCGCATATAGAAAGCTCCCGCCCCCGCTTCATGAACCAGAACCAGTTCCGGAATGCCGTCCCTGTCCAGGTCCGCCAGCCTCATGCACGGTTCCCCCACGGGAGAACCGGCAAAGATTCCCACAATATGGGGCTGGTCCCCATCTTCCCCGCGGAAATTCATTTCTGCCACCAGATAAATGGAATCTTCACCGGAACCATGGGAGCGGTCGGCGTAGAGATGCACACGGCTGATCATGCCGTAGGGAATATCCGGATTTTTCGGCACCGCGAGGCTCTCCACCGGTTCCAGATGCAGGGAACGCGGAGGCTTCCCGAACGCCGTCTGCGTGTCCACGGCTACATCCCGTCGGTCTTCCGCCTCCTGCCCCGCTGCGAATGAAGCGTGGACCACAGGCAGGAAAGCCATGCCAATCAAACAAGCCTTTTCCATAAAGGCCATTCTCTATCATATAAACGTTTCAAGTCGAGTTCTTTTCAGTGAATCTCCATCATCCCTGAACGGTAGCTGCTGACAAAACATGACAGAACATCACCGGAAAAAGGGAAGTCGAACCCTTACCCGTATAGAAGAAATTCGGTCCCATCATGAACAAGCAAATGAAAAAAAAGACGCCGCCCATGGAAGACAGCCTCGCTCCTTTCACCGACGGAAAGGAAGCGGAACCCCATTACACGGACACGGTTGATCCGGAGCTGATCAAGCCCACTCCGAAGCCTACACCGCCCAATGCGGAACCCTCCGCTCCCGGCTCCATGAAAATGCCGGACAATACCACGGAAAAAATCAAGGATCTGGACACCATGCGCTCCAACGGCATGGACCAGCCGCTCACAAGCAACCTGGGAGTTAAAATAGCCAATGACCAAAACACACTTAAAGCCGGAAGCAGAGGCCCCTCTCTGCTTGAAGACTTCCACTTTCTGGAAAAAATGGCTCATTTTGACCAGGAGCGGATACCGGAACGCGTGGTTCACGCAAGAGGTTCCGGGGCACATGGCTATTTTCAGGTATACAAATCCCTTTCCAAGTACACCAAGGCGGGCTTTTTGCAGGATCCGGGAGAAAAGACCCCGGTCTTTGTGCGTTTTTCCAACGTGCAGGGCTTCCGAGGATCTCCGGATACGGTGAGGGACATCCGCGGCTTCGCCACCAAGTTCTATACCAAGGAAGGCAACTATGACTTGGTGGGCAACGACACGCCCGTCTTTTTCATTCAGGACGCCATCAAATTCCCGGACTTCATCCATGCCGTCAAGCCGGAGCCCCACAATGAAATGCCTCAGGGGCAGACGGCCCACGACTCCTTCTGGGATTATGTCTCCCTCCAGCCTGAAACCCTGCACAACGTCATGTGGCTCATGTCCGACCGCGGCATTCCCAGGAGTTACCGGACCATTGAAGGCTTCGGCATTCATACGTACAAGCTGGTCAATGAAGAAGGGAAAAGCACCTTCGTCCGCTTTCACTGGAAGCCCGTGTACGGGAAGAAATCCCTGATCTGGGACGAGGCGCAGGCGTTGACGGGACGCGATCCGGACTTCCACCGCAAGGATCTCTGGCAATCCATTGAAGCCGGGGATTACCCGGAATTCGAACTCGGGTTGCAGCTCATTCCGGAAGAGGACGCAGACAAATTCGACTTCGATATTCTGGACGCCACCAAACTCATTCCGGAAGCGCTGGTTCCCGTGGAAATCGTCGGTAAAATGGTGCTGGACCGCAATCCGGACAACTTCTTTGCGGAAACGGAACAGGTCGCCTTCTGCCCCGCCAACATCGTGCCGGGCATCGATTTTTCCGACGACCCGCTGCTCCAGGGCCGCATCTTCTCCTACAGCGACACCCAGCGGCACCGCCTGGGAGGAGCCAATTTTACGGAAATCCCCATCAACCGGCCCGTCTGCCCCTTCCACAACAACCAGAGGGACGGCTTCCACCGCATGCAGATAGACACCGCTCCGGCCAACTACGATCCCAACTCCATCGGGGACAACTGGCCGCGTGAAACGCCGCCGGAAGACGGCGGCTTTGCCACCAGCCCCCAGCCGGTAACGGGGGTCAAGGAACGCCTCAGGAGTCCCTCCTTCGCGGAATACTACGCCCAGCCCCGCCTGTTCTGGATGAGCCAGACGCCCGTGGAGCAAAAGCATATCATTGATGCTTTCAGCTTTGAAGTAGGCAAGGTGACGCGCCCGTACATCCGGGAACGGGTGGTGGACCTGCTGACGCGCATTGATCCGGAGCTGGCAGCCGGAGTAGCCAGAAACCTGGGCATTGAACTCACGAAGGAGCAGCTTGACCGGGAACTGCCCAAGCCGGTCTGCGGCCTGGAAAAAGACCCGGCGCTGAGCCTGTACGCCAAACCGGACGGCAACCTCAAGGGTATGCGCGTCTCCCTGCTGGTGGCGGACGGCGCCAGCCTGAAATCCGTGGAGGAAATCTGCAGCGCCCTGCACAAGGAAGGCGTGCATCCCCAGATTCTGGCCCCGCACATGGGAAGCGTGAACACGGAGGAAGGGAAAGACCTGCTGGTGGACGGCACCCTGTCCGGCAACCCCTCCGTCGTGTTTGACGCCGTCATCGTGCCGGAAGGAGAGCAGAGCATTAAAACGCTCCTGATGGACGGAGACGCCAAGTACCACCTGCGCCAGGCCTACAGGCACCTGAAGGCCATCGGCCTTCCCGGCGACGCCAAGGAAATGCTTGAGGCGGCCTCCCTGCCCCAGGACATGGATGATGCCGGATTGCTCATGCCGGAAGACACCAAGGCCCTGATGAAACCCTTCATCACCGCCATGAAACAGCACCGCGTCTGGGCCCGCGAACCCAAGGCCCTGGACTTCGGCGCCTGATTCGTTCCCATTTAAAAACGATTCAAGTACAATCCAAAACAGGGGCTGCCTCACCGGAAGGTGCGGCAGCCCTTTTTTATCCGCAACGGCAGACGCCCAGATGATGCTTCAGGTAAATTGTCGTGGAAAGGGAGAAGCATTAAAAAAGAGAACCCGTAGGATTCACGCCCGGTAAGCCGGGGTGCGGCAGCGTTCATGCAGTCTTAACGTTCCACGCGGGATGACCTTTCTCCGGAACAGCCGTAGATTTTTCCCGACGTGGGTTTCAACCGTTTCCATTTTATCCGGGGAATGCGAGGCGGTTCAAGCCAAGGCACCGCTGGATCAAATTTCAGCCCATCCGCAACCGAAGGAAGGGGAAGTTCCCATGAACCCCGTCCAGAATTGCCCTGACCTTTGAAGAAGTCAACCCGCCTGGAAGGCGCAAACCTTCCAGGCCCGGATGAGCCGGAGTTGATCATGGATAAGGAGCGGCAAAGTTGTTCAACTACCTCACTACAACCAATAATAAACAAAAATTATGAATAAAATCACCTCTATCAACGGAATTTTACTGACAGCCCATAATGATTTTTATGCCGAAAGGAAAACATAATATACTATTTTTTATAATCCACAAAAGAAAAACCCCTCAAGCCGTTAAGCTTGCGGGGTTTATTAATGGTACACGGAGAGGGATTCGAACCCCCGACCAACTGTGTGTAAGACAGCCGCTCTACCACTGAGCTATCCGTGCATGAGGTGGCGGGAATATATACCGGGGAACCGGGAACGGCAAGGAGAAAATGAGAAAAATGCGTCCTCTTCCCCTTTCCTTCCTCCCTGTAGAGACCGGACTCCGCAGGTTCGGGAACCGGGAGGAAAGCAGGAGCAGATTCCCTGCCCCCCTTCTGGCGCCCGTTTCCGGATTATTCCCGAAGCCCCGTGCGCTACCTGATGTCCACGCGCCGGAGTGCGCGGCAGTGCAGGATGATGAAGAGGACGCACAGGACGGCTTCAGACCAGTAGAAAATGTCCAGGGCGTCCCGGCCGGAGGTGAAGCCGTAGGAGTGCAGACCCACGCCCAGCATGTTGACGCCCCACCAGGCAAAGGCGATGATGACGCCGCCCACCACGTTGCTGAAGTGGAGCAGCCAGGGGGACAGCCATCCGGCCTTCCGCGCGTGCAGCACGGTCAACTGCCACAGCACGATCATCAGCGCCCCGTTTTCCTTGGGGTCCCAGCCCCAGAAGCGTCCCCAGGATTCATTGCCCCAGATGCCGCCGAAGACCGTTCCCACCAGTGTGAATACCAGGGAGAAGCACAGGATGCCGTAAGCCATGCGGTCGATGGATTGTTCCGTTTTCCTGCCGATCAGGCGCAGGGGGGAGGCCAGCAGGTACACATGGGAGAGCACCGCCGCCAGCAGCCCGGCCGCGTATCCCAGCACAATAGTGATGACGTGGGTGGAGAGCAGGAAGTTGGAGCGCAGGATGGCTACCAGGGGGTCCATGTGGTCCACGGCCTGGGAGGATTCATACAGAATGCCCATCTGGCAGGAGAAGGCCCCCAGCAGCAGCCCCGCCGCCAGCACGATGCCCTTTTTGCTGAACAGCTCCGCCACCAGGGCGCAGAGCACGCCCATGCACGCGATGAAGGCAATGGTTTCATACGTGTTGCCCACCGGGGATCTCATGGTGATGAGCACGCGGATGACCAGGGCCGCCGCCAGCACGCCGGTCCCCGCCGCACCCAGCAGCCACGCAGGGCTGAACCCGCCGGGCCGCAGAAAACGGCGCCAGAGGGGAGCGTTGGCGGAAGGCCGGAAGAGGGCGCAGAGCAACAGGCACACGAACGCCGCCACAAAGACGGCCAGGGAGGCATAGAGCGGGTCCAGGCGGTAGTAGAAGATTTCCCTTTCCAGGCTGCGCCGCTCCCCGGCGGAGGCGGCTTCATTGGGCTGCGCCAGTTTTTCCAGCAGCAGTCCTTCCGCCTTCATCCGCAGTCCGGAGGCTTCCGCGCCTTCCATGCCGATGGCCTTGCGTTCCAGCAGGGAAGCCATTGCCAGAAAGGCTCCGGTGGCTTTGTCCGGGGCGGCCGTCCACAGGCGTTCCCCATCGTGGTTTCCGGCGGGGAACCAGCGGGGGAATTCCATCCGTTCCATGGCGGAGGGGTCTTCCAGCATGATCCGGGAGCTGAGCATCCAGCCGCGCACCACGTCAAAGTTGCGGGAAAGGGCCAGGATTTCCTTCTGGGCTTCCGTCAAGTTCGTTTCTCCCAGCAGGCGGATTTCCCGGACGGCTCGGGTCATTTCCTCCCAGTGTTCCGCAATCTGCGCGTAGGAGTATTTTTTCCGCTTGTCCGCCTGGTCCGGCAGGTGCAGGCGCCTGACTACTTCCTCCCGGTTAACCAGGAAGACGGGGTACTGTTCCGCGAATTCCGGGCGGAACATGCAGTCCAGCATCCATTCCACCGGGGAGAGCGTCCTTTTCCCCTCCGGCGTCTCCATGGCAAAGCTTCTTTTGCCCAGCGTCCGGAGCAAATGGAAGCCCGCGTACGTGGAGACGGGCTTCAGGCGGCCGCCGTCCTGGACGGCCATTGCCCCGGCCCGTTCCACCAGGAAGGAGGACCAGGGCACGTAATGCTCCACCCGGACCGGATGAGAGGCAGGCCGGGCCGCCAGCATGCCGATTTGCGACGCGTTCTGCGCGAGTGTGGTCAGTCGGGGCCGGATATGCTGTGCCAGGCACATGCCGGCATATCCGCCCAGGGACAAATCTTCCGGAACGCGAAGGCCCAGTTCGCTTGCAGCCTCCAGGGCGCCCAGGCAGGCATAATCGTCGGGCATCAGGATGCAAGTGGGCGGGTCTGGCAAACGCAGCAGGGAAAGGGCGGCTTCCCGGCCGCGGTCCGGTCGGAAATACACACAGGTTTTCAGCCACTCACGGCGTACCGCCAGCCCGCAGGAGGCCATGGCCCGGCGGTATCCGGCAATCCGGCTGTCCGTGACCGTGCAGGATTGTCCATGTACATAGGCAATCTTCCGATGCCCCAGGGAAAACGCACGGTGCACCAGCGCCTCCATCCCTTGAAAATTCTCGGAAAGCACGCAGGGACGGCCGGGATAAGCATGGTCAATGGACACGCAAGGCAGGGTCCGCCGCGGCCAGTTCCTGAACCTCGGGCGCGTGAAAATCCACGCAGGCCAGGCAGATGCCATCCACGTTCCGATAGCGGCAATGCTCCAGATAGGACATGGCTGTACGCCCAATGTGGTGATTGATAAAGGTCATATCATAGCCGCAACGCTCCGCTTCGGCCTTGAATCCCTCCAAAACGGCGGCAAAAAAATCATGGGTTAGGCCGGTTTCACTGCCATCCACAAACAGTACACCCAGATTATAGGAGCGATTGGCC
>OGQK01000753.1_pt1 | contig 19880 bp, 18 predicted proteins | sample 1553221 | NCBI WGS metagenome assembly OGQK01 (sample SAMEA2579996, study PRJEB22360) | human gut metagenome | biome: human gut; feature: human-associated habitat; material: faeces | place: Denmark | collected 2008/2010 | reverse complement strand
GCGGCCGGGAGATCGGCTTCATGTTCGGCCAGTACAAGCGGCTGCGCAACGAATTTACCGGCACGCTGACCGGCAAGGGCCTCGGCTGGGGCGGCAGTCCGCTGCGTCCGGAAGCCACCGGGTACGGCACCTGCTACTTCGCCCAGGAGATGCTGGCTACGCGGGGCGAAAGCTTCAAAGGCAAGACCGTAGCGATTTCCGGATCGGGCAACGTGGCGCAGTACGCCTGCGAAAAGGCGACCCAGCTCGGCGCCAAGGTCGTAACGCTTTCCGATTCGTCGGGATACATCTACGACCCGAAAGGCATCGATGCCGATAAGCTGGCCTATGTAATGGAACTGAAAAACATTTTCCGAGGCCGCATCAAAGAGTACGCTGAAAAATATCCGGAAGCCACCTACTACGAAGGACAGCGTCCGTGGAGCGTAAAATGCGACATCGCGATGCCGTGCGCCACGCAGAACGAACTGAACGGCGACGAGGCCCAAACGCTGATCGCAAACGGCTGTTTCTGCGTTGCCGAAGGCGCCAACATGCCCTCTACGCCCGAAGCGATCAAGGCCTTCCTAGACAACAAACTGCTGTACTCGCCGGGCAAGGCGTCGAACGCCGGCGGCGTAGCCACTTCCGGCCTCGAAATGACGCAGAACTCGATGCGTCTGTCATGGTCTCCGCAGGAAGTCGACCAGAAACTGCACTCGATCATGAAAGACATCCACGCCGCTTGCGTGAAATACGGCACCGGCCCCGACGGATACGTCAACTACGTCAACGGCGCCAACATTGCCGGCTTCATGAAAGTGGCCAACGCCATGCTGGCCCAGGGCTGCGTATAAGATCCTTTACTTTCCTGATATTAAAAACGTTCCCGGAAATCCGGGAACGTTTTTTCGTTTCGCGCGGCAGGAAGCGCCGGCAGCAAAAACAAACGATAAAAAATCATCCCGAATCCGACGTTCCGTCGCAATTTATTATCCCGAAACAGGCTCGATTTTGAAAAAAAACGTTACATTTGTAGCAATTGGAAAGTAAATAAAATTAAAAATGCCTGATTGTCATGATGAGGTAACGCGACATAAAAAACCGGACTGGCTGAAAATCAAGCTCCATAACAGTAGTAATTTCGGCGAAGTAGCTCGCATCGTACAGGAACATGGGCTGCATACGATATGCAGCAGCGGACGATCCCCAAACAAAGCCGAATGCTGGAGCCGCAGAACAGCGACTTTCATGATCCTGGGTGAAATCTGTACCCGTTCGTGCAAGTTCTGTGCGACAGCCACCGGAAAACCGTTACCGCCCGACCCGGATGAGCCGCAGAAACTCGCCCGTTCCGTTCGATTGATGGGATTGAAACATTGTGTCGTCACTTCCGTAACGCGTGACGATCTGCCCGACGGCGGAGCCGAAATATGGGCGGAAACGGTACGGGCCGTTCGCCGCGAAAATCCGGATACTTCGATCGAATTGCTGATTCCCGACTTCGATGCGCGGGAAGATCTGATCGACACGGTGATCGCCGCCAAACCGGATATTATCGGACACAACGTCGAAACCGTCGCCCGGCTGACTCCGCAGGTGCGCTCGCGCGCCCGTTACGAAGTCAGCCTCAAAACTTTGTCGCATATCGCGCGGTCGGGCTGCCGAACCAAAAGCGGCCTGATGGTCGGTCTCGGCGAAACCGACGACGAAGTGCTCGCCGCGATCGACGACCTGGTCGCCAACGGCGTCCGGATTATGACGATCGGCCAATACCTGCGGCCCACGCTGAAACACCTGCCGGTCGCCGATTACGTAACTCCTGAAAAATTCGCAACTTACAAGGAAGAAGCGCTGCGACGCGGTATGCTTTACGTCGAAAGCGGCCCGATGGTGCGTTCGTCCTACATGGCCGAGAAGGCGATGCAATGTTGCGGAAGCAAAAAATAAACGAAACATGGAAACCGTTACCAGCAAATACGTCGGACGGACGGAATACTCCGCAGCCTGGGAAGAGCAGAAACGCTTCTTCAACGCCCTGCTGGACGCCAAACGAAACGGTGGCGGACAAGCGGAGCAGGTACTGCTCTTCGTCGAACACCCGCACGTCTATACGCTCGGCAAAAGCGGACACGCGTCGAACCTGCTGGTCGACGACGGTTTCCTGAAACGGATCGGAGCCACTTATTTCCAGACCGACCGCGGCGGGGACATCACCTACCACGGTCTCGGACAGTTGGTCGGCTATCCGATTCTCGATCTCGAACGGCTCGGCACGAACCTGAAGGATTATATTTGGACGGTCGAGGAGAGCGTGATCCGGACGATCGCCGAATACGGTATCGCCGGCGGACGGCTCGCCGGCGCGACCGGCGTATGGATCGAAGGAGACTCCCCGCGCGCGCGAAAAATCTGCGCGATCGGAGTCAAAGCGTCCCGTTACGTAACGATGCACGGCTTCGCGCTGAACGTAACGACCGACCTGCGCTATTTTTCGTACATCAATCCGTGCGGATTCGTCGACAAAGGAGTCACGTCGATCGAAAAGGAGACCGGGATGCGGCCGACGCTGGAAGAGGTCGCCCGCAAATTCGCCGCGCATTTCGGACAATTGCTCCGCTGCGAGGTACGGTGACGGCACGCGGGAAGGGCCGGGGCCCGTCGCCCGGGAAACAGGGACGGATTAAAATTTGATTAATAAGCAATTAATAAATAAAAAACGTTATGTCAGCAGAAAAAAGATGGGTACTCAAGCCCCAAGGGGATGCTGCGAAGGTGGCCGCGCTGGCCGCCGCGCTCGACATCCCGCCGGTGCTTGCCAACCTACTTGTTCAGCGTGGCATCGAAACCGAAGAGGAAGCATGGCAATTCTTTAACCCGAAACTGGAGAACCTGCACGATCCGTTCCTGATGAAGGATATGGACCGCGCCGTCGAACGGATCGACGAAGCCGTCAAACGAAACGAGCCGATCATGGTCTACGGCGATTACGACGTAGACGGAACGACCGCCGTCGCGCTGGTCTATTCGTTCCTGCGCCGGTTGGGACTCTCGTCGCTGCTGTTCTACATTCCCGACCGCTACACCGAAGGCTACGGCATTTCGGTCAAAGCGATCGATTACGCGCAGCGCAAGGGCGTGGGGCTGATCATCGCGCTCGACTGCGGGATCAAAGCGACGGAAAAGGTCGCCTATGCCAAGACCAAAGGAATCGACTTTATCATCTGCGACCATCACCTGCCGGGGGACACCATTCCCGAAGCGGTGGCGGTGCTCGACTCCAAGCGGCCCGACTGCAACTATCCGTTCAAGGAACTGTCGGGATGCGGCGTAGGGTTCAAAATGCTACAGGGGTATTGTCAGTTCAAAGGATTGCCTTTCTCGGAAGTGGAATGCCTGCTCGACCTGGTAGTCGTCAGCATCGCCTCGGACATCGTGCCGCTGGTAGGCGAAAACCGGATTCTGGCCTATTACGGCCTCAAACGCCTGAACGAAAAGCCCGGCAAGGGCCTTTCGTCGATCATTAAAATCTGCGGCCTCGACAAGCATGTCATCACCATCGACGACATCGTATTCAAGATCGGGCCGCGTATCAACGCGGCGGGCCGCATGGAAGTCGATTCCGACGACGAGAACGCCGCTCCGTCGGGCGGACACTCGGCCGTATACCTGATGGTGGCGCGCGACGAAGAGGTCGCCTCCGAATACGGGGCCTTCATCGACACCTGCAATCAGGACCGCAAGAACATCGACCGTTCGATCACACAGGAAGCCCACGAGATCATCGAAAGCCGGCCGGAACTGAAAAACCGCAAAAGCACGGTGATCTATAATCCGAAATGGATGAAGGGGATCGTCGGCATCGTGGCCTCCCGGCTAATCGAGACTTACTATCGGCCGACCGTCGTACTGACGATGAGCAACGGGTACGTCACCGGTTCGGCGCGCAGCGTGCCGGGCTTCGACCTGTACCAGGCCGTCGAATCGTGCGCCGACCTGTTGGAAAATTTCGGAGGACATATCTATGCGGCAGGCCTGACGATGCGGCCCGAAAACGTGGAAGAGTTCACGCGGCGGTTCAACGATTATGTCGAGGAGCACATCGATCCCGAAATGCTGATCCCGCAGGTGGAGATCGACTCGGAATTGCTGTTCAGCGACATCACGCACAAATTCCGGACGACGTTGAACCGTTTCCAACCGTTCGGCCCGGAAAACAACGCGCCGGTATTCGTAACGCGCGGCGTCAGCAACCGCGGCGACGCCCGGTTGGTCGGGGCGGAGCAGGAACACCTGAAAATGGACCTGATCCAGGGACAGAAACCGAACACATCGATCCCGGCCATCGCGTTCCAGCAACCGACCCATTACGAGCATGTGCGTTCGGGCAAATGCATCGACGTTTGCTATTCGGTCGTCGAGAACCACTACCGGGGCACCGTGTCGGCCCAACTGCGAATCAAAGACATCAAAAAAACGCCCGTAAAATAATTTTCCGAGGAAAAACGCAAGAGACTGTCCCGCAATGCGGCGACAGTCTCTTTTTATTGCAAACGGGCATCGTTTCTCCGTTATTTCCGCACCCTGACCCAGACCTCCCGCACTTCGATCTGATCGTCGAGCACTCCCGATATCCGCATCGTATCCCGCTCTACGCCGATTTGATAGACGGCCTGTTTCCCGATAAAACGGACCATCCCCGGCAAGCCGTAATCGATCGTTTCGGTATAGGTATCCCCGTCGAGCCGGTAGGTTCCGCCGGCCCCGTTGAAGACCGTTCCCTCGGCTAAAAAAATATTCCTATAATCCAAACACATATACAAAAAAGCGACTCCCCGTCCGAGAAGTCGCTTCCGATAGAGCGATGAAATACCGTTTTATCCTAATACCGGTAGAAATCGGCCTTGTAAGGACCTTCGACCGGCACGCCGATATAATCGGCCTGTTTCTGCGTCAGTTTGGTCAGGTGCACGCCGAGGCTCTCCAGATGCAGCCGAGCCACCTCTTCGTCGAGGTGCTTTGGCAGGCGGTAAACGTTCACTTCCATCTTTTCGGTCCACAGCTCGATCTGCGCCAGCGTCTGGTTCGTAAACGAATTGCTCATCACGAACGACGGATGGCCGGTCGCGCAACCCAGATTGACCAAACGCCCTTCGGCCAGCACGAAAATGGCGTGTCCGTCGGGGAACGTATACTTGTCGACCTGCGGTTTGATCTCGGTGCGCGCGATCCCCGGATAGGCGTTCAGCTTATCCATCTGGATTTCGTTGTCGAAATGCCCGATGTTGCAGACGATCGCCTGATCGCGCATTTTTTCCATGTGTTCGACCCGCAGGATATCGCAGTTGCCGGTCGTCGTGACGTAAATATTGCCTTCGGGCAGGGCGTCTTCGACCGTCTTCACTTCGAATCCTTCCATCGCGGCCTGCAACGCGCAGATCGGGTCGATCTCGGTCACAATCACCCGTGCTCCGTAAGAACGCATACTCGCGGCGCAGCCTTTGCCCACGTCGCCGTAACCGCATACGACCACCACCTTGCCGGCGATCATCACGTCGGTCGCCCGTTTAATCCCGTCGGCCAGCGATTCGCGGCAACCGTACAGGTTGTCGAACTTGCTTTTGGTCACCGAATCGTTCACGTTGATGGCCGGAAACAGCAACTCGCCGCGGGCCTGCATCTGATACAGCCGGTGCACGCCGGTCGTAGTCTCCTCGGAAACCCCTTTCAACGCCTCCACCGTGCGGTGCCATTTGCCGTTGTCCTCGGCCAACAATTTTTTCAGAACGTCGAGAATCACCGCCTCTTCATGGTTGGACGGAGCGTAATCGAGCGTTTTCGGATCGTTCTCGGCCGTATATCCCTTATGAACCAGCAGCGTAGCGTCGCCGCCGTCGTCAACGATCAGATTCGGACCTTTGCCGCCGGGAAAACTCAACGCCATCGCCGTACACCACCAGTATTCTTCGAGCGTTTCGCCCTTCCAGGCGAACACCGGCACGCCGGCCTCGGCGATCGCGGCGGCGGCATGATCCTGCGTCGAAAAAATATTGCAACTGGCCCACCGCACGTCGGCTCCCAACTCGACCAGCGTCTCGATCAGCACGGCCGTCTGGATCGTCATGTGCAGCGACCCCATCACGCGGGCCCCCTGCAACGGTTTCTGCGCACTGTACTTCCGGCGGACGGCCATCAGTCCGGGCATCTCTTTCTCGGCGATCTCGATCTCCTTGCGTCCCCAGCCGGCCAACGCGATGTCGGCCACTTTGTAAGGCAAATTCAAATCCAACAACATATTCCGTATTTTTTTATGATTATCGTTCTTCTTCCCGTTCTTTTCGAAAAACCGGACGATCTGCGCCCGGTCGGCTTCGATCTGCCGCCGAAGCTCTTCGACAGACCCGAATTTCCGTTCGCTGCGAACAAATTCCAACAGGTCGACCGTAACGGTGCGACCGTACAGATCGCCGTCGAACCCGAGCACATGCGCTTCGAGCACCCGATCCAAACCGCTGCCCACCGTCGGCTTACGCCCGAGATTCACCATCGCGGGCCACACCTTCCCGTCCACCGTGAAATGCGCGGCATACACGCCGTTACGCGCCGGCACCGACTCGCCTACGGCAAGATTGGCCGTCGGGAAACCGAGCCGGCGGCCGAGCCGGTTTCCGCCGACCACTTCGCCCGTAATCTGAAAATCCATCCTGAAAAATAAACTCCGCACGCCGCGCACCCCGGACGAAAGCTCCGCCGGAAACGGCAAACAGGCTGCGGATTCTGTTTTATTGCTTACATTTGTGCCTGCAAATGTAGAAAGAATAATCAAGATTTGCGAACGGAATGTCACGCATCCGCTTTCCGCCGGACGGGAAATTCGGAAAAGGCATTGACAAAAAGGTTTGTTTTTTGTACCTTGCTTGGGCTACGAAAGGGTACGCATATTTTGACACGATGGAGCGCAAAAACCGCAAAATATACTACACGATGGGGGAGGTGTCGGAGATGTTCGACGTCAATCCGTCGCTGATCCGTTTCTGGGAACAGAAATTCGACATCCTCAAACCCGACAAGAACAAAAAGGGCAACCGATTGTTCACGCCGAAAGACGTCGAAAACCTGAAATTGATCTATCACCTGGTCAAAGAGAACGGGATGACGCTCGCCGGAGCGGCCAAACGGTTGCGGGACAACCGCGAAGGCGTGGAGCGCAACCTTGAGATCATCGAAAAACTACAGGGTATGCGCGCCCTGCTGCTGGAAGTCCGCGAAGAGCTGAAATCGGGCGGCGACGAAATCTTCATCGACACCTCGGTGCCGGAGACCGCGCCGCCGTCGCTGCAAGCCGATGCCGCAGCCGTGCCGGACGCGCCGCCCGCCGCCGAGGAATCCGTCGAAGGACCGGCCGTACCGCGGTTTTTGCAGCGCGAGATCCCGATCCCGCCGCAGCCGGCGACCGCCGCGCCGCGTTTCGGCCTGCCGGAAGAGGCCGCACGCACGGAAGAACCGACCGCAACGCCCGAACCGGAACAGCCCCGGCGTCCGGTAATCGTCGAACAATCGCTGTTTTAACCATCCGATAAAACGAACGACATGAAAATACGCGACGTAGCAACCGTCATCGAAGAGTTCGCTCCGCTGCAACTGCAGGAAACCTACGACAACAGCGGGCTGAACATCGGATTCCCGGACGCCGAACTGACGGGCGTTCTGATCTGCGTGGACGTCACCGAAGCGGTCGTCGACGAAGCGATCGGGCACAGGGCCAACCTGATCGTGTCGCATCACCCGCTGCTATTCCACCCGTTACGCCGGATCGTCGGGGCCGACGCTTCGCAACGGATCGCCGCGCGCTGCCTGATCGCCGGCATCTCGCTCTATGCCGCGCACACCAATCTGGACAGCGCCGACGGGGGTATGAGTTTCCGGCTCGGGCAATTGCTCGGACTGCAAAATATGCGGACGCTGAAACCGAATCCGGAAACAGTTCCCGAATCGGGGTTCGGCATCGTCGGGGAACTGCCCGGCAGAGCGCGCCCGACGCTGGAGTTTCTGCGAGAGACCAAACGACTGTTGAACTGCGACGCGATCCGTTACAGCGCCCTGTGCCGCGAAACCGTCTCACGCATAGCGCTGTGCACCGGAGCCGGAGCTTCGATGATCGAAGACGCCGTCGCTGCGGGCGCGGATCTCTACCTGTCGTCGGATTTCAAATACAACGATTTCTACACTCCGGACGGACGGATCGTCGCGGCAGACGTAGGACATTTCGAAAGCGAATATTGCGCAATAGCACTTTTGCATGATATTATTACAAAAAAAATAGCTACTTTTGCAGTTCGCAAGAGTGAACATTCGATAAACCCGGTAAATTATTTAGTTTAAGAAATTTCTTACAGATATGGCGACATCCAGCAGAAAAAACAACGAATCGAACGACTATTCCGTAGAGGAAAAGATCATCGCGTTGTACGAGCTCCAGAAAATCGACTCGAAAATCGACGAAATCAACAAGATCAAGGGTGAGTTGCCGCTTGAAGTGCAGGATCTCGAAGACGAAATAGCCGGTCTCGAAACCCGCATTGCCAACATCACGTCCGAGATCGACGGACTGACGGCTTCGACCAAACAGCGCAAGGAAGAGATCGAGCAGGCCAAAACGCTGATCGCCAAATACGAACACCAGCAGGACAACGTCCGCAACAATAGGGAGTTCGATTCCCTGTCCAAGGAGATCGAATACCAGAAGCTGGAGATCGAACTGTGTGAGAAAAAAATCAAGGAATACAGTGCGGACAGCAAGGTCAAGAAAAAAATGATCGAAGACGCTCAGGCGATCGTAGCAGACCGCAAAATCGACCTCGCCGCCAAGAAAGCGGAGCTGGAAAGCATCGACCAGGAGACGGCCAAAGAGATCGAAAGCCTCGCCGTGCAGTCGGAAACCGCCGCCGTGAAAATCGACAGCCGGCTGCTGGCCGCTTACAAACGCATCCGCGAAAACGTGCACAACGGACTGGCAGTCGTTACCGTGAAACGCGACGCTTGCGGCGGCTGTTACAACCGCATCCCGCCCCAGCGCCAGTTGGACATCCGGATGAATAAGAAAATCATCGTTTGCGAATATTGCGGCCGGATTCTGGTATCCAACTTGTTGGACGAAAACAACGCCGAAGAATAGGCCAAAACGCTCCGGGATTTTCCCGATCCGTCTTATCCCGAATCTGCAAATTCCGTATTTCCGGAAATTTTGCAGATTTTTTGATTCCCGCAAATTTCCAGCAGGCTGTTTATCAAATTATGGCACAGCTTTTGTAAAAAGGATCGAAATCATGTTGAGTAGAAAAATTTGCGAATTCAAAAAATTTATGTATATTGCGACGCTAAAGTCTAATTATTTAAAAGAATTGCCTATCGAGAATATCTACTCTAAACTAATAACGAGTAGTATATGAATCTGAAGAAGTTAAGTGACAACGATTTGCTTAATGTCTATCTGTCAGGCAATGAGAATGCTGTAACTGTACTTGTCAACCGGCACCGGCGACGGGTCTTCGATTACATCAACATGATGGTCAAGGACCGGGACCTGGCCGACGATATTTTCCAGGAAACTCTTATCAAAGTAATCCGTTTCGTGAACGACGGACGATACACCGAAAACGGAAAATTTCTTTCGTGGGTACTGCGTATCGCGCACAATCAGGTGATCGACCATTTCCGACAGAAAAAACAGCAAAACCACATCTCCGAAGGCGAAGCCGGATACGACCTGCTGAACAACCGGAAACTCTCCGATTCGACGGTCGAAGACCGGATGATCTCCGATCAGATCGCCGAGGATGTTCGCAAACTGGTGGATTTCCTGCCGGCCGAACAAAAAGAAGTCGTCCTGATGCGCTACTACATGGGACTTAGTTTCAAGGAGATAGCCGACGAAACCAACGTCAGCATCAACACGGCGCTCGGACGGATGCGCTATGCGCTGATCAACATGCGCAAAATGATCGACGAAAAGCAGTTAATCTTGAGTTAAAGGCAATAATCGCCGGAGTCGGGCGTTATATAGGTACAAACGATCAAAATCAAATTGTGCCTATGGACGAAAGTTACAATGAGTACGGTTTTAATGCCGAAAGGCTGGCTGATGAAGAACTTTTCTCCAAAGAAGTAGTGGGGGAAGACAATGATCTGATTTTAGTCGACTGCCTGCTGAGAGAGGCGTTAAACAAAAAGTAAAAACCAAGGGCGCTCAATTCGGCGCCCTTTATTTTATTTATTATATTCCTTACTCGTACTCTTCAAAAAATCTAAACCGGAACGACCCCGATTCCAGGACGGTCGGGCAGCGTCACCTGCCCATCGACGATCCGGGCCCCGTCGAATCGGTCGTTCGAAATCAGCAGATTGCCGTCCAGGTCGGCCCAGTCCATCATCGGCGCCAGTTGGGCCGCCGCCGTTATAGCGCAGGAAGTCTCGGTCATACATCCGATCATCAGTTTCATTCCCAACGCCTTGGCCAACACCGCCATTTTATAGGCTTCACGCAGGCCGGTACTCTTCATCAGCTTGATGTTGATCCCGTCGTACACCCCCTCGGCACGCCGGACGTCCGGCAGCCGTTGTAAAAACTCGTCGGCCATAATCGGCAGCGGGCTTCGCTCCCGAATCCATGCCGTCTCGTCGATCATCTCTTTCGGCAGCGGCTGTTCGACGAACAGCGTATTGCGTTCGCTGAGCCACTCGATCATCTCCAACGCCTTCTCCTTATCCTTCCAACCCTGGTTGGCATCGACGCACAGCGGCTTATCGGTCACCGAGCGGATGATTTCGACCAGCTCCTTATCGTTGTCGAGCCCCATCTTCACCTTAATGACGTTATAGGGCGACGTCTCCTCCACTTTCTTGCGTACGACGTCCGCCGTATCGATCCCGATCGTGAACGACGTGTCGGGAGCTTTCTCCGGCGAGAGTCCCCATATCTTATACCACGGCTGACCGAGCAGCTTTCCGGTCAGATCGTGCAGCGCGATATCGACCGACGCTTTCGCCGCCCGGTTGTCGGGAGCCGCCGAATCGACGTATTCGAGAATTTCGTCCATTCGGAACGGATCGGCGAACTGGCCGAGATCGAGCGATCCGAGGAATTTGCAGACCGATTCCTGCGTCTCGCCGAGGTAAGGCGGCATCGACGCTTCGCCGTAGCCGATCACGCCGTCGTACTCGAGCTGCACCTGTACGTCGGGCGTATGCGTACGCGTATTGACCGCCACGGTAAACGGGTGGATCAACTTCAGATCGTACGGCTCGAACGTCAAATTCAGCTTCCCGCTACGCCCTTTTTTCGGTTTCCCCGCACAAGCGCCCAGCAGCGGCGAAGCGGCCACCCCGGCCGTAACGAGCCCCATCGCCGCAGTCTTCAAAAAGTCTCTTCTGTTCATGGTTATCGGATTGATAGGATTATCGGTTGAAATACCACGGATGGCCGGCCACCCGCGCGATACCGGGCGTTCCGATCCGGCCGACGATCCGGCTGATCGACAGGCACGGATACCCGACGAAGTCCTCCGCTTGCGGGTCGATGCTGTTGACCTTGACGCGCCCCGAAGCATGGATGAATTTTCCGTCGCCGAGATACATCGCCACATGCGTCACGCGGCCGGTCTGCGCGTTGCCGAAAAACAGCAAGTCGCCCTTGCGGCAATCCCGCCACGCTTCGGGCGCGATCTTCTCCCCGGTCAGGGCTTGCTGCGAAGCGTCCCGCGCCAGGATTACGCCATTGGCGAAATAGGCCGTCTTGACCATTCCGGAACAGTCGACCCCTTTGACCGAAGTTCCTCCCCACAGATAAGGCACTCCCATCATGCTGCGCGCCGTGCGTTCCAGGCCGTCCGGCCGCAACTCCCGGGCCGCCCATTCGGTAAAATCCTGCGTTTCGCTGCGTTTCACATAACCGGAGCGTCCGTCCGGCAGCCGGACGGCAATGAACTTCCGGTTCGTCTTACCCGCCGGATCGACCTCCAGCACCGTTCCGAGCACGAGATCGGAAACCCGGGAACCCTCCTCGTCCGGCCCAGCGTAGACGAATCCGATGTATCCGGTGTAGATAAACCGCTGTGACATCCGCCAGGACTCCATCTCACCGGGTGTTTTCAGTGCGATCGCATCGTCGTCCACCCACGAAATATAACCGTCCGGAGTCTGCACCCGATACCAGCCGCCCTGCACGTCGAGCACCCGCAACGGCGTTCCGAGGATCGCCTGGGTCGCAAACTCGGCGGCATGAGCCGGAGCGGTGCGCAGGTTGACCGACGACAGCGTGACGAGCGCCTGCGTCCGGTCGCCGAGCGCACGGGACGGCAGCAGCGTCGTATAATCCTCAAAGGCGACCCCGCCCCGCCTCAACCGCTCGCGGAGCGCACGAACGGCTTCCGGATCGTCGCACTTGCCCTTTAATATATACAGCGTATCGTTGACCTGTTCGGCCTCGATCTCGAAGACCGCCACCCGTTTGTCCGGAGCGTACCGCGCACGCACCTGTTCCACCAGATCGCCGGCGGATTGCGCTTTCGCGCCCCAAACGGCCAGTGTCAGCGCCGCCGTCCATAAAACCTTTTTCGTTATCCTCTTCATTCTATTCGTATGTAACGTCCATGTGATAATCCCACTCGTCGAAATAGAGATTGCGCTCCGAAGTTTCCGCTTCGCCGCGTTGAAAATCCACCGGCTCGCTACGCATATGCCGTTTCGGAGGATCGAACGGATACCCGTAATCGCTGTTCACGACCAGCCGGTAGCTGTCCATGCCCGTTTTATAGAAATCGCGGACGGCCGGATCGGCGCTCGCAGCCAGTTTGCCGAACGATATATCGAGGGGCACCCACCCGACGCCTTCGTAATAAACCGATCCCCAGTCGTGCAGACCGACATGTCCCGGATGCAGCATCCAACCGCTTTCCCACCGCGCCGGAATCCCGACGCTGCGCAACATCGCGATCAGAAGCAGGCTCACCTGTCCGCAGTCGCCGTGTCCGGCATCGAGCACGTACTCGGGAATATTCGGGATCACGCCGTACTCGATCGCCCCCGCCCACGGAATGTCGTCGATCCAATCGTAAATCCGCGAAACGATCCGCACCGGATCGGTCTCGCCGCCGGCCAACTCGCGGGCCTTCCGTTCGATCCGTTCGCTGAAAACGAGGTGCGGCGGACGCTGGGCCGTATATTTGCGATAAACTTCCGAAAGGGTATCGTACGGTTCGACCCGCTTCGACAGCTCCTCCGGATCGAAATACTGCGCACGCGTCGTCACCCGGAACGCGAGCCTGAAAACGGTCGCGCTGTCGCGACGGGCCGGCTGTTCGAAACAAATGCTACGCTGCGGAGTTCCCTTCGGAGCCACGACATACCGCTCAGGCCATGCCGAAATCAGTTCGACACCGGTCTGGCGCGGCAAACCTTCCTGCGGATAGGGCAGCCAGCAACGGATCGTATCGCCCTCCGGCACGGCATCCGGTTCCACGACAAGCGTATAGCGAATCGTCATCGTCACCGGATTCGTACACATTCCCAGCGAATCGGTCGCCGCAATCACCCGCGCGGCGTGCCTTTCCCGAAAACCGATCTCCGACGAGTCGATCCGCCGCAATCCTTCCAGTTCCGGGGCCAGCAGAATCAGGTTGCCTACCGAACGGCTGAAGTAACGCTTCCGGCTGTCGATCCGCCGCATCTCCAACCTCCCGGACTTTTCCCATCGACGGATCTGCTCCGGAGATACCGTATCGGACACCCGCTGCCGGATCCGGGAGAGAATCTGTCCTTCGTTATAACAAAATTCGATACGCAAACGCCGCATGACCTCCCGCAGCGAGTCGATCGCGCGCAGCTCCTGTTCCGACGCGCCGGGTTCCGCCTCTTCCAGCAACGAGTCCAGCTGCGAAAACCGACCTTCTCCGATCAGATTCGACGCATCTTTCCGCCAATCGGATCGTCCGGCGCAGGAAACCAACGCTCCCAACAGCACCGGACAAAAAAACTTGAACAGATTCATTCCGAAACAGTCTATATTTTCACAAAACTACGCATTTTACCGGCCAATGGCAACAAAAAACCGCCCGGAAATCGCAACCGGGCGGCCGGAGAGGTATGCGGATCACGATCAAAATACGTTAACGTTGCAGCAATCCGGCATACATCCGGTCGTAAGTCGGCGTCGGAACGTCGAGCCGTTTCCCTTCGCGCACGATGTAGCCGGTCAACGACTCCAGTTCGGTGCTGCGGTGCGCCCGGAAATCGCGCTGCATCGAGGTCGTCGTATCGGTCGGAATCCGTTCCATCTGATCGACCACCTGGGCGGCGATCCCGTCGGACAGGACGATTCCTTTGGCCTTCGCCACCGCCTGAAATTCATCGAGCAGCGCCGTGAACTGCGCCCGGTAGTCCGGGTTGCCAAGCACGCCGCCGTAAGGCTCGTCGGTATAGGAAGTCGCCGTGGCCACGGTCGAGATGAACGCAAACTTGTCCCAGACTCGCCGGGTAATATCCGGAACCAACCGGGCGCGGACTTCCGCGCCGGTAAAAATCCGCTCCAGTTTTTCGAGTCGTTCGTCCGGCCCCTGCGCGGAACCGAACAGGTAACGGTAACCGTTGGTATGTTCGGCGATACGGCCCGGCTCGACGATAAACGCAACCACATACACGCACCCGTCCCACACGGCATGTCCGGGCAGCATTCGTTTGATCTTCTCGGCGCTATCCACGCCGTTCAGAAACGGCAGGATCACCGTCCGCGGCCCGATGGCCGGGCGGATCTGCCCGACGGCCCCTTCGATATCATAGGCCTTCGTGCACAGCAGGATGTAATCCATTTCGCCAATCTCGGCGGCCGCAGCGGTCCGCGCTTTCGGGCGGGCCGAACTGTTCTCCTGCTGCGACTCGACGATCAATCCCCTGCTTCGGATATTTTCGAGGGCTTGTCCGCGCGAAATAAAATAGATGTCCACTTCCGGGTCGTCCCGGTAACGGCGGGCGAGCAGACCGCCGAGAAATCCGCCGACGCCGCCCGTCCCTACGATGGCTATTTTCGTTTTCATAATCAGTCCGAACGATTTGATTTTCCGCAAAGGTAGCAAAAACCGGAGCATTTCGTTGCGAAATACGCCCCCCGTCGAGAACAGTTGCCGGGTTTCGGCAAAATTACTTATCTTTGTTCTCTGTTAACCAACTAAACGAAAAAATATGCACGCATACGTATTCCCGGGTCAAGGCGCCCAATTCGTCGGAATGGGCAAAGACCTGTACGACAACGTTCCCCTTGCAAAAGAACTGTTCGAAAAAGCCAACGAAATTCTCGGCTTCCCGATCACCGATATCATGTTCGCCGGAACCGACGAACAGCTCAAGCAGACGAAAGTAACCCAGCCGGCGATCTTCCTGCACTCGGTCATCCTGGCCAAATCGCTCGGCGCGGACTTCAAACCCGAAATGACGGCCGGACACTCGCTGGGCGAATTCAGCGCGCTGGTAGCCGCCTTGACCCGCGAATACAGCGGCCTGTTAGCCGCCGGAGCCCTGAGTTTCGAAGACGGCCTGAGCCTGGTTTCGAAACGTGCGATGGCGATGCAGAAAGCCTGCGAACAGAATCCGTCGACGATGGCCGCCATCATCGGCCTGCCCGACGCCACGGTCGAAGAGATATGCAGCGCGATCGACGGCGTAGTCGTTCCGGCCAACTACAACTGTCCGGGACAGTTGGTAATATCGGGCAGCAACGAAGCGATCGACGCCGCCTGCGCCAAACTGACCGAGGCGGGCGCCAAACGCGCGCTGAAGCTGAACGTCGGCGGAGCGTTCCACTCGCCGCTGATGGAACCGGCCCGCGTAGAGCTCGAAGCCGCCATCAAAGCCGCTCCGTTCGCCGAACCGGTCTGCCCGGTCTACCAGAACGTCGACGCCAAACCGTACACCGATCCGGCTAAAATCCAAGCCAACCTGATCGCCCAACTGACCTCTCCGGTGCGCTGGACACAGATCGTGCAAAACATGATCGCCGACGGAGCCACGCAGTTCACCGAACTCGGCCCCGGCAGCGTATTGCAGGGCCTGATCAAGAAAGTGGACCGCGCCGCCGTTTGCGAATCGAAGCAAACATTGTAATGTCGACCGAAAAAAACGGCTGATACTCATACGATTTTCCCGAACCGCACGTTTTACTAGTGCGGTTTTTTTATGAAATAAGAGGGCGTAAGATTTTAATATTTCGGCTAATTCGGTCGGATATATGAAAAATTTTGCGTTATTTTGCACTCAAAGAAAACCAACGCCACCATTCTAAATTTAGGAAACCGCCGTTTCCCAATTAGATAAGAATGAGTGGCTATCAGCGGACTTCGAGGCCGGCGGACCGGAACTTTCGGAATCCCGACAAAGAAAAACCTAACATCAAACCATAACAGAATTTAACCCCATGAGTTCATTACAGGAATTTTTCAATCAGCCGGAAAACGGCAAGGCCAAAGGAATCGTTCAAAAAAACAACATTCTCAAACGCAATATCATCGCCCGCATGGCGATCGAAGGAGAATGTACGCTGGCGGATCTGGCCAGGGAGCTGCATGTCAGCATCCCGACAGTCACCAAACTGGTCGAGGAACTCCTTTCCGAAAACATCATCGCCGACCGCGGCAAGATCGAAACCAGCGGCGGACGCCGGCCGAACATTTTCGGTCTGACTCATTCGGCCATCTATTTCGCCGGCATCGAAGTGAGTCGCGATCAGATCGTCATGGTGATTACCGACCTGCACAACAACATCATCCAACTGGAACACGAGCAAGATTTTATCCTCGACGACACGGAAGAATGCCTCGACAAAATCGGATCTTCGATCGACCGGTTCATAAACGACAGCAAAATAGACCGTTCGAAGTTGCTCGGCATCGGAATCTGCATTGCCGGGCGCGTGAATCCGAAAACCGGACGCAGCTACAAATATTTCACCTCGCGCGAAGAGTCGCTGAGCGAGATCATGGAAAAACGGCTCGGACACCGGGTGCTGATCGAAAACGACACCCGCGCCCGCTGCTACGGCGAATATACGAAAGGATGCACGGGTTCCGAAAAGAACATCGTTTACCTGAACCTCGCCCGTGGCGTCGCCATCGGAGTCATCATCGACGGCAACCTGTACTACGGGAAATCGGGCTTTGCCGGCGAATTCGGCCATACGCCCTATTTCGATAACGAGATCATCTGCGACTGCGGTAAAAAAGGGTGTTTGGAGACGGAAGTTTCCGGAATCGCCATCGAAAACAAGATGATCCAGCAGATCAAGAACGGACGCACCACGATCCTGATGGATAAATACCAGAAACAACATAAGATCCACATCAACGACATCATTCAGGCAGCCAAAAACGACGACACGCTGTCAATCGAACTGATCGAGGAAGCCGGCGAAAAAATCGGCAAAAGCATCGCTTTTCTGATCAATATTTTCAACCCGGAACAGGTGATCATCGGAGGCAACCTGGCCAACGCTGGCGACTACCTGATGCTGCCGCTGAAATCGGCCGTCAACAAATATTCGCTGCGGCTGGTTTACAACGACACGCTGTTCCGCACGACCAACCTCGACGACAACATCGGTTCGCTCGGCGCGGCAATGCTGATCCGCAACAAGGTGATTTCACTGTAAACGCGGCGTGCCATGACCAATCCGATGGAGAGCGAACTGATCCGCCTGCGGGCGCTCGAGCCGGAAGATGTCAACATCCTGTACAAATGGGAGAACGACACCGAAATCTGGAAAGTGAGCAACACGGTCGCCCCGTTTTCGAAACACATGCTGCGACAGTTTATCGAAAACCAGCAACGCGATATCTACGAAACCCGCCAGTTGCGGCTGATCATCGAATCGAAAGCCGACGGGAAACCCGTCGGCGCCATCGACCTGTTCGACCTCGACCCGTACAACTGCCGGGCGGGGGTCGGCATTCTGATCTACGACCAGCGCGACCAGAGGCAGGGTTACGCCTCTCATGCGGTGTCGATCGTGATCCGATACGGCTTTCAAGTGCTGAACCTCAACCAACTGTACTGCGACATTCCGTCGCAGAACATCCAAAGCCTCGCGCTATTCAAAAGCAAGGGATTTTCGGTGATCGGACTTAAAAAAGAGTGGACGAAAACCACGTCGGACTGGCAGGACGAGTACATGCTACAACTGCTAAACCCGAAAAAATGGTGACAGGTCGGGGAATTCGGCAGTAGGGCAGTAGCGCCCCGATTCCGCATCGCGCCGGCAGCAAACATGCCGCAGCCCGTTCGTAACCAATATGAAAGGAGCCTCCAGCACGCTGTTGTAACGTACCGCCTGGGCGAGCACCCGCTCGTCGAGCGGGACGTGCGGAGCTTTGCATTCCGCGACCAGACAGATCCGGCCGTCCCGACCGGTCACCGTCACATCGGCCCGTTGCCGCGTACCCGCGAGTTCCACCGGACGTTCCTGAGATACGCACGCCGCAAACGCCCCCTTCTCCTCCACCAAAAAACGAATCAGGTGCTGCCGCACCCACTCCTCGGGAGTCAGCACGAGCCACCGTTTGCGGACGCCGTCCCATATCTGCGGCGGCGCGGCATCCATCCGGAGCCTGAAAACGTAACGAGGAAAATTAAGTTGAAAAAGTCGCTCCATCTATCGATAAAAATTCGTACCTTGTACTCGATTTTTTCGAAAAAAAGTCGTCCGGCTCATATTTTCCGGCTTACAAATATAAACAAAGATTTTTCAGAGCACCGAAATCATCTGAATAAACACTTGCGATATGGGAAACAATGCTAAAAGTAAAAAGGAAGAGGCGCTTCTCTACCACTCGGAGGGGCGTCCGGGGAAGATCGAGGTAATCCCAACGAAACCTTACAGCACACAGAAAGACTTGTCGCTGGCCTACTCCCCGGGAGTGGCGGAGCCTTGCCTGGCGATCGAGGACAATCCGGACGACGCGTACAAATATACAGCGAAAGGCAACTTGGTAGCGGTAATCTCGAACGGCACCGCCGTGCTCGGGCTGGGCGATATCGGGGCGATGGCCGGTAAACCGGTCATGGAAGGCAAAGGGCTGCTCTTTAAAACCTTTGCGGATATCGACGTATTCGACATCGAAGTCGATACGAAAGACACCGACCAGTTCATCGAAACCGTCAAAAACATTTCGGTCACGTTCGGCGGGATCAACCTGGAAGACATCAAGGCGCCCGAATGTTTCGAGATCGAAGAACGCCTGAAAGAGGAGCTGTCGATCCCGGTGATGCACGACGACCAGCACGGCACCGCGATCATTTCGTCGGCGGCGCTGCTCAACGCGCTCGAAATCGCAGGCAAGAAGATCGAAAAAGTACAGGTAGTGGTCAACGGGGCCGGCGCGGCCGCCGTATCCTGCGCGAAACTCTACATCGCGTTGGGCGTAAAGCCCGAGAATGTGATCATGTGCGACAGCAAAGGGGTCATTTCGGTACGCCGCCAGAACCTGAACGCGGCGAAAGCCAAATTCGCCACTACGCGCGAGGTCGATACGCTCGAAGAAGCCCTTGTCGGAGCCGACGTATTCCTCGGCTTATCGGTAGCCGACGTGCTGACGCAAGAAATGGTACGCAGCATGGCCGACAACCCGATCGTATTCGCGCTGGCCAATCCGAATCCGGAAATCTCATATGACAACGCGATGGCCGCCCGCGAAGACATCATCTTCGCAACCGGACGCTCGGACTATCCGAACCAGGTCAATAACGTACTCGGATTCCCGTACATTTTCCGCGGAGCGCTCGACGTGCGCGCCACCAAGATCAACGAGGAGATGAAGATCGCCGCCGTGCGGGCGCTGATGCCCGACGCCTTCATCGGCATCGAC
>OGQK01000752.1_pt1 | contig 19886 bp, 14 predicted proteins | sample 1553221 | NCBI WGS metagenome assembly OGQK01 (sample SAMEA2579996, study PRJEB22360) | human gut metagenome | biome: human gut; feature: human-associated habitat; material: faeces | place: Denmark | collected 2008/2010 | reverse complement strand
AACCCAGTTCCGCGCCCATCTCCGCGGAGGCCGGCCAGCAGGCCGCCCGCCGCGGGAACGAAGATGCACCAGGCCCAGTCCTGGCTGGCCATTTCCTGAAACACCTGGATTTGCTTGTAGCTGGTGCGCCCCGTCAGGACATCCTGCACCAGTTCCACCCCCATTTCAAAGACAAGGGCCGTCAGGGCACCCAGCGCGCCGACGACGACCGCCCAGATGAAGATGACCTGCTTGTCCCCCAGCTTGACCTTTTCACGCAGGCTCAGCGCCATGCGCAGCCATGACCAGGAAATGTGCGTCTTCGCCGCAGGCTCGTTCTTCTTCTCCGTCATTGCAGGGCGTGTTGAAGGGACGCCAGCAGGCTGGCTTCGTCTCCCGTCCATTCCCCGTTGGGGCCCAGGGGAGCGTTTTTATGCCACCGCAGCAGCTTCTGCATGGTGGTCAGGTAGCCGGTCACCATGGCGGTGGGAACGCCCAGCATCACGATGAGGTGTGCATTGCGTGCATCATCCGGCCAGAGGACGCCTTCCGGACTGATGCCTACGGTGACTTGCATGGAGTCCAGCGCGCTGGTCCGCCCATGGGGAACGGCCAGGCCGTGGTCCAGATAGGTGGTTTGCGTTTCCTCGCGCAGAAGACCCGCATTCTTGATGTGCCTTAGCTGGCGTTCGTCAAGGACTTCCGCCATGGAATCCGTCAAGGTTTCCAGAGCCTGTTCCTGAGTGGTTGCGGGCTGGAACGTGCGTACGTGAATTTGAAGATTGTCTGCCACAGGGTCTGCTAAAGGCTTTTGGCTTTTAATTCTATGAAGGGAGCCATGATTATCAAGGAAATTCTGGCCTGCGTACGGGGAAGGAGGCTTTCCCGGGGAATTGGCGCGGGCAAAAGCGGCCTCCGCCGCCTTTCCGGCGCGGCCTTTTTGACACAAACGCGGCGGAACGGCCTGTTTTTAGGCTTTCTCTTCCGCGGAAATGAAGCTACCCTGCCGCCATGATGCAGGATTCAGAGGTCATCAAACTCGTCAAGCCCGTGCCTTCCGACCGCCTGGCGACCCAGGTGCTGGTGATGTGGTACAATACGGTGCGCCCCAAGTGGAAGAAGCCGCTGGATCTGGCCATCACCGCGTTCTTTGTGCTGATGACGCTGTACTCCTTCTCCCTGCGTCCGCTGCCCATGTTCGCGTGGCTGTCCCTGGCCGGGGCGCTGATGGCGATCATCCTGTCCTGGTTCTACGTTCCCTTTCTGGCGAAGGCCGCCCTGGCCGCCAACAAGAAGGTGCCCATGTACCATCAGGAAAAGGATTACGTTTTCCATGAGGATTACATGACTTTCTCCAGCAAGGGCATCGAGCCCATGAATATCCCCTACGACCGCTTCACCACCCTGTGCAAGACGCGCCACGCCCTGCTGTTCCTCTTCGGCAAGCAGCTGGTGCTGTGGCTGCCGCTCAAGCTCATGAGCGCGGAACAATTGGAAAGCATCATGCGCCGGTTCCGGAACCACGGCGTGGAAGTCCGGGATATTTCCTGAAGCGGAAAGCCGTTCGCGGCGTTCCGGAAGGGGCGCAAATTTGCCGTTTCCGCGCCTTTTTTGTTGAGCGCGGGGTCAAAACGGGTAGGGTGTCTCTATGTCACGTTACAATGGAGAACAGGTTCTGGTGGTTCCCCGCGCCACGTTTGAAGAAGCGGGTTATTTCCAGGGGCACCGGGAGGGTGGGGATCATTATCTGAATGCGTTCATGAAGCCGGGGGTCTCCTCCTTCATGGACCGGGAGGCGGCGGAAAACGATCCTTCCCACAAGCAAATCATCGCCTATGCCATTTTCTGCCACCAGGGCCGCATCCTGCATTACACGCGCGGCGGCTCCGGCGGTGAGGCCCGGCTGCATGACAAGGGCTCCATCGGCATCGGCGGCCATATCAATCCGGTGGACCGCCAGTCCGGCCATGACGACGTTTCCACCTATCTGGCCGGAGTGGAGCGTGAAATCCGCGAGGAACTGGTCATTGACGGGAGTTGCACCCAGCGGGTGCTGGGCGTGATCAATGACGATTCCAATGACGTGGGGGCTGTGCATCTGGGCGTCGTCCACCTGTTTGAGCTGGATACGGACCAGGTGCGCGCGAATGAAGCCGCGCTGGCCAATCTCCGTTTTGTGGCTCCGGAGGAATTGTCCGGGGAGATGTTTGAGAAGCTGGAAACCTGGTCCCAGCTTGCGCTGGAGCTGTTTAAAAACAGGGGAGCCTGAAGCCCTGCGCTTCCGTGAAGCGCCCGGAGGGCGTGGCAGCATGCCTTCTTCTTCCTGTCCGTCTTTTTTCATGGGAGCCCCCGCAGGCGTGTGCCGCGGGGGCTTCTTTCGTCCATCAGGGCCTGAAGAAAACAAAGGGCCGTTAATGGAAGATTTTTCTGCGCCTGCGCCACAGCAGGGCGGCCAGACCGGCCAGACCCAGGGTGGCGCACCCCGGTTCCGGCACCTGGGCGAAGACCATGGCGGAATTGGCCTGGGGGTCCGTGGACATGGCCGCATCGTACAGGACGCCGTTGTTCAGGAATTTGATGTTGTCCAGACTTGGCGGGAATCTCCGTCAGGGAAAGCGTGTAGTGGCTGGTGCCCGTGATGTCCACGATGACCTTGTCCGCGGTAAGCCCCTGAAGCGTCAGGGAGGCGTGTTCCCCAAGAATGAGCGTGGTCATGTCTGAAACTCCGTTCAGGACGAGTCCGCTTCCGGCTTCAATGGTTACGGTGAGCGCTCCTCCCAGTGAGTTCAGCGTGGTGTGGGTCTGGTTGACGGCGGAAACGTGGGTGAAGTCGCTCAGGGAAGCCTGGAAATGCTCCACGGTCACATGGTCCAGCACCAGGCTTCTGTCGCCGCTCACATTCGTGCCGCCGCTGATGGTTCCGGCATACTTGTCAAAACCGTAGGCCGCCGTCCCGGAGGAAAGGTCCTGGATGCGCACGACGGAGCTGCCGTTGACGGCGCCTCCGGAACCGCCCCCGGAGATGCCGCTCCAGGATTTCCCGTTGTGAAGCGTGGCGGAATTTCCGGCCACGGTGACGGACGTGTTTCCCTGAACGGTGCCGCCGGAGCCTCCCGCATACACATCCCCCTTGATGGTGCCCCCTGTAACGCGTACCGCGCTTCCCTGCTGGATGGAGCCTCCCTTGCCTGCGCCGTAAACGGAGCCGGCGATGACTCCGCCCGTGACGGTGGCGTTGGAACCGCCGGAAATGGAGCCTGTCAGGCCTCCCCCCATCACGTCTCCGTTAATGGAGCCTCCGTTGACGTAAACGTGCGTGGCTCCTCCGATGCTGGTCGTGCCGTTATTGGCATTCGCGTAAATGCCGCCCATGATTTGGCTGGAAAAGGAGCCGGAGTTAATCACGATGTCCACGTTCCCCTTGATATCCGTAGCATAGGATCCGACCACGGAGGAGGCGTTATTGCTGGTGAAGGTGCCGAAGGAGGCGTTTTCCGCGGAGAATTCCAGATAAACGTTTCCGGTTACGCCGGAGGCGTTCACGGCGCCGAAGACGGTGCTTCCGCCCGTGGCGGCGTCCGTAAAGCGCAGGGCGGCATTCCCGTTCAGTGTTCCGGAATTTCCATGGGCCCCGTACCAGGCGGAGGCCTGCCCTTCCTTGGCGATGGTCAGCCAGACGTCCCCCGTATAATTGCCGGTGCTGGCATACACGTGCGTGGCGTTTCCGGAAGTGATGGTGACGTTCACGGAGTTTCCCAGCCTCCCGGAGGAGGCGTCCGCCTGGACGCGGGCATCGAAGACGCCGGAGCAATTCTGGTTGGCGGCGGAATGCGTGAAGCCCGTTTCCGGCCACGCGATGTTGCCCTCCGGAGTGCCTGACGAGTCCCCGGAGTCCGCTCCGGCGGAAATAAAGGCGTTCTCTTCATTAACCAGCCCGGAAGTGGGTGGGGCATACGATCCCGTGCCATCCATGGACAGGTCTTTCAGGATGGCGTTCCCACTGCCGTCATATTGGATGATGACGCCGTTGCAGCCGGAACCGGAGGTGACGGAAAGCGCTTCCCCGATCAGCATGTCCCCCAGCCAGACGTAATAACCGCCTTTCAGCCCTTCCTGCTCATTGCCCGTGACGTACGCCATGCGCAGGTTTTCCGTATTGGCGGACATGTCCAGGGAATACAGGATGGTATCCCCCCATTTGATATAGGCCTCGTTAATGTTGAGCGTGCCGTAAAAGGAGCCGTTCCCCAGGCTGACGCTGAACTGGTCCGAGAGATTCCAGCCGTTTGCCGCCCCGTCCCCCAGAACCAGGTTGAAATCAAAGGTAAAGCCGTTTTTCAGGTCTGTTCCCTCCGTCCATGTCCGGGAAAGGGAACTTGTCCCCGCCTGTCCCAGGCTGATGCCTTCCGCGCTCACGGCGACGTTGGATACGGAAAAGCCGGCATCCGTCAGGTCCTGCACTCCGGCCCATGCGGGCGCTTCTGCGCCCTGGTGGAAGTTGACGGTCATTTCCCCGGCGTCCCGGCGCAGCTGTCCGGCGGAACGGCCCGCATAGCCCATGGCTTTGGCGATGTTGCCAGCCATGAGCAGGTCGCCCTGGGCGTTGGGGTGGAGTCCGTCCGCCGCGGGATTGTTGAACATGGACCGCACCCCGTAAAACGGCTTGGAGGAAGCCACGTCAATGATCCCTCTGTTGACGTCGATGACCGTGACGCCCTCCTTGGACTGCCCCCAGGAATTCAGGGAGGCGTTGTAGGTTTCCACCGCCTGGTGGGTGGCGTCCGAATTGCCGTTGGAATGCTGGGTCCAGCAGGGAATGGTGAGAACGATGACGTTCGCGCTGCTGTTGGCGGCGTGCATGGTGTCCACGATGGCGTCCATGTCCGCCAGAAGATTCCGGGTGACTGAATCAAGACGGCTGTCCAAGGTGGAATTATCGCCATCGGAGAGAAGATCGTTGGTGCCGATCATCACGAAAAAGGTATCCGGAGTGTCCGTTCCCGTGAAGGTCGGGCCCTGGTAGGCTGCTCCGTTTGCCTTGGTATCGGAAAGTCCCAGCCAGTTGGAGATGTTGGAGCCGTCAAACCTGCTTCCGTTTTTCCTGCCGGATATTTCCCAGGCCCTTGCGCTTGCCTGGGAGGAATGCTCGTTGTTGAAAACCTGGCCGCCGTAGGAGGTTCCCGCGGTGACGCCTCCGGAATAATTGCCGGTTTTCACGCCTTCCGCGTGGTAGGAAATGCCGTTGTCCGCAAATATTTTATGGAGGGCCCAGCGGTAAGTGCCGCTGTTCATACCGTGGGTGATGGAATCGCCTACGTACATGACGTTGCCCAGGTCCGTGCCCGCAGGGGCGGCGATGGCGGAGGGGAAAGCCGCCAGCAGGGAGGCCAGGAGGGAGAGAGGGAGCCTGGTTTTCATCAGGGGGAGCAGGGGAATGAAACGGATGTTTGAAAAAAGTGAATAAAACGGCCATCCCTGAATGGCACAGGGATGGCCGTGGCTGGAAAAAACTAGGCTCTCCGGCGGCGTATCAGCAGCATGCCCACGCCCAGCAGCCCCAGGGAGGCCGCGGCCGGTTCCGGAACGGCGCTCAGGGCGTATTCCTTCATCTGGTCTTCTGTCAGGCCACCCATGTACAGGTCAAAGTTGTTCAGGGTATATTCCCCGGTGACTCCGTTCGGGGCGCTCCAGGTGTTTCCGGAACCGTCCTTGGCGGAGAAATTGAGCTGGTTGATGATGGAGCTGCCGAATTTGACTCCGGTACCGCTGATGGACGCAAGAGTGGTCAGTGAAGACGTGTCATTGCCCAGCATGGCGGAAATGGTGATATTTCCATTGTTGTAGGAGTAAAAGAGGGTAAGGGGCTGTTCTGCGGAATAACCGGAAAGCGTTTGCGTTTTCCAAGGAGAGGTGCCAGCCGTGCCTCCGTTATAGTTATAGCCTCCTGCGCACAGGGTAAGGTCTCCGCCCTCCGTGAGCTGATATCCCATTCCCTCCAGATTCTTGTAATTGGAGGAAGTGGTATTGCAGGTGAACAGCAGTCCCACATCCGTTCCGGAGGTGGTTGCCAGGCCGGAAATGGTGAATGCCATGGTCCATGAAGCTGCTCCGTTTACTGAAACGGTGGTGGGGGAAGAGACGTTCAAGGTGTCTCCGTTGCTTCCGTCATAGATGGTATAATCCTTTGAATAAGCCGGATCCAGGTTATTGATGGAAGCGCCGAAGGATAGACTGCCTCCCAGAACGGCGATCAGGAGGGACAGGTATTTGATCTTCATATTGATTGCTGTAACAGGTTAGAAAATGTTCCCACGCAAGAGAACGTCGGTTTTTTATCGAATTCCTAATCCGCTTGTGATCTCATCCAATGCAAGCATGGATAAAGGCTAGAAAATCATGGGGAAAGGAATTGTTCCGAAAAGACCAGATCTTTTAAATCCTGATGAATATCAATATTTTATGGTAAACAATACATTTACCGTTAATATTTTTAATTGTTGACGGATTAGGAATTCGCCAGGACGCTTAAAATCAGTTGTAAGAGCCGGAACAGTATGAGGTTGCCCGTAATTATGGAATAGAAAAATCATGGATAATTAATTCCTGAAAAACACGATGGAGTTCTTTTATGTCATATTGATTGTAAATGAATTGGCTCCAAATCAATTCCAAAGCTGCTTCCGTGCCCGCGGAACCCGGACCGGGGAAAGGGAAAAAAGCACGGGGCACGGGATGCGATGGCCGCCAGGCCGTGAAGCGGCGCAAACAGCGGGTAATCCGTTGAGCATTCTGTTCCAGGCTCCGGAAGCACATCTGCCGGAAGCGTGGAAGACCGCGGATGCCCGGTCTGCCGGAGGCTGGAAAGGCGGCGCGCCTGTTTTCCGCCGCTCCGGAAAGCAAATCCCCCGGCAAAGTTGTACTTGCCGGGGGATGAAAAAAACAGTCAAGGAAACTCCCGATTTTAAGGGAGGAGCGTTTTTTATCGCTTGGGCGGCCCATCCATGATAGACTTGTGGCTCATATTCCAGCCGCCGCCCAGGGCCGTGTACAGGGAAACCAGCGTGCTGGCGTGCTGATAGTAGTACTGGGAAAGCTGAATCTGCGCGGGATACAGGTTCTGCTGGGCGTACAGCACTTCAATGTAGTTGGAAAGGCCCGTGCGGTAGCGCTCAAAGGAGAGCTTCACCGCCGTATGGTAGGCTTCCACGGCCTCGGACTGGATGGAGGTGATATTGCGCAGCTTGGCGCGCTGGATGAGCGTGCTGGAGACTTCCGCCAGGGCGTTGAGCACCGTCTGTTCATAGTCGTTGCTGGCTGCCAAGAATTCGGCCTTGGCAGACTTTTCGGAGGCCGTCAGCTTGCCCGCCTGGAAGAGGGGGCCGGTCAGGTTGGTTCCGAAGCCCCAGCCGCCGCGGCGTCCCTGTACGTGGCGCAGGTCCGCGGAGGCGAGTCCGCCGGCCGCCGTCAGGGAGATGGTCGGGAAATAGTTGGCAATGGCTACGCCCACTTCCGCATTGGCCGCGCGCAGCTGGTATTCGCTCTGGCGGACATCGGGCCTTCTGGAAAGGATGTAGGCGGGAATGCCGGCGGGAACCTTGACGTTGTAGGCGATGTCACGGGTGCTGCCGGAACGGCGGATGTGGCCGGGAGCGCGTCCGGCCAGGACGGAGACCGCGTTTTCCAGATTGGCGATCTGCACCTGGATGGCGGGGATTTGTGCCTGGGAGGAAGCCAGGGCGGCCTTGGCGGAGGCCACCTGGAGCCTGTCGCCCACCTGGCCTTCAAGCTGTTCGTCGAACAGGCGGAGGCTTTCGGAATAGGATTCCACGGATTTCTGCACGATGGCAAGCTGTTCGTCCAGCTGGAGGAGCTGGAGGTAGGAGTCGGCCACCTGGCGGAGCAGGGAAAGCATGAGCGCGCGCTGGCCTTCTTCGGAAGCAAGGTAGTCTGCGCGGGCCGCTTCCGTCATCCGGCGCGTCTTGCCCCAGATGTCCAGCTCCCAGGAGATGCCGGCGTCAATGGATCCGGGCGTCAAGGTATTGCCAACGGCGGAGGTCTGGACCACGTTGCCGCTGGTGTAGTTGGAGCCCTTGCTGAGGGAGCCGGAATAATCCGCCCACGGGAAGAGCGGGGCTTCCGTGATGGTGATGTACTGGCGTGCCTTTTCCACGCGCGCCATGGTGGCCTTCAGGTCACGGTTGTTTTGGTAGGTATCCGTCAGGAGGTCCTGGAGGTCCTTGTTCTTGAAGACTTTCCACCAGGGCAGGTCCGCAATGGACTCCGTGGCCGCGGGGGCTCCTCTAAATGCCGTGGGCATGGGCATGTCCACCGGCTTGAAGTCGGGACCCATCATGCAGGAGGAAGCCGTGATGGCCGTGCCCAGCAGGATGGCTCGTGTGATGTATTGGTTCGGTCGCATAATGGCGTTTTGTCTGTTTTTAAATGGTTTCAAGGGCGGTTTTACCCTTTCAGCGATTCATGGGCCTCATGGAAGAGGTGCTTGCGGGCGATGATTTCATCAGGGTCCTCCGTTTCCACCGTCTTCCGGGCGATGCGGACGCGGAAGAGCTTCATGATGAAGTAGAAGGAGCACGGGATCAGGAAGACGCCCACCACCGTCGCCATCGTCATCCCGGCAATCACCACAATGCCGATGATGTTGCGGGAGTAGGCGCCGGAACCGGAGGCCAGGGCCAGAGGAACGCAGCCCAGGATGAAGGCGAAGGAGGTCATCAGGATGGGGCGCAGGCGGATCCTGGCCGCGGAGAGCGTGGCTTCCATCAGCGTCTTGCCGCGTTCCATTTCAATGACGGCGAATTCCACGATCAGGATGGCGTTCTTGGCCGCCAGGCCGATGAGCATCACCAGGCCGATCTGCGCGTACAGGTTCAGTTCATACCCGAACCAGTACAGGCCCAGGAAGGCGCCCAGGGCCGCGATGGGCACCGTCATGAAAATGCTGAGGGGCAGGGACCACCGTTCATACAGGGCCGCCAGAATCAGGAAGACGAAGACGGAGGAGAGCAGGAAGATCTGCACGATGCCGATTCCGTTCTGGATCTTTTGTTCCTGATAGCTCATGTCCGCGTAGCTGTAGCCCATGTCCGTGGGCATGCTGGCCTCAAAGGTCTGTTCCAGCGCCTCCATGGCCTGGGAGTTGGAGTAGCCCTGGGCGGGCGTGACCATGAGTTTGGAGGAGTTGTACAGGTTCTGGCGCAGCAGGAATTCCGGTCCCTTGATGTCCGTAATCTTCACGAGGGTGGAGAGGGGGACGGAACTGCCCGTGTTGTTCTTCACATAGAAGTTCTTGAGCATGTCCGTTCCGGTGCGGTCGCTGCCCTGCGCCTGGATGTACACCTGCCATTGCTGGCCGTACAGGGTGATGTAGTTGATGAACAGGGAGCCCATGTAGGCCTGGAGCAGGCTGTTGGCCTCACTGATGCTGACGCCCAGCGTGGCGCACTTTTCTTCATCCAGCCGCACGTCCTTCTGCTCCACGGCAAAGGACATCACGCTGCGCACGCCGCCGTTCTTCTGCGGGTCGAATATCGGGAGCTTGCTTGCTTCCTTCACAAAAATGTCCGTTTGTTCCGCCAGGTATTCCGTGCCCTTGCCGTCGCGGTCTTCCAGCATGAAGGTGACGCCGTTGGCGGAACCCACCCCTGCAATGGCCGGGGGCTGGAAGCACATGGTGATGCCTTCCGGAACCTTGGTGCTCAGCAGGGCGTTGAGCTGGGCGGTGACCGCCTTGGCGCTCTGGTCCGGATTGGGGCGTTCCTCCCAGGGCTTCAGCATGACGAAGAAGAAGGCGTTGTTCGTGCTCTGCACCCCGGTCAGCAGGCTGAAGCCGGAAATGGCGATCACGTCCTTCACGTTCGGGTTCTGGCGGATGAGGTCGGAGACCTTGTCCGCGGCGGCCGTCGTCAACTGGAGGGAGCGGGCTTCCGGCATGATCAGGGCGGAGAACAGGTAGCCCTGGTCTTCGTCCGGCAGGAAGCCGTTGGGGATTTGCTTGGCTACGGGGAAGATGGCGTAGGCGATCAGGGCCAGCAGCGGAATGGAGATGATGAGCTTGCGGGTCAGGAAGTGGCACACCTTGGTATAGCCGCTGGCCGTGGCGTCATAGCTGCGGTTGAAAACGCGGTAGAAGAATTTCAGCGGACCGCCCTTGTTCGGGTCCTTGGGCTTGAGCAGGATGGCGGAGAGGGCCGGGGACAGCGTCAGCGCGTTGAACGCGGAGATGAGCATGGAAATGGCGATGGTCACGGCGAACTGCTGGAACAGCGTGCCCGTAATGCCCGGCAGCAGCAGGGAGGGCAGGAACACCGCCGCCAGCACCAGGGCGATGGCGATTACGGGGCCGGACACTTCCTCCATGGCGGCGAAGGCCGCCTGGCGGGGCGTGAGGCCGCGCTCCATGTGGGATTCCACGGCCTCCACCACCACGATGGCGTCGTCCACCACCAGGCCGATGGCCAGCACCATGCCCATGAGGCAGATGGTGTTCAGGGTGAAGCCCAGGAGCGGGAACAGGGCAAAGGTGGCGATGATGGAGACCGGCACGGCGATGGCCGGAATCAGCGTGGCGCGCCAGCCCTGGAGGAAGACGAACACCACCAGCACCACCAGCAGGAGGGCTTCCACCAGCGTGTGCTCGATTTCCTCAATGGAGGCGCGCACGGCCAGCGTAGTATCCAGCGTCAGGTTGTATTCCATCCCGGCGGGGAAGCTGCGGGCGCGGTCTTCAAAAAGCTTTTTCAGGGCATCCACCGTGTTGATGGCGTTGGAGCCGGGGGCGGCGTATACGGCGATGGCGCCGGAATCCCTGCCGTTGTACTTGCTGGATACGTTGTAGGTCTGGGAACCCAGTTCCACCTTGGCGATGTCTTTCAGGTAAAGGAGCTTGTTCCCGTCCGCGCGGATGATGATGTCACCGAATTCCTCCGCAGTCTGGAGGCGTCCCTTGGTCTGGATGCTGTACGTGAATTCCGTTCCGGGAGGGGCCGGTTCCGCGCCTATCTGGCCGCCGGGAATCACGGTGTTCTGCGCCCGGATGGCGGACTGGACTTCTCCCACGGAAATGTTCTGGGCGGCCATTTTGGTGGTGTCCAGCCAGATGCGCATGGCGTAGCGTCCGGCGCCGAACACCTGCACGTCGCCCACGCCGGGAACGCGCTTTACGGGGTCCACCAGGCTCACGTACGCATAATTGCTCAGGAAGATGGCGTTCAGGCTGTCGTCCGGGGAATACAGGTTGATTACGGCCAGCGGGCTGCCCGTGGACTGGGTGATGGTGATGCCCATCTGGGAGACTTCCGCGGGAATCTGGGCGGTGGCCTGTCCATAGCGCATATAGGCCAGCGTCTGGTCCATGTTGGGGTCCGTGCCCACTTCAAAGACGATGCTCAGGGAGCAGATGCCGTTGTTGGCGTTGGTGGAAGTCATGTAGTCCATCCCCACCACGCCGGAAATGGACTGCTCAATGGGGGAGGCCACGGAGTTGGCCACCGTCTCCGCATTGGCGCCCGGGTAGGTCGCCTGCATTTTGATGGTGGGAGGGACGATGTTCGGGTACTGCTCAATGGGGAGCCCCATCAGGGAGAGGCCGCCGAGCAGGATCATCACGATCGAGATGACGATGGCGATGGTCGGGTGTTTGATGAAGAAGCTGGACATGGCGTTAAATCATGAAAGTGCGCGGGAAAGGCGGGGCGGGGAGAGGGGCTGCCCGGGAGAGAGGGGTTATTTGGCGGCGGGCTGGGCTTCGTCATGCTTCATGCCTTCGGGCGTCCTGGCCTTTTCAAAGGACTGCGCCCCTACGGAAGGCATGACGGGCTGGGAGACGACGGGCTTGTAGGGCAGCGGCTTTACGGGGCCCTGGCCCTGGAGCTTGGCCGCCTGCATGATGCCTTCCACCACGATGGGGCTGTCCTTCGTGAAGGTGGAATGCGGCATGGGAACGATGTTGATTACCTGCATGCCGTCCACCACGGGCCCGAGGTTCACCACCTGCATGTGGGGAATGTTCTTGTCATCCAGGTAAATGATGAACTTGGCGCTCTGGGCGGAGAGGATGGCGCGCGGGGGGACCAGCGTGGCGTTTTCCAGGGTCTTCACCGTGGCGCGGACGCGGACGAACATGCCGGGGCGGAGCGTCAGGTTCGGATTGGGAATGTGGCCCACGATGTTGATCGTGCCGGTCTGGGCGTCCACGTTTCTGTCAATGGCTACAGGTTCGCCCTGCATGGGGAATTCCGTGCCGTTGGCCAGGATGACGTCAAACTTGAGGTGCTTCTGCCGGGTCAGGTTGCTGTCCATGGAGTTCAGGAAGTCCTGTTCACTCACGGAGAAGTCCACGCGGATGGGGTCAATGGCGGAAATGGTGGTCAGCGGGTTCGGGCTGGAAGGCGTCAGCAGGTTGCCGATGGAGGGAGTAGCCAGCCCGGCCAGCCCGGAGATGGGGGCCGTGATGGTGGTGAATTTAAGATTGATTTTCGCTTCATCCACCTGGGCCTTTGCCGTGGCGATGGCGGCTTCCGTTTCCTGGACCTGCTGCAGGGCGTCGTCCAGCTGCTTGCGGCTGACGGAACCGGTCTTCACCAGCGGGGTGTAGCGTTCCACGTCCAGCTTGTACTTTTTCAGCGTGGCTTCATACTGTTCCAGGCGCCCCTGGGCCTGGTCCAGCGTCGCCTGGAAGGGGCGGGGGTCAATCTGGAAAAGCACCTGGCCTTTCTTCACGTAGGCGCCGTCCTTGTAATCCTTGGAAAGAAGGTATCCCGTCACCTGGGAGCGGATTTCAGCATCTTCCGTACCGCGCAGGGTGCCCACCCATTCCTGCTTGATGGGAACGTCCCTGGCCACCAGCTTGGTCACCTGCACTTCGGGAACGAGCGCCGGCATCTGGCCTACTGAATCCTTTTTCCCTTCACAGGAAGTTAAAATCATCACCGGAGAGCACAGGAGCAGGGTTGTGGCGGCAATCGTCAAAGGCTTGTTGTACATAAATGGATGCGGTTGGTTGCAAGCTGGTGCCGGAAGATGCGGCAGAGCGAGCAAATTTTGCTTCTTTTTCTCATAAAGTCAACGCAAAGATGTGTTCTGATTCTTGTGAAATATCCGTAACCTTTGCATATTGAAGGGATAATTTAATTAAACAAATGTATAATATGTTGGCTTCCCCATGCCCCTCTGCGGAGGCGGAACGGCGCTCCTCTCCGCGCCTCCGTTCACGAGGCCAGCCGTCTCTTGCGGAGCATGGCGTCCATGCGTGGTTTTCTGCCCATGAAATCCATGAACTGCTGCATGGGCGGGACCGTAAACCCCTTTTCCAGAATGGCCTTGCGGAATTTCCGGGCGGTTTCCTTGTCCGGCCCTCCGGCCCGTTCAAAAGCTTCGAAAATGTCCTTGTCCAGAACTTCCGCCCAGCGGTAGGCGAAGTAAAAGGAGGCATAACCCGCCGGGGAGGAAAACAAATGGCGCGCCGTGCGCAGTTTGCCGGTCCGTTTGAAATCCTTGAAATAATCCATGTCTCCGGCTACGGCGGCGTCCACGTCGTCCAGGGGGCCGGCGGCGAAGCGTTCCGGATCCGTATGCACGGCCAGGTCCATTTTCGCGTACAGGAGCTGCCCGGCCAGAGCGACGGCGGGCGTGTTGCCGCGGGAAGCGTCCAGGGAGCGCAGCATTTCCTCCGGAATGGGGAGTCCCGTCTTTTCATGGCGCGCGAAGCTTTTCAGCACGTCCGGATGCCAGCACCAGTTTTCCATGAACTGGGAGGGAACCTCCACAAAATCCCGCGGCACGCTGGTCCCCGCCAGGGAGGGGATGGAAACCCGGGTGAACATCAGGTGCAGCAGATGCCCGAATTCATGGAACAGAATTTTGGCCTCCTGATGTGAAAGAAGCACCGCGGCCCCTTCTGCGGAGGGATGGAGATTCAGGCACACCATGCCCAGGCGGGGCTTGCCCGGATTTTCCCGCGTGGCCGGGCTCCCCGTGTCCAGCGTGTTCATCCATGCTCCGGCCCTTTTGCTTTTGCGGGAAAAGAGGTCCAGGTAAAAGGCCCCCAGGCGGTTGCCCCTGCCGTCGTCAATGGTGAAAAAGCGCACGTCCGGATGCCAGGCCTCCACGGCTCCTGCGCCTTCCCCTGCCGGAACCTCCGTTACCCGGATGCCGTATAACCGCTCCGCCAGGGAAAACAGGCCGTCCAGCACGCGGGGGAGGGGGAAGTAACGGCGCAGTTCCTCCTGATCCAGCCGGAACTGTTCCTTTGCCTGGAGACTGGAATAATAAGCTATGTCCCAGGGATTCAGACGGGCGTTTTCCTGTTCCGTGAGACGGGCCTTCAGGCGCCGCAGGGCTTCCATTTCACGGAAAAAGGGGGCTTTTACCTTGTCCAGCAGCTCATTCACGAACTTCATGGCGTTTTCCCCGTTTCCCGCCATGCTCTCCCGCAGGGCGTAATCCGGATACGTTCCATACCCGCACAAATGCGCTTTTTCACGGCGCAGGGAAAGAATCTCCCGGATGACGGGCTCCGTGTCGCATGCTCCCGTGGCGACGGTCTGGAGATGTTCCCATAAATCCTTCCGGCATTCTTCGCGGTGCGCCTTCTCCATCACCCGGGCGGAAGCCGCGGAATCCAGCGTAAACGTCCAGCCCGGTCCGGAATGGCCGGGGCTGCGTGACTGGAACTCCTCCCGCGCCTGTTGAAGAGCGCTGTTTTCCATCCCTTCCAGAAGGGCGGCGTCCCTCACTGTCCAGGTCCAGGACTTCCGCGCGTCCATGTACAGATTATTGAAACGCTGTGAGGCGAGAGTCAATTCCCTGTCAATTACCTCAAGCCGCGCGCGCTTGTCTGGCGGCAGGTCCGCCCCGTTGTCCCGGAAGCTCTGCATGGTCAGCTCCATGTACCGTTTCTGCTCCGGGCCCGGATTGGTCTGCCGCAGGCGTTCCTCCGCGGTTTTCAGGACGTTCCACAGGGCCTGGTCCTTCGTGACGGAGGAAAGGAAGGCGGACACGCGGGGCGCAACCGAATCCATGGCCTTGCGCAATTCCGCGCTGTCGCACAGGCTTTTCAGGACGTAGGCCTTGCGCATGCCTTCCATGAGAAGGTCATTGCTGCGTTCCAGGGCGCCGAACGTGTTTTCATACGTCATCTCCTCCGGTTGGAGGCGGCTGATCTCTTCCACGGCGGAACGGGTGAGGCGCATCGCTTCCCGGATGTCCGGTTCCAGCCTGTCCGGGGTCAGGCGGCTCCAGCAAATGGGGCGCCCCTTGTCCAGAAAAGGGTGGGTGGAAGAATCCGCCGCGGAGGGAAGGGCCGCGGAAAGAAAGAGGAAAAGGAGAGGGAAAAACTGCCTGGGCAACCGCATGGCGGCTATCCTACCGGAAGTCCTCTCCCCCTTCAAGCCTTGCGCTTTTCGTGTCTGCATCCGGGGAAAAACCGGGCCCCGGTCTTGAACGGAACCGCGTTTGCATGTATGAACAAAGGCGATGTCCACCAAAATCTTTCTCTATGATACCACGCTGCGCGACGGCGCGCAGAGTGAAGACGTCAACTTGAGCGCGACGGACAAGGTCCGCATCGCCCGGCAGCTGGATTATCTGGGCATGGACTACATTGAGGGCGGCTGGCCCGGCGCCAACCCGGTGGAAACGGAATTTTTCAAGGCCATGAGGGATGTGGAACTCAGGAATGCGAAGTTGGCCGCCTTCGGCAGCACGCACCATCCGTCCAGCACGCCGGAGACGGACCCCACGCTGAACGCCCTGGTTTCCAGCGGCGCACGGGTGGCCGCCATCTTCGGGAAATCCTGCCCCCGCCATGTGGAAGTGGCGCTGGGCATCTCCCGGGAGCGGAATCTGGAAATCATCGGCAATTCCATTGCCTACCTTAAAAAGAATCTGGAAGAAGCCTTTTTTGACGCGGAACACTTTTTTGACGGTTTCAAGCGGGACCCGGAATACGCCCTGGCCGTCCTTCGCGCCGCCCATGAGCACGGAGCGAACTGCCTGGTCCTGTGCGATACCAACGGAGGCACCATGCCGGAGGAAATCGGTTCCATCATCCGGACGGTCAGGGAACGCCTTCCGCATGCCGCCCTGGGCATCCACGCCCACAATGACTGCGAGTTGGCCGTCGCCAACAGCCTGGCCGCTGTGAACAGCGGGGCCGTCCAGGTGCAGGGCACCGTGAACGGCATCGGGGAACGCTGCGGAAACGCCAACCTGTGCTCCGTCATTCCCAACCTCCAGGTGAAAATGGAAGGCTTTTCCTGCCTCAGCGACGCCTCCCTGACGCGGCTCAAATCCACCGCCGCCTTTGTTTCGGAAGTGTCCAACTTGGCCCCCTTCCGGCGGCAGCCCTTCGTGGGGAACGCCGCCTTCGCCCACAAGGGCGGCGTGCACGTAAGCGCGATCATGAAGGATGCCGCCCTGTACGAGCACATTGACCCCTCTCTCGTAGGGAACGCCCAGCGCGTGCTGATGACGGAGCAGGGGGGCAAGAGCAACATCCTTTCCCTGTCCCGCACCCTGGGTTTTGAGCTGGAAAAGGGGGACCCTCTTCTGGACGTGCTTTCCGCCGCCGTGAAGAAGAACGCCGCGCTGGGCTATGACTACGTGGCCGCCCCGGCCAGCGCGGAACTGCTCTTCCTGCGGCACATGGACGGACAGCGCCCTGAAGCCGTACTTCAACATCCTGCGCACCGTGGTGCTTACCTCCCGCCATGAAATGGACCCGGACATGATGGTGGAAGCCTCCCTCAAGCTGGACGTCCACGGCAACGTGGAGCACACCGCAGCCGGCGGCTTCGGCCCCGTGCATGCGCTGGACCGCGCCCTGCGCCGCGCCCTGACGCGCTGGTACCCGGAACTGGAACAAATGCACCTGATCGACTACAAGGTGCGCGTGCTCTCACCCACCCGGACGAACATTCCGGACGCGGCGGAGGAAAACGGCACCGGCTCCAATGTGCGCGTACTCATTGAATCCTCGGACGGCGTCACCACCTGGACCACAGTGGGCGTCTCCTACAATATCATTGAGGCCAGCCTGGAAGCCCTGGCGGACGCCGTCACGTACAAGCTCTACAAGACGGAGCAGGCCAGATGGCGCGCGGAATGCTGATGCGGCAGAACCGCTTCCTCCCGGAGGGGTAATAACATCATCCGCTTGGTTAAGCCGTTTTTATGGTGAACCAGGCGTAGTTGGCTCAACTGTAAAAGCAGGATTGCGTATCCCTACTGATTTTGATGGGATTCCTTCTCTTGTTCTTTGAGAAATTTTCGTCCTAAGTTACTTTGATATAGAAACTCTGTTTTTTTATTTCTACCGATTGCTCGATCAACCAACGGCATCATTTCTTTTTCTTCATAACCTGCCATCTTGAGATGATTGAATACTTCTGTGGACTTGCCGGGGTAATTGAGGAGAAGTATATTGACTAGGGTTCCTTCCCGGCGTTTAAAATACCATTCGATTGAAGAATTTCTGTTTTCTGAGATTACCATTTTATTGGCCATCTCTCTTTGTTGATTGCATTTTTCTCGTACAGCTTTTTCATAGGCTTTTCTCTTTTCCTCCATTTCACGGTCTCTAGCTTTTTCTTCTTCACTTTCAGGTTGTTTCCAATTCTTCTCGTACAATTCATCTTCTTTAATGAATTTCCCCCATTTATCCGTGAAGGCTGTTTGCCAAGCGGCTTCCCTGTTTTTTTGATAATTGCGATTTTCTTCTTCTATGTTGGGACGATAATAATCGCGCAGCATACGTACCACGGTTGCTGCATAAATGGAGCACAATCGTGCCGTTTCCTTTTTTTGGGATGGTGGCCTGTTTTGTTCGAGATTTATTTTTGAAATGACATATAAATCATCCATCACTTTTTCTTTGAGTTTAATATCGCTTCCCAAGAAATAATCCTTATGAATAGCAGTATCTGCCTTCAGTTCAAAAAGAGGAGCTGAGATAATATACCGATCAATCAATAATTGTTTATCCAGTTCATCTCCACTTAATGTTCCAGCAGACGTTGGCAGCTCGCGCTTATCAATAATAGGCTTCACTGTCTCATAGAATTTTTCTAATTCTCCTTGTTCTAAAAGTATTCTGAGCTTTTGCAGAAAAGGGTCATTATGAAATTTGCGGGATTGTTCACTGTCCGGGATATTCTTCATGATTGGCGTCGCATTTGCCTGGATGCTTAATACGGTCCCCAAGATCGTTATCCCAATAATAGAAATAGAATGTGTCATAGTATGCATATATGATAATGGTGGATTAGGGTTTGAAAATGTGTTTTCCGCCTGTTGTTCGTTCAACAGAACACTCATCAATTTTTGTTGGCTCAACGAGGAATTTTTTTATTCTCATATAGAATTGATCCTGTGGTTCTCGATTAATATGAAAACGTTGGTAAACATGAGTGATATCTGAGATTCCTTCCGTATCAGAATAATTACAAGTTCTAAAAAGGCAATCCCATGTCCATTCATTCGGATATTGATGTTTATAAATAGGATTTCCCTTTTCATCGACACCTTGCGTTTCATTTAATTTTCTTCTTGAAAAAGAAGCGCCAATATTATCATAAGCTCCAAAACGGTTTTCTGTGTCGATATTCCATATACTATCTGCTTCGTGCGGGCCAGCAAGACTTCCTGCCGGACCTTCGTATCCTTCATCTTTTTCTATAATACGAATTCCTGCATAACATACATCAAGAGGATGAACGGATACAGGAAGCATGGCAGAAACTCCCGGAATGTCACTTTCATCCTGCGGATATTCTGGCATTGCGACACCACCTTCACTCCAAGTTTTATTATGTTCCGCAGTAAGCTGTTCTGGGAAAATAACTTCGAATCTAATTGGTTCGGGAAGAGCAGTTTCTTGCTGAGTACTAACTTCGATGACAAGACCTCCACTCCCCTCAATTTGTTTTTTACTCGCAAACGGACTTACCCAGAAAGATGCTGATTCAGGTTTATCCTTATTACTAGTTAACCCTCCTAAAAGCAGTTCTTCGCCTTTTGTTACTTTCCATTGAATTTGATCTTTCGGCTCTAAAAGTGCAGGTTTTTTGCTCGTAAGAGTAATGGTCACTTGTTCTCCTATACCGATCTTTTTACGTGTCAGATCTTTTTCTTTCTCTGTTTCTGTCGCATTTTTATTACGAGCAATTTTGGCTGAATAGTTTTTTGTTTTTGAGATAATTTCCATGATCTTCTCCGACGGTTCAGGATCATCTGCAACAAGCGGAAAAACAGACCAATGTATGAGAATAATGCAATATAAAGTAACTATAGATGATTTTCTATTCATAAATGATATGGGTGTTGATATTTTTTTGAAATATCTAAAAATACTAATAATATTAATATGAAATTTCAAATTGTTCCCTAATATTGATGATTTCAAAATGAGAGCATCTAGAAAAAGGTATGATTGCTTCCTTCGGCTGCTATTCGGGGGTGTTCGTTTGGAAAATATTCTGCAAATATTTCGTGCTTAACGGAAGACCGTACCATCTTTGAAGCTGAAAACTATTCATGTTATCCTTTACTTCAGACAATAATGAAGTTTTTGTCAATGATGAGATTTCTTGTGGCTTTAAATAATGTATAGATGTTTCGTTCCCAGTCCGAACCGTTGCAGGAGCAGCTCTATAGTGTTTTGGAATAAAAATCATTCAATTTTCTTTAGAATTTTTACGGGATTAGAAGAGAAGGGGCGGACGGGAAGGGAATATTACTTTTCCCATTTTTGTGAGGGGGCTTCTAAGCGGTACTTTTGCAAATAAAACATTGACCCGCCGGGAGGGAAGCCTTATTCTGAAAGCCTCATTCAACCGGAGGAAGATTACAGCCGTGGAGGACGATATTATTTGCACAGAAAAAATCATTGC
>OGQK01000746.1_pt1 | contig 19971 bp, 12 predicted proteins | sample 1553221 | NCBI WGS metagenome assembly OGQK01 (sample SAMEA2579996, study PRJEB22360) | human gut metagenome | biome: human gut; feature: human-associated habitat; material: faeces | place: Denmark | collected 2008/2010 | reverse complement strand
AAATGGAGCACCCGTTCCCCGGGCTGGTGGCGGGCGACCCCCTGCCAGTCCAGCTTCCAGGAGCCGTCCTGTTCATCCTTGAAAAAGCAGAATTCCATGTCGGGCGTCTTTTCAAAGCCTATCAGCAGCTGGGCGCAGGGATGGCCCTCCACCTCAAGCACGGCGAAACTTTTAGGCCCCACGGGCTTGCTGGCGATCACCTCAGGCGGAGATACGGCGTAATGCCTGACCATCAAAGGAAGCGATTGCAGGGAACTCCACACGAAGGAGGATTTCTGGACCACGTCCTGGGCGCTCAAATATTTCTGCGCCTCCACCAGGCAGCTGCGCAGCAGGTCCTGCCGCTCCATCGGGGGAATGTGGCAGGGAGGCCAGAAACTGTAGTCCACCTTGTCCTTCAGCGTGGCGTGCAATTCCCCGGACAACATCTCCGGCGTGGCGCAAATCCGCGCGGCGGCCCCTGAATCCCGGGACGCCTGGCGCTTCTGGAGCCAGAAAAAAAGGCCTCCGAAAAACAGCCCCAGCGCCATCATGAAGAAAATGACGGAAAGAATGCGCCCCAGCGCGCCGCCCGCTTTTCCGCCGCTCCTGCGCGCGGCAGGGGAAAGGGGCGGCTTATTGTCAGATAAATCACTCATTTTAAACCGGAAATATCCACAGAAAACAACTGCGGAAGGATGGTCAAACACTAGCGGAACGCCAAGGGTAACGCAACGATAAAAAACAGACACATTTTTTTATCCCTTCCGGAGAAAATTGTTTCACATCCACAAGCGGGTGATGTACATTAAACCGGACGAGTTTCAAGAGCTCCCACCTTACCTTTCACCCCCTCTTTTTAACGCCATGTTTGGATCATTCACCACCGTTCCCGCCCCCAAGGGCAACAAGAATCCTGAATCCACCCCCAGCTGGATGGACGTAGCCAAGAGCCAGGACACCCCCGAACCGGTTGCGGAAGCCGTGCCATCCCCCGCTTCCTACGCCCCCACCACGCGCGTCCAGCAACTGACCCGCAACGTTCTGAACTCCGACGTGGAGGTTGTCGGCTCCCTGCGTTTTTCCGACGACCTGCTGATTGACGGCACCGTTGAAGGCGACATTTCTTCCGAAGGCGTGCTTTCCGTAGGCCAGAATGCCGTCATCCGCGCGGAAATCAACACCAAGTCCGTCATCATCCACGGCAAGGTCATCGGCAATGTGACGGTCACGGACCGCGTGGAGCTGAAAAGCACGGCGGAACTCGTAGGCGACATCCAGGCCGCCTCCCTGGCTATTGAAGGCGGCGCGATCTTCATCGGCCATTCCACCGTAGGCGCCCCCACGGTGGGCACCGCCGGAGCCTCCGCCGCGAAGAAGGCGGCCCCCGTTCACACCTTCACTCCGGAACCGGAAGCCCCCGCTCCGACCAGCCAGAGCACGCTGGACATTGACGCGGAATAAGAAAAACCTTCCACCAGCCATTTTCAGGGGCGTCAAAGGAACGGATCGTTCTTTTGCCGCCCTCTTTGTTCCATGACTCCCTCCTTCCATCCCGTTCCACGAACCAGCAGCGCGCCTTCCGGAAAAATCAGGCGTCCCGCTCCGGCTCCTCCCTGGACACTCCCGGCAGCCGCGGAAAGCAGGCCTGCCCCCACCCGGGAGGTGGAATGCTTCTCCTGCCGCAAAAGCACTTCCGTTCCCGTCACGGCCGTTTCCGCCAGATGCGGCCACTGCTCCGCCTACATTAAGCTGGATGATGTCATTCTGCACAGCAGGACGCACAGAACGAAGGTGCAGACCTGCGGAAGCGTCACCGTGCAGGCCAATGCAGACCTGAAGGGACTGAACATCGAATGCCGGGACCTGGTCTTATACGGCAGGGCGTCCGGCGATTTTCTGTGCCGGGGCGTCTGCAAGATTAAAACGGACCAGCACATCTCCGGCTCCATCTCCGCCCGCAGGCTGGTGGTGGAAAAAAAGACGACGGTGCTGGTCACAGGAGCCATCCAGGTGGAAAACATCTGGATACAGGGTTCCCTGGAAGGAACGCTCACGGCGGATGAAACCGTTACCATCCACCGGCACGCCAAATTCCTGGGGGACATCACGGCGCGCCGCCTCATCATTGAGGAGGGGGGCGCGCACCAGGGCTCCTTCACCCGGCTTACGTGACATGAACCTTCCCATCTCCATCCGCGGCGCACGCCAGCACAACCTCCGGAACCTGGACCTGGACCTTCCCTCCAACAAGCTGATCGTGTTCAGCGGCCCTTCCGGCTCCGGGAAATCCTCCCTGGCGTTCGACACGCTTTTCTCCGAATCCCGCAGGCGTTTCCTGGACTGTCTTTCGGCTCGCGCCAGACAGGGCATGGAACAGCCGGAGAAGCCGGAGGTGGACAGCATCACCGGACTGCCCCCGGCCCTGTGCCTGGAACAATCCGCCAGGCAGCAGAGCTCCCGCACCCTGCTGGGGAGCATCACGGAAATTCTGGACTACCTGCGCATCCTGTATGCGGCCGCCGGCACGCCCCATGACCCGGAAACGGGCAAGGAACTGGTGCGCAAAAGTCCGGACCAGATTGCGGCGGAACTCGCCTCCCTGCCGGAACAGACGCGCCTGGTCCTGGCCGCCCCGGCGGAAGCCCTGCTGGCCCAGGACCCTGCGGCGACGCTGGGCGACTTCCAGCGCCTGGGCTTTCTGCGGGTTTATTGGAACGGGGAGATGCGGGACATTGAGGAAATAGGCTCCCCGGCCCCTCCCCCGCCGGATGCCGCCCTGGTCATCGACCGCATCATCGTCCGCGGTGAAAACACGGCCTCCCGCCTGGCGGACTCCCTCCAAACGGCTCTCCGGATCAACCCGGACGAGGTGCGGGCCATCATCACCAGGCCGGGGGAAGAAACCGCCGTCCAGGCCTTCCATACCCGCTACCGCAACCCGGAAACGGGCTTCCTGCTTCCCCAGCTTACGCCCCGCCATTTCTCCTTCAACTCCCCGCTGGGCGCGTGCCCCTCCTGCCAGGGCTCCGGCCTGAATGGGCGGGAAAACGGCCCGTGCCCCGCCTGCGGCGGCCAGCGGCTCTCCCCCTTGGCGCTGGCCGTCACCATGCACACGCCGGACCGCGCCTATAACCTGGCGGAGCTGACGACTCTCCCGCTGGAAGACATGGCCGGAGAGCTGGAACGGCTGAAGACGCCCGCCGCCCTGGCGGCGGCGCTGGACCCGCTCATGGCGGAAATCAACAGGCGCGTGCGCTTCCTGAACGAACTGGGCCTTTCCTACCTCTCCCTGGACCGGCAGGCAAACACTCTTTCCCGAGGGGAACTGCAAAGGGCGCGCCTGGCATCCCAGCTGGGCGGCGGTCTTTCCGGGGTGCTTTACATCCTGGACGAGCCCACCGCCGGACTGCATCCCACCGATACGGACCGCCTGCTCCGCGCCCTCCGGACACTCCGGGACCAGGGCAACACGGTCCTGGTGGTGGAGCACGACGAACAAATCCTGAACGCGGCGGACCATCTGGTGGACATGGGCCCTGGCTCCGGGACCAACGGCGGCCGCATTCTGGCGCAAGGAACCCTTCCGGAAATTCTGGAAAACGCCGGCAGCCCCACCGGAGCATGGCTCTCCGGCAAACGGAGCATGCCCGCCTCCGCACACAGGACGGTTCCCACCGGGCATCTGGTCCTGGCCGGGGCAGACAAGCACAACCTCAACAACGTTACCCTGAACATCCCGGTCGGCACGCTGACCTGCATCTCCGGCCCCTCCGGTTCCGGAAAGTCCACCCTTGTCCGGGACTGCCTCATCCCCGCGGTCAGGCAGGATATCCCCGGGAAAAAGGGCATTCCGCGCCGCGTTCAGGGCTCGGAACACTTCAACCGCCTCGTCGTCATCGACCAGTCGCCCATCGGCAAGACGCTGCGCTCCACGCCGGCCACAGCCACCGGACTGCTCCAAGTCCTGCGCCCCCTTTACGCCCAGCTCCCTCTTTCCAAGCAAAGGGGATACACGGCGGCGCGCTTTTCCCCCAACATCCGCGGGGGGCGCTGCGAACGGTGCCTGGGCACGGGCATGATTGAAGTGGACATGAACTTTCTGGGCAACGTCACGATGCCCTGCGACGCCTGCCAGGGCCAGTGCTACAACCGGGAAACGCTGGAAGTCACCTGGAAGGGAAAATCCATCGCCCAGGCGCTGGCGCTGACGGTGGATGAAGCGGCGGAATTCTTCTCCTCCCTGCCCCGGGCCGCCGCCATCCTGAAAAGCATGCAGGACGTAGGCCTGGGATATCTCAATCTCAACCGCCGGGCGGACACCCTCTCCGGCGGGGAATCCCAGCGCATCAAAATAGCCGCGGAGCTGGCCAAGGCACCGGCCTGGAAACTGGCGGAGGACGGCAAGCGCGCCCTCTTCATTCTGGACGAACCTACCAGCGGCCTCCACTTCAATGAAGTGGCCCTTCTCCTGACGGCTCTTTTCCGCCTGAGGGACGCCGGGCACACCATCCTCTGCGTGGAACACCACAAGGACCTGCTGAACGCCGCGGACTACCTGGTGGACATGGGCCCCGGAGCCGGAAGGCATGGCGGAAACATCGTGGCGGAAGGAACGCCCGCCGCCGTAGCGGCCATGCCGGGAGCGCCTACGGCGCCGTGGCTTCTTTCCCATTAGGAAAGAATAATAATTATTATCTTGACGCTTTCCAGGCTTTTATCTAGCAATATGGGAATTCCTCTCTGCTTTTCCGATGAATCCCCGTTCCTTTCCCATAGCGCTTCTGGCGCTGTTTCTTCTTCCTGAAACACTCCATGCCACGCCCGTATTCCTTGAAAACGTCTCTGAATCCGGCGGATGGTATGACTGCAACAAGAAAACCAAATGGAAGTGGGGCAGCGGTTCCATTACAGACCGTCCTTCCGGCTACTACAGCCCGGACAATCCCGTAGACAGCCTGCTCTGCTGGGCAGCGGCGGCCTCCAACGTTCTTCAATGGTGGCAGGATACCAGAAGCGACCTCTCCCCCACGGTTCCCAACGGAAAATCCTCCACTTACGGCAACATGCCGGAAGCCTGCCAGCTGCGCATTTACCAGACCCTGACGACGAGCTGGACTGACAAGGGAGGGTCCGTGGAACAGGCTTACAACTGGTGGTTCAACGGAGGAATGCTTCCCTCCGCCTTTTATGGGACCGACTCCACGATCAGGGACGCCCCCTCCTCGGAAGGCGGCTACTGGAAAGAGCTGAACCTGACCGTGACCTACGACGAATGGGGAACGCCGGACAACACCCCGCTCTTCAACTCCTACACTTTCTGGGAGGGCGATACCAGGGACGGAATCTACAGCGTTTTGAAAAACAGCATCAACAATAACTGGGGAACCACGCTCAGCATCGGCCAGTACGGAACCGGCCACGCCATCACCATGTGGGGCTATGATATGGACGCGGAAGGGAACCTGATTATCTACCTGACGGATTCCGATGACTATGCATTGGGAATGTTCCGGCAGAAAGTCATCGTGGACGATGAGAAACACATCTATCTGACCAGCGTGGACGGTGAAAACAACGTGTACGGCTACAATTACGACGAAGCAGGCCTGACCGGCACCCGGCTGGGCGAACTTCAAAGCTTCACCGCCCCGCTGGGAGACCTCAGGATTCCGGAACCCGGCACTGGACTTCTCTCCCTCTGCGGCGTATTCCTTACCGTGTCCCGCCGCAGGCGCATCCTGCGGTAAGGCCTTCCGGACTCCCTTCTCTCTCAAAAACGGGTCTTGATTCTTACCGGGGAAATGTGCAGAATCGGGAAACGCATAAGTTCAGAAGAGCATGAATTGTTCCAATGTTCTCCAGTGCGGTTACCTGTGAAATGAATGACGCTTCCAACAACCACGGCGAGCTGGAAAGCACCGTCTCGACCTATTCCGTCGATATAGAAACCCTTCAGCAGATAGCCCTGAAAGGAGACGCCCAGGCACTGTTCCAACTGGCGATCAGTTATGAACAGGGGCGCGGGGTAGCGGAAAACCAGCAGGAAGCCTTTTACTGCTACCAGCAGGCGGCGGAACTGGGCCACGTGACAGCCCAGCTCAACCTTGGCTGGGCCTACTCCAACGGCATAGGTGCCCCGCAGGATAATGACAAAGCCTTTTACTGGTACCGGAAAGCCGCCGAGCAAGGCCATCCCACCGCGCAATTCGACCTCGGGTTCTGCTACATCAACGGACTGGGTGTGGAAAAAGACGAACACCAGGCCATTACCTGGTACAAAAAAGCGGCGGAACAGGGTCACGCGGTAGCCCAGCTCAACCTCGGCTGGATTTACGCCAACAGCGCCAGCCAGAAAAACTGGGAACAGGCCGTGTACTGGTACCAGCAGGCCGCGGAACAGGGAGACCCCCGCGCCCAGTACAACCTGGCCTGGTGCTACGGCAATGGAAGCGGCACCCCCCGGAATCCGCAAAAAGCCGCCTACTGGTATGAGGAGGCCGCCATGCAGAACCACGCTACGGCCCAGTATAACCTGGGCTGGTGTTATGAAAACGGCTTCGGCGTGCAGCCGAATATTGACAAGGCGCTGGTGTGGTACCACAAATCAGCCCTTCAGGGCCAGATCACGGCTCAATACACGCTGGGCTGGTGCTACGGCAACGGCCGGGGCATGGAAGTGGACATGGCCAAAGCCGTCCACTGGTACACCAAGGCCGCTGAACAGGGCCATACAACGGCCCAGCTCAACCTGGGGTGGTGCCACCTGAACGGCAAAGGAACGCCCGTCAACCGGGAGGAAGCCTTGAAATGGTATCTCAAGGCGGCGGAACAGGGCAACGCCACAGCCATGTTCAATGTGGGCAATTGCTACGCCCACGGCTACGGCATTCCGCAGGACGACGAACAGGCGGCGGAATGGTATCAGAAAGCCGTCAGGCACGGCAACAAAAAGGCCTCCAGCGCCCTGCGCCACCTGGCCACCAAGCAGGAAAAAGAGAAAAAACCGGACGCGGAGGCCTGAAAAAGCGCTCCTTCTTTTTACAAGGACCGGAGAATCCCTTTTCCCAGCACAGTAATCATCAAAAGACGCAGGGAAAAAACATATCCCCACCGCTTGAAGGGAAAACATCCGCCCGGGAATAAAGGCCTTCCGGCCTTCATCAAGAAGCCGCTGCATTCCATCACCGCCGCCCCTTCCTCCTCCCGCCTGCCGGACCTTTCCGGGACAACCTTTCCACCGCCTCCGGTCGCCGGGCGGCTCCATCGCCGCCCAGCACGGCGTCAATATCCTCCAGCGCCCGAATCAGATCGATCACTTCCCGCCGTGGCAAAGCTCCACCCGCAGACACGCAGAAATGAGTGCGGCACGCCAGCGGCCTTCCCTGGTAAATCATGCACTTCCCCTGTCCGTTCAGAAAAGGGCAGCTTCCGTCCGGCGGCAGCTCCACGCGCGTGCGTCCGGCGGCGCGCCACGCCTTCCAGGCTACCCACGCCTCCCCCAGCGTCACATGCGGCGTCTCTCCTGTCAGCCGGAACCGGCAGCAATCCGCCACGCCCGTGCAGAAACGCTGCGCCCGGGAAGAGCGGAGAGCGCCTTCATCCAGAAGGCGCCGCACTTCCATCAGCATTTCAGCGGAGGGAACCGCTCCCTCCGTTCTTCCATGACGGCACTTTCCCGGCGCCATGACTGCGGCGGTTAACGCGTCAGGCCGTCGGCCTTCGCCTGGTTCCAATACGCGTACTCGGAACGGTTGAAGTCCACATACTCCGGAGACAAATCCGTGGTATACACCGTATGGGAAAACTCGCCCCGGTTCAAATTGATATCCACCTGGAACGCGGGAACCTGCACGGCCTGCCGCAAATCGTCCGACGGAGTATCCGCCTGCATGCCGCCGCGGCAGGCGGCCAGTCCAGCGATGTCGATGTCGATCTTCTCTTCATCCACCTTCGCGCCGCAATAGCCCACGGCATGGATAATGCGCCCCCAGTTGGGATCGTTCCCGTTCCAGGAACTCTTCACCAGAGAGGACTTGGCGACGGCTTCCGCCGCCTTCTTCGCTTCATCCTCCGTACGGCCTCCGGTCACATGCACGGTCACAAACTTGGTCACGCGTTCGCCATCCTGCACGATGTGCTTGGCCAGCTCCAGCATCACATGGGCCAGAGCCTGCTGGAACGCGTAAATATCTTCCGGGGATTCCAGCTTCACGCCGGACGCGCCGTTCGCCATCACCAGCACCGTGTCGTTCGTGCTCATGTCGCCGTCGATCGTGATGCAATTGAAGGAACTCTTCACGCCGGACTGCACGCACAGCTCCAGCACGTCGCGGGAAATGCCCGCATCCGTCGTAATAAAGCACAGCATGGTAGCCATGCAGGGATTGATCATGCCCGCGCCCTTGCAGCATGCGCCGATGCGCACGGGCCTGCCCTGAACCATGAATTCAATGGCGATGATCTTCTCCTTCGTATCGCTGGTCATTACGGCCTGGGCCACCTCGTGCCCCTTGTCGCGGGAAAGGCCTTCCGCCAATTCCGGGAACTTCGGGTAAATGCGCATCATGGGCATCGGCAGGCCGATCACGCCGGTGGAGCACACGGCCACCTCCGCAGGCTTCAGCCCCAGAAGTTCCGCAATGCTCCTGCACTCGCCCCTGGCGTCTTCCACCCCCTGGGCTCCGGTGCAGGCGTTGGCATTCCCGCTGTTCGCCACGATGGCGCGGATATTCTCCTTCCGGAGGTGCTCACGGCTCACCTTCACGCAGGCGGCCTGCACGCGGTTGGTCGTGAACGTGCCTGCGGAAACGCAGGGTTCCGTGGAATAAATCAGGGCCAGGTCCAGGCGCGTGGCCGCAGGCTTCTTGATGCCGCAGCTTACGGCGCTGCCCAAAAAGCCCTGGGGCGCGCAAACACCCCCGTCAACCGGAATATAAGATGAATCATTCATCGTCTTGAAGTGCCTTTCAGCGTATCAAAAAACTACAGGACCCACAAGCCTTCCGTTTCATCGAACCCGCACATGATATTAAAGGACTGGACGGCCTGGCCGCCCGCGCCTTTCACCACATTATCCTCCGCGCTCATCAGAATCACGCGGTTCGTGCGGGGATCATGGGCCCAGCCGATGTCCACGCAATTCGTCCGCGTCACATTCTTGGTATCCGCAGGCTGGTTGCGGCCCAGAAGGCGCACGAACGGAGCCGCCGCATAAGCTTCTTCCAGCAGGCGGCCGACGGACTCGGGATCCGCCCCTTTCTTCACCCTGGCCGTGATGGTGGAGCAAATGCCCGTATTCACGGGAATCAAATGGGGGGTAAAGGACATCACCACCGTCTCCCCGGCGGCATGGGAAAGCTCCTGCTCAATCTCGCTCAAATGGCGGTGCTTCGGCACGCCGTAGGCATGGAAACTCTCATTGCACTCGCAGAACAGCAGGGGAATGGACGCCTTGCGCCCCGCGCCGCTCACGCCGCTTCCGGAGCAGACCACGACGTCCTCCGGCTCCAGAATGCCGGCCTTGAACAGGGGAATCAGGGGAAGAAGGATGCTGGTGGGATAGCAGCCGGGGGAAGCTACGATGCGCGCCCGGGCAATTTCCTCCCGGCGCCACTCCGGCAGGCCGTACACGGCCTCCTGCATCAGGGCCGTATCCGGATGGGCGTTGCCGTAATACTCCTCGTACACCTCCGGGCTGTCCAGACGGAAATCCGCGCTCAGGTCAATCACGCGCACGCCGCGGTCCACCAGGCCGCGTGCATAGGAAGCGGCCACGCCATGCGGGAGCGCCAGGAAAGCCACCTCCGCGCCCGTGGCGGCAATCGCGTCCACATCGGAATCCGTAAACTTCAGGTCGGAGCCCGGAACCTGCCGGAAACGCGGAAACACCTCCCACAGCGGCTGTCCGGCATACTGGCGGGAGGTGGCGCACACCAGCTTCACCCCGCGGTGATTCAACAGGATGCGCAACAACTCCTGCCCGGTGTAGCCACTGGCTCCGACGACTGCAACTTGAACTTGCTTCATGACAAAAAAGGTATGCTATGAAAAAAGACTCTTGCCAACACTAAAGTTTTCCTATATACACCTCGCCGTCGCAAGACACGGCCCCGGTCGGTCTGATTTTATCGGGTTGTAGCGCAGTCTGGTAGCGCACCTGCATGGGGTGCAGGGGGTCGCAGGTTCGAATCCTGTCAACCCGACCATTTTTAACCGCCGTAAGTTGAAAAGCTTACGGCGGTTTTTGCTTTGCCCCATTTTTAGAACAGCCACACGTCAATGAGGAAAAATGTTGTGTTGGGGCCGCAGGAATGGCAAGAGAGGGCATGCGCCAGTATTTTGAGCCAACCGATTGTGGTTGTAAGCACGTCAGCGACTATCAACATACCATCATCCTTTAACTTGCGTTATCTCGCCTTTTCGTGTCGTGGCTCCAATCAAGGGGTGTGGCTGGTTGGAGTGAATTTATCCGGGATGGACCGTCCTCTTGTTGCTTATCGATTGATGGATGCAACGTTTCCGCTGGATAGCTACAACGAGGTATTTGTTTCGAGCAAAGCATCTCTAGCTACTGATAAAGAAGGCATTAAGTCTCTTGTTCGTCCGTTGGAATATTACCCTGGTGATTTACTGGCGGCTTGGTGCCGCATATATGAACCCCCTAGTCTTTGATTTATGATTACCGCTCAAATACAGTTCCCCCAGCCCGGCGAGCGGGGATAATTCAGCCTGACGGCCATTTACCAGGATGCGGCTGGCTACACGCACACGGATCGCTTCACGCAGATGGACATTCCCGCCGACCGGGCCCCGGCTCTGGCTTCCGTGGTGTCCACACTGGTCGGACTGTCCGAGCCGTGGCAAACCGCCCAGGTGTGGGTGCGACTGGATCATGTGCTCTTTCCAAATGGCCAATCACGGAAGAAGGGCTGTTTGAGATGATTGGGGCCATATCTTTAAGCGTCGAGGCAGTCAATGCACAAGGCGGACGCAGGATATTCACCCCGGTTCAATACCAAGAATTCATCATCACAGACCCCGCCGCCGTGGCGTTCTTCAAACACTGCACTACCTCTAACCAATAACAACATAATTATATGGCTACTAATAATCAACGCAATCACACCGAGACAATGGCCAAAGGCAGGTACACGGCCTACGTAAAAAGCAAATCTCCGGCTGCCTTGCTTGGGACGGCCTGACATCCGCCCAGAGGAACGGATGGATGTGGAAAAATCAGGAAAAGGAGAAAAGCACATGGAATCATTGTATTCTGTCCTTGTGGGGTTTCCTCCTGACGTTGCATGCGGGATGATTTCTTTTTGAAATACATGCAAATTCCTTCCGCAAGGTGTCCGCCCTGAAACAGGTTCCCGGGTAATCAGGAGATATGTATCCAAGGAAAAACAGGATGTTCACCAGCCGGGGTTACCCCGAACCAATTAGACAACAATCATGAATGAGATGATCACGATTAACGGAATCCTGATGGCCACGCAGAATGAATTTTCCGCTCACGCAGGAAACGCAAGCATTCACGTCACGGCACAGGAAAAGGAAAAATGGAACTCAGGCGGTCAAGGACCTAAAGGAGACAAGGGTGACCCGGGAGCCCCGGGACCGGAAGGCCCCCAAGGCCCCAAAGGAGAACCCGGCATCCAGGGGCTTCCCGGTCCACAAGGCCCCAAAGGGGACAAGGGAGACAAAGGAGAAACAGGCCCGGCAGGTCCGTGCGGTTCCAGTGTGGCCCCGGGCTGTTTCATGTGGTTTTGCGGCAGCGTAGCGCCGGACGGATGGCTGGAATGCAACGGGACCATTCTCCAAATCAGCCAATACCCGGAACTATACGCGGCGATCGGCACCATCTACGGCGGCGACGGCGTCACGACCTTTGCCCTTCCCGACTTGACAAAAGACAACGGATTGTTCATCCGTTCCACTTCTACAGAGAGAACTATAGGTAGCATTCAGGGAGATGCTATCCGTAATATTACAGGAAACTTATTTACGTATATTCAAGCTAATTCGACAGGAGGAGCTGGTGTGTTTTCAAAAACGAAAGGGAGCAACCAAAGATATACTGGTCATGCGGACTACTCCGCCCAATATACCGGCAACCTAATTTTTGATGCATCCGACTCTGTTCCGACGGCTGACGAAAACCGCCCCGTCAACATGGCTTTAATGCCTATTATCAAATACTAATATAAAAAATATAAGAATTTTTTTTGCTATAATCGTTTCATCCATAAACGTCTCGCATAAAAGTACAGTTCACACGAGAAGATGGAACAACATACTGAAGTTGTCAGCATGCTGACGCCCCCCATCATATCAGTGCATCCGTGATGACGACTAGAATACCTTTGGCTATTGCCCATCCCATGGATCCAAGAGAGGAACCGGAAATGAAGCAGCAACACACGGAAAACAGGCAATGGCAACAACCATTTGAAAAGGTCTAAACCTGTGATGCGGAATAACTAATCCGTTCTTCAAGCCGTGGCGAACAAGCCACGGCTTTTTTGGGAAAAACAGAATTATATTGATTCCTTTTTGTTGATCAGGAAGATTGCGTATAGAAAATATTGGAAAACAATGAGTAGAAGCGCAGTTGAATCTCATAAGGGTGACAGATACCAGAATTTGCTGGTCGCCCAATATATTGCCGAGATGATGGATGAAAAGAGCGGACAAAAAATCGTCCGGATGGAAATTGAATCAACACGCGTCCTGGATGGCGGCCCAATAGAAGTAGAAGACTTTATTATTCATTATGAATCAGGTAGAAAAACCTACTGCCAGTGTAAAAAAAACCAGACAGCCCGCAGGGATTGGACTATCCACGGATTGGGGGCAGAACTGAAGAAGGCATGGAACCTCTTCAAAAGCGCTGATGATATCGAATCCATTGATTTTTATTGTCAAGACGGATTCGGTGACTTGGGAAAACTGGCGGAAGAATCCCGTTCCTATCCCGATGTACAATCACTCATCCACACCGCCATCGATAACAATGCAACAATAAACGCCATTTATCAAAAATTGAAAGAAGTCCTGGATGTTCAGGAAGAAGACACCGAACTTTGGAAATTCTTAAAAACGCTTTTCTTCAGAACCATTGAACAGGAAATTATCAGGAAATGTACCCTCCTACACCTTTCTTCCATAGCAACCAATGCGGATGCAGCTCTGGACGCAGTGCTGGAGCTGATTGCAAAGGCCAACGCCCGGGAGAAAAAAATTGGATTGGAATCAAGATGTACCGACTCTTCCTTCATCACCCGCCAGGATGTGCTGGAAAAATTCGTACGGAACGGTATTTGTTTAGCACCCCGGTATCCCGTAGAAATTCTGAGAGAAGAGATCCAGAGAATTTCTGCCATCGGCCGAAGTAGCTTTCTCAGGGAAATAGGAGGGGAAAGAATTCCTCGGCCGGAAGTGAAAGAAATTCTTCAGCATCTTGATGCCGGAAACAAGACCATATTGCTTGAAGGAGGACCTGGCGCCGGAAAAAGTTGCGTTCTCCTTAATCTTGTCGATCAGCTGGAACAAGATCCAGACACTTCATACAACGTCATCTACCTTCAAACCAAGGAATTTGACGGCATCGGGAACGACGCAGGCAGGATATCCCAGGAACTGGATCACGACCTTTTTCGAAAAATAGCCCGGTTTGCTGAATGGCATCCTGTCGTCGTTGCCATGGATTCTCTTGACGTCATCGCCATCTCAACGGGCGGCGTTGCTTTCAGATACTTTTCCGCCCTGATTGATCAACTTAGAAATATCCCCAATATTTTTATCGTCGCTTCCTGTAGAACGTTTGATGCTGCCTATGACTCTCGTCTACGGGCTATCCCCTGGGAAAAACGTATCTCTGTAAAACCCTGGGACTGGAAGGAGGAGATTGTTCCGCTTTTTGAAAAATGGGGCTGGAATGCCTCTCAAGTGGGTGACAGACAAAAATGTCTCCTTTCATCACCCTGCATGCTTTGGATCTATCATGAACTTCGTCAGCAGGGAATGGTCCCTACTCAATCGAATGACATCGACCTTCTGTCCGGATATTTGAAGTTTTCCCTGAATGAAAAAATGGGAGAACCTTCCCGCAAACGAATCGAAAAATCTCTTCATGAGATTGCGCTGAGAATGCTGGGCCGTCACAGAATGGAAATCATGGAAGAGGAAACGGAATTGCAGGGGGAAGATATTCGTATTCTGCAAAGCCTCCATATTCTCGAGAAATCGGGATATTCCAAGTTAAGATTCGGCCATCAAACCTATCTGGATCTCATTTTGGTAAGGAACGCCATCCGGCAAGGAAAAACGTTGTCTGCATACGCAGGAGAACTGCCTCCTGTTCCCTTTGTACGGCCCATTGTCAGAACATACTTCTTTTACCTTAGGAGTCATAACCCTGAACAATTCCGACAGGAATTAAGAGGACTTCTGGATTCCAACCAGGTCGCCTTCCATTTGAAAAGGCTGATGGTTTCTTCTCTTGCAGAGGTCATTCCGGAACCCGATGATCAAGCACTGGTTCGTTACCTGTTCCAGTCAAAAAATGAGTTGTTTTTGCTGTTCTTCAGAAACATCAAGCAATACGAATGGTTCCTATTTTTGAGAAAAGACTGGTTTGATGCGATTTGCCAGTCAGAGAATGAAAACTGGCTCGGATGGATGGTCCATCAAGCCAGTGAATTTTATGAGTCTCATCCAAAGGAAATTACTGGTTTTTGGTTAAGCGTACTGGAATTCTCCTGGGCCGATCATGAAAGCTTGAAAAAAGACATTATTTCTTCTCTTGAAAAACATGATATCGCTAATATTAATGAAACATTTCCCCTTCTAAAAAATATTTTAAGCCATCATTATCAAGACGAATATGTATCCTTCCCAGTTGAACGGATCTTGATGAAGATGCCCAAGGAAGAAACAGAAAAATATGATGATTTACTTTTCTCATGGATAGCAAACGGCTACGACCATCACCTTCCGGAATGTCTCGAAACACTGCAAAAAAGCTTAAGGTGCTCAGGAAAGCATTTTTCAGAGAATCACGATTTTCTGGAAAACGCCATCAAATCATCTCCCTGCTTGCTAGGAAAGTGCCTGGACCATATCATTCAATGGGTAAATTATTTATATGAGTCTGGAAAAGACAGTAAAAGTCATCTTAATTATCATTTCTCTCATTACGGCAGCCTTCCTCTTCTAGCTTCTGAAAAAGAGTTTTCCTTTCTTGTGACGCTGGTCAGAAAGGCTTGCATGGAAAAGAGTGCCCAAGAGGAGGAATGGTGGACAAAAAAACTTCCAGATCTCATGCGGGAAGTTGATAAAAATCCGGCTCTCATGTTTATTGTAATTTCCTCATTACTAATGAATCCAGAAAAGTATTTGACGGAAAGCAAGCAAATCATGAGATATTTTATTACTCAGAAACATTTTTTCTTCTTTCATGAATCCAGTCATCTATTAAAACAGATCGCTCCATATCTTGATGAAGCAGAACTATCTTCCATTATTGACCCACTTTTCGACATTTATCAAAATAATGATGATCCATGGCAAAAAAAAAGATCGGTGACATATCTTAATTCCATACCTCAACCGTGGACGACAAAAAGAATTACAGACCTGCTCAACCAGGCTAAACGAGGAAACTTTCTCCCACTTCCCTCTACGCCCGCTGATGACGACCGAATATCGGGAGGGGTCATCCCGCCCGCCGTTCTACTTGAACAGTTTCTGCGTTTTTCAACGGAAGAAGTATTGAGAGTTCTAAAACATTTCCAGGGAATGGATAACCAGACTGATTTTGTAGATTGGGTAAACCCAGACATCGGATATCAATTGCAAAAGGCTATTAGCATGGCTCCCACACAATTTGCATATCTATGGGAAAAGAACTGGATGGAGCTTGATGAACAAATGCATGACTCTGTTTTAGGAGGTCTTGCAGATCATCTTCACTCTTTATACGGTAATACAAAAGCGGATAAGTGGGAAGCGAGGGAAAAACCGGAGGCTCAGGAAATAGCAAATGAAATTTTATCATTGATTAGAAAAACGAAAGATTTCAGCCACAGAACGATCACTTCAGCATTAGAAGCTTGCTCCTTGATCGTCTTTAAAGACGGCAATCAATATCAGGAAATCATCAACCACTTAAAAAGGTTTATCAATTACATTGATCCATACGTAGAAGAGAGCGAAGAAATAGACACAGGACATGTGCTAAATTCTCCCATTGGATCAGCAATTCGTGCAACCTTCACTCTTTTTGAGAAAAAAGGAGGGAAAGAAATCTCTCTTGAGCACATGCAATTGCTCAGAGATTTTGCCGTGATGGAAAATCTGTCCGTCAAAACATTCTACATAGATAGGATGCTTCCGTTATTGAATGATAACCGGGAAATGGCATGGGAATTATTCAATGAAATGGTTACAGATGAACAACTATACGGGACAGATGAAGTTTACCGTTACCTCTATTACTGTTATCACAAAGAAATTGATTTAGTAATACCTCATCTGAAGACCATGCATGCATCTCAAAGTGACTCTATCGGGAAAAACTGGGGTCAACTGGAGGCCTTATGCTATCTGGGCAATAAAATTACCAAAGAAGTTTTTGAAGAAGAGCTGAAGTCTGCCCGGACAGACACCTCATGGAAAGGCGCTTTAAATGTATATCTTTCCAACTTAGAAGATCGCCATGACGCTGAAAGCAAAAATATCATCAATAAATGTCTGGAAGAAATCAGATTTATTTTAGATTCAAAGAAAGAGGCATTAACCAGAGAAACAACTCTGATCCATACATTTTGTTCATCCGAGATTCAAGATCACACTCTCATCCAATTAGCAAAAATAATCCTGGAGAAAAAACCTTCCATTTGCATCAAGGACCATTCCTTCTTTTCATGGATGGCAAAAGCGGCGCCCAATCATATAGATACCATCCTGGAAATGATGGAAACCTTATCCCAAGATACAGTCGCTGAAGATTGGCAGTACTTTCATGATCATCATATTTTTACCGTCATTACTGAGCTTTTCAAGGAGGGAGAAAACAGAGAAATATCTGATCAGGGACAGTTTTTACACCGTTCTCTTGCCATCATTGAACACTTGCAGAAAAATCATGTAAATCTGGATGACTGGTACAATACCTTTGAACGGACATGAAATGACACCATCAACAAAGTTATTTGATTTACAATAAATCGTCTATCATCAAATATCCAGTACGTGCAGTCACGAAAGACAAACCCTTTTTAAGAAAAAAATAGGAAAACCGGAAGAGATGTTTGAGGCAGGATCCACCGATCCCATCTTCTCAACATGCTGGAAGAAGAATTGACATACAAGACCACTCCCAGAGCTGAAGACTTGAAAAAGCGCATTGACGCAGTCTCCAAACCTACCGGCGGACTGGAAAAGAAAAGCACAGTCCAGATTTCTTTTTCAATTTTCAGGAAACAGAATCAAAGCAGGAATCTACTCCGTCTTCAAAGGAAAAAATAATGGAGGTTCAACAAGTAAACAAGGAAGAGCACGTGGAAGAAAAAAATTCCAGTCCCGACCATCCCCACGTCAACACCATGACGTTGGAAAGAACTCCGCTCACAGATGCTGATCGCGAATTTTCTCCTTCAGAAGCTGTACTCAACTCCTGGATCGCCATGGAGGTCTTATCTCCCATGACTTTCCGTAAACCGGAAAATTTATGTGATGGAAACTCTAAAAATGTTATCCGGTTTAAAGACCGGTTCCTACCCTGGGAATATAAAGACAAAAATTCCCGACCGGGCTACCGGATTTATTACCAAATTATTCTCGGCTCCATCTCCATGGTGGGAGCCGTGAAAGAACTGCTTAACATTTATTCAGACTCCCGGGAACAACGGCCGTCCCTTTCAGGGGAAGCAGTACTAGCCAGCGTCATTGTAGACGCAACAGGAAAAATTGCAGGGCAGAATTCTATCGCCATTTCCAGTTTTGGATGGGGTGTTCCCATCGCGTTAAAAGGTGATTTACGCCGTCTGGAGCAGTGGCCGCTGGCCGAGGAGAACCTCATCAACAAACTTACCTCCAGATTAAGCAGAAGGGATGAGGACGGGAACTTGCAGCCTCTTCATTCATCCGATATCATGGACGCTTACAGCTGGCTGGTCACCACCCTCAGCCTGGACAGGGCTTTAGTGAAGGAACCATCCTTTATCCTGCGCATGTACCAGTGGAACCAGCTCAAAGAAGCCCCGGAACCTCCTTTACTCAACTCATTTTTTCTTAAGGACCTCGACTGGGCCAAACGGTTGTCACAGAAAAAAAGGCTTCCGGATAATCTGAGACGCTATCTCGGAATGTTGCCGCCCCTTGAGCGTTGGGATCTCCTGCACGACCCTTCCGCCGTCAGGCAAATCCTTTCTCCATTTCTATTCCCATTGGCTGCATGGCCCGGCCAGGGACGGCATTCCCTGGCACCACTTCAACAATGTGCTGTCAACATCGCCCTCTCTGAATTACAAAATGGAGGCATCCTCGCCGTAAATGGACCACCGGGAACAGGGAAAACCACCTTGCTCAGGGATATCATCGCAGGCATCGTCTTTGAAAGAGCCAAGGCGATGGCTGACTTTAACGATCCTGAAGACGCCTTCAAGTATTCTGGTGAAAAGGTAAAAAGAGGCAGTGCTTGTCTCTACCTATACTCTCTTTCACCTAAATTGAAGGGTTTCGAAATCGTCATCGCCTCTTCCAATAACAAGGCGGTAGAAAACATTAGCCAGGAATTGCCGGGCCGCAATGCAGTAGCAGAAGAATGTTTTCCAAAAGGATACTTTTCCACGATATCCGATGCCCTGTTTTTCAGAAAAACATGGGGTATCATTAGCGCTGCACTTGGAAAATCGTCCAATCGCTTTCATTTCCGGGAGCAATTTTGGTGGGATAAAAATTACGGATTGCAGACATATCTCAGGTACATAGGTAGTCTTTCCAATGCCAATGGGACAGACACAACATGTGTTGCTCCCATTATTGAGCAAGAAGACGCCCCCAAAGATCATGAAGAAGCACTGAAACGGTGGCATAAGGCCAGACAGCATTTTCTTGAAATCCTCAAGGTAGTAGATAAAGAACTCTCCCGGCTGCAAACTATTCACGACCTGTACAGTGAAATTTGTTGGCATGTTGAGGAAATAAAGGAACATGAAAAAACCTTATTTCAATTAACAGAGGAACATCAACAACTGGAAGAAACATTTAAACGGAAAGAACAGGATACCACCCGGAAACAGCTTTCCTTGCATGATTTAACGCTGAAATACAATGAACTTAAAGCCCGGAAACCGGGACTTTTCCGCCGTTTATTTTTCCCTTCCATTTACCGGGAATGGTCACATGCCACCTCCATCGCGGAAAAGACATTTCAATCTGCAGAAAAGGATCTTAGCCAGTCGAACGAGCAACTTCTTCATCTGAAGGAACAACGAACTTCTCTGAAAAAAAGGATATTGGAGGAAGGAGAAACACTGAACCATCTTTCCGATCAAAAAAACGATAAGATTCAACATTACTCCGAGTATACCCGGAAACATACCGGAACTTTTATTGATGCAGACTACTTCTCCCAGTCTCATGAACAACGCCAGACAAGTGTTCCCTGGTTAGACTCCCGGATAACACGTCTGCGGGGAGACCTTTATGAAGCCTCCATGATGCTTCACAAAGCCTTCATTGACGGAGCCGCAAAACAAATACGCCACAATTGCTGTGCATTTTTTGACAATTCCGGCAACAAATCTCTTGGACCCTCTGAAAAGGATACTCTCATCAACGATTTATGGGCGACTTTATTTCTCATTGTCCCCGTGGTCTCCACGACATTCGCTTCCTTCAGCGCCATGTTTGCCGGGGTAGCAAAAAAAGAACTTGGATGGCTTCTCATTGATGAAGCCGGGCAGGCCCTGCCACAGGCGG
>OGQK01000745.1_pt1 | contig 19977 bp, 15 predicted proteins | sample 1553221 | NCBI WGS metagenome assembly OGQK01 (sample SAMEA2579996, study PRJEB22360) | human gut metagenome | biome: human gut; feature: human-associated habitat; material: faeces | place: Denmark | collected 2008/2010 | reverse complement strand
GTGAGGTTGCCGGCATGGTCGGCTCCCTGCTGTCCACCGAGGAGTATCTGGAGCCTGCGGACGACGCCAAGAAGCAGCTGAAGGATTCTGCCGGCGAGGTGCTGGACAAGGCCATCGCCGCACTCGAGGCTGTGGATGAAGCTGACTGGAAGACCGACAACCTGCATGAGACCCTGAACAAGGCTCTGGTTGAGGAGGGCGGCTACAAGCCGCGCCTCGCTTTCGGTCCGGTGCGTGTGGCCATGTCTGGTCGTCGCGTGAGCCCGCCGCTGTTCGAGTCCATGGAGATCGTCGGCAAGCCGGTTTCCCTCGCTCGCCTGAAGGGCCTGCGCGAGCACCTGTGAGCTAAGGTTCCTTCCGTGCTCGGCTGAGCTGTAAGGACACTCAAGGTGGGCGTCTGCATGTGCAGATGCCCACCTTTTCTTGTATTCAGTGATGAGCTGGAACAGCTGGAAAGTCTTACCGCTGCGCCGCATGCCAGTGAGAATATGTACGAGGTTGAACATGGCTGGTTTGTGCAGTGAGGTCACGAAACGTGCCTTGTAGGTGGTTTCGCCTTCATGCGTCCATGAAACGGTTGATAGGTAACCGGGCGGCGGTCTTTGACGTGACATTGCATTACAAGCATCGCGACGCGCTCGCTGTCGCAAGGGAACATAAGCGCCTCATTTGGTTCTTGAAGGCTGATTTGCCGGCTATGAATGTGCAAGGCAAAGATCATTGCCTCATCTGCAATTTCATCAGTGCATTAGATGGTAATTCATCAGTAGTGCTTACTGATAATCCGTCAGTAGAGTTCATGCAAATTCATCAGTAGTGGCAGCGTAGCACTTGAAATCGTTGAAATTCCGCGCGACACGCCGTAAGTTGCGTAAGGGTGAATACTTGCGTATATTTATCACTCGTTGCGCGGTTCACCGAGCAGCCGGTTGAAAAACTGAATATGCCCCCATCGTCTAGCGGTCTAGGACTACGCCCTCTCACGGCGCCAACACCGGTTCAAATCCGGTCGGGGGTACGACGGACAACTTTTCGAAGTTGCCACGCCTGCCAAATTGGGATGTGGTGTAATTGGCAACACAGCTGATTCTGGTTCAGCCATTCTTGGTTCGAGTCCAGGCATCCCAGCCAATGACCCTCGCGGAATGCGAGGGTTTTTTGTTTTCAGGGAAGTAGCCGCTTGAAAAGCGACTTCCCTGCATATGAGTGCGCATAAGAGCGCTAAGAGCGCATACGTGTGTATGAAAGTACGAGAACGAAGGAGATCGAAGTATGTCCGCTGGGCAGCAGGCTGTACCGGCAAACAACGCCAACAATGCAAGCAATGAAGGCGCTCAGAAGAAGCACATGTCTAAGGCGGCCGTCGCCATTATCGCCGTGGTGGTCGTGGCCATTATCGTCGTGGCCGGTGTGTTCGGCTTCCGCCGCCTACTGGCTACCCACCAACGCCGACTACCGTTGCGACTACGTGGCCCGCCAGATTGGCGTCAAAGACAAGTACCAGCTCACCGTCACCTCCCAAGAAAAGGACGCCATGCTCGCCGTCCTCCACACCTGCCCGGGCCAGGCCGTGCCCGCAGACGAATAGGGGCTACCGCTCAGGATTGTTGAGCATAGGTGCCTGCCCCTCGTCATAAGCGCGCAGGAGCCGTCGGAGCAAAAATGTGGTGAAGTATGGTGCGGTGAACACGTGTTCGCTACTACCGATATTGCCGGCGGATAGTTTCACGCCGAACTGAATTTCCGGATAAGAATCCGAAGCGATTAGCGTCCGCATGGATTCGGCGTGACCTTTTTTCGTTTCCCCCCCCACCGGCCCCAGCCATTCGCGCGTGCGGACGAAGAAATCCTGTTCCAGTGTGGAATCCTCTTTTTTGTAGTAGTACAGGTCATAGCCGGATTTCCGTAGCGCTTCAGAGACGATGCTCTCGTACATAGCACCCTTATAGACACCAAGATTACGATTGGCCCGCAGATCATCACTGGCCTCGTCGTCAAGCATCGCTACGAACAGACCGGTATCGCCGAAATATATCTTGAACTTGTTTTCGTCATAATTGCCTTTCAACGGCAGTTCAGGATAGGACATACATCGGCAGATATTCACCATTCCCGAGGTTTCAAGCCATTCCACGCATCCTCGATAGTCTTTGAAACGCGCTCCGCTGGCAACCTTGCTGATTTGGAACTTCTTGTTTTCCTTGGCGAGTTGCACGGGAATATGGTTGAACACGTTGAGAATTCGTGCCTGATCGAGTCCTTGCGCGTATTTGCGGATATCCTCCTGGTAGTCCAAAATAAGCTGGCGCTGCAATTGCAGTGTTCCCTCGAACGTGCCAGTGCGTATATGGGAGGCGACAACCGCAGGCATGCCGCCAAGCACGCAGTAATCCATAAATGCCGTGGAGAAGACGTTCATTTCCACTTCAGAGAATGGCGTAGCATCACACAGGTGGGTGAACATGCTTTCGATGACGGCCTCATCGTATCCGCGAGCCCACAGAAATTCCTCGAAGTCCAACGATCGCATTTCGTAGTCGGTCTTATATCCCACGCTATTGCTTTCGATTTGCTTATAGCTGATGCCCAGCATTGAACCGCTGCAAATCACATCATATTTGCCGTCGATTTTAAAGAACTTCAGTGCAGTGACGATATCAGGATGGGCCTGGATTTCGTCGAAAAAGATGAGCGTATCGCCCGGAATGAACTTTTTAGCTGGGTCGATCAGGGAAATATTGCGGACGATGGTATCCGCGCCATAACCGTCCGCAGTGATTGCACGATATTTCGGTTCCTCAACGAAGTTGATTTCCACTACCGAACGGTAGTTGTGTGCGGCAAAGTAATCGATAGTCTCTGTCTTGCCTACTTGACGAGGGCCCTTGATGATTAGCGGGGAGCGATTCGGGTCGGATTTCCATGCATTGAGATAGGCATCGGCTTTGCGTTTGAGATACATGAGGAGCCCCTTTCCGAATTACTGCTATAGCAATGATTTTACACTTTCATGAGCGAGTTTTCTACCGTCTGGCACATTTCATGAGCGAGTTTTCGGCGGTTTTTCACATTTCATGAGCAAGATGGCGGGAAATGCCAGCTGCCAGTCCGCCGGTCATCCATCAATCGTCCGCAGATTGTCCGTCTGTTGACTCGGGAAACAGGCCTGCGCTATAACTGTGCGCGGTATGAAGGGAACTGGTACAAACGATATGGCAGTAACACACACCGCAGCAGATGCCACTGCAGCAACCACTATGACGAACGCCGTGGCAGACATCGAACAGGAAACACCGGAAATCGAGAAGGAACGCCAGCTTGCCGGAGTCGGAGCCGGAGCTGGAACCGTGGCAAACGGCAAGAAAAAGCCGCATGACCATGCGCTGGCCAGCATCCTCGGCCCCGCGTTCGTGGCGGCCGTGGCCTACGTCGATCCTGGCAACGTGGCGGCCAACATCACCTCCGGCGCGCGATACGGCTACCTGTTGGTGTGGGTGCTGGTGCTCGCCAACGCCATGAGCGTGCTCATCCAGTATCAGTCCGCAAAACTCGGCATCGTGACCAACAAATCCCTGCCGGAACTGCTGGGTGAACGTATGAGCGATGCCGGCCGCTTCATGTTCTTCATGCAGGCCGAGGTCATCGCCATTGCCACCGATCTGGCCGAGGTGATCGGCGGCGCCATCGCCCTGAACCTGCTGTTCGGATTGCCGCTGTTCATCGGCGGTTTGGTGATCGGCGCAATCTCCACGGTGATGCTGTGGTTCCAAGGTGGCAAGACGCAAACAACGTTCGAGCGCATCATCATCGTGATGCTGCTGATTATCACATTCGGCTTCATCGCAGGCCTGTTCGTGGACCCGCCGAGCCCCGGCGAAGTGGTCAAGGGCATGATTCCACGCTTCCAAGGCACCGACTCGGTGTTGATGGCCGCCTCGATTCTGGGCGCCACCGTGATGCCGCACGCCATCTACCTGCACTCCACGTTGGTCAACGACCATTACGCAGGCGGCGAAAAGCCGTCGATCAAAACGCAGCTGAAAGGCTCGAAAATCGATGTGGTCTGGGCGCTGTTGCTGGCCGGCACCGTGAATCTGGCGATGCTGGTGCTCGCCGCCAACTCGCTGCACGGCATGTCTGGCACGGATTCCATCGACGGCGCACAACGGGCGATCACGCAGGTGCTCGGCCCGGTGATCGGCACGATCTTCTCCATCGGCCTGCTGGCTTCGTCTCTGAGCTCCACGTCGGTCGGCACGTACGCCGGCTCGGAAATCATGCACGGTCTGCTGCACGTCAACGCCCCGATGTGGGCCTGCCGCGTGGTCACGCTGGTGCCGGCACTGATTGTGTTGTGGTTCGCCAAGGACCCGACTCAGGCGCTGGTCATCGGCCAGGTGGTGCTTTCCATCGGCATCCCATTCGCCGTGATTCCGCTGATGCGATACACGCATAACAAGGAACTCATGGGCAAGTGGGCTGATGGAACCGTCAAGCACGTGATTTTTATGATTGTGGTGGCACTGATTGTGGCGCTCAACGTGCTGCTGATTGTCCTGACGCTGATGGGCAGGGCGTAATAGACTCCAGCTGAAATCCTGCGATAGCACAACATAATAAGAAACCCCGGTTCCAACACCGGGGTTTCTTATTATGTTGAGAATGGTTGAATCTTCCGTCAGTTCGCAGCCATACGCCGCGCACGCCGTTCGCGCAGCGCGCGCAAGGAAATAATGTCTCGCGTACGACCGGCACCGTCGCCCTTGACGCCGAAGAACACCATCAACACCATTGCCAGACAGATTATTGCGGAGATTCGCAGCGCCCATTGAATGCCGAAAATCGAAGCGGCGACGGCGGAGGCGCCGCCCTGCTTATGCAAAGCGGCAAACGTTTCCATCAGAATCACCAACACGGGTGCGCCCACAGCGCCCGCAATCTGACGCGCGGTATTCGTCACCGATGATCCGGCGGACACTTCGCTCGGCCCGTTCAGGCAATTCAGGGACCACGTGGTAATCGGCATCAGCAGGAAACCCATGCCGATCTGACGGATGAACTGGCAGATCGATACCCACCAGATCCACGTATCCATCGCCACCAGCGACATGCCCAAGGTGCCAAGGGTCAACACAATCGAACCGAACAAAGCCACCGGGCGCGCGCCGAACCGATCCATCGCGCGGCCGCCGAAGACCGGGGAGACGCACTGGCCGATGGCGCCCGGCAGCATGATCAGACCGCTCATCGTGGCCGAATAGCCGCGGTCAGTCTGGATGTAGAGCGGCATGATGACCAAAATCGAACTGAAGGCGAAAAATGCCAGCGACGCGGTAATGGTGCCGACGGTGAACGAACGGTTCTTCAGCACTTCCAAGTCCAGCAGCGGCGGCTGGGGGAGTGCCGACTCGTCCTTGGCTACGGCCTCGCGATACCGCTTGCCAGCGCGCAGGTTACGCATCACAAACCACACGATGCCGACCAGTCCCACAACCATCGGCCCCCACGTGACCGGTGCCGCGAATCCATAGGTCTCTGAATTGGTGAAGCCGAACATAAGCCCGCCAAAGCCGATCACCGACAGGCATGCCGAGAAGAAGTCCGCGCGGGCCGAAGGGTCGTGTGAACCGAAATTATGCAGTCCGAACATGGCCGCCAGCAGCGAGATTACGCCAATGATGGTCATGGTCAGGAAGATCGAGCGCCAGCCGTTGGCATCGGTCTGCCAGCCGCCCAAGGTGGGGCCGATGGCTGGCGCCACGCTCATGGCCATGCCCACCGTGCCCATGGCAAACCCGCGGCGAGACAGCGGGTAAATGGAGAACACGGTGATTTGCAGCACCGGCCACATCACGCCCGTGCCGGCAGCTTCGAGCACGCGCCCGACCAGCACCCATACGAAGTTTGGCCCCAACCATGCCAGCACGGAGCCGAGTGTGAACACCGCCATCGAGCAGATGACGATCTGGCGGGTGGAGAAGCGTCGGGTCAGAAACGCGGTCAGCGGCACCATCACGCCCATGACCAGCTGGAACACGGAGGTGAGCCACTGCCCGGTGGTTACGGAGATGTGGAATTCGGAAACGATAATCGGCAGCGCGGAACTCAGCTGCAACTGCGTGAAGTTGCCCACGAAGGTGATGAAGGTCAATATCGCGATGGAGATGAACGCCGCCCGGCTGAGTTTGCCGTCTACATATGATTCCTCGCGGCTCAGCACCCGCTGCAGTTCGCCGCGATGATTCTTGATTCCCTGAGCTCCGTTCATTCCACTCACGTGCATACTCCACTCTCGCTGATCGACCGCAACAACGCATCAGGCGGTCTCTCAAAGCAACCCCAACACGCTACACCCAGGGGTAGTCCGTGGGGTAGTCCGTCGAGATGCAATGCCGAGATGACTGGCCGCCCGGTTGCAGAGCAAATTAGTCCCGTTATTCGAGACGTCAAAATGAACGTAGTTACTATCCGATCACGTTCGCTATGTTGGTTTTCCAACACCCCCCCCCTAGCGGTTAGGGGTGTGATGTCTGTACCATGTTGAAGGGGTAACCCCGTATACACCCGTACACAGGGGAATCCAGAGAAGTGAGAGCCGCGAGACCTGCAGTATACGGTCGAAAAGGAAGGACTGGTGTCTGAGGTGTCGTATCTGAGCAGTAACGGTCAGCCGTCTACGCGCAGCAGACAGGCCAATAGCGGTGACCGAACCACCGCTCAGCTCAGAGATATCCGCCAAAAGCAGCTCAGCCACGTGCTGTACTGGCGATTCTTCGTCAATCTCGCCCTCATGCTTATCGACGCCGCCATGTACATCATCGCCGGAGCCACGGTGCTCAATCTGCGCCATGAGGCAACGCCGCTCTATTCGAGCAGATTCAATTTCACGATTGACTCCACCGTTTACCTTATTATTGTGGCCTGCTTCTGGGTGTGGTCGCTCTATGTTGCCGGCATTTATCACCGCCATGTTATGGGTGACGGTTACCAGCTCAATGTGCTGCTGGTCAAAGGCATGGTCGTGTGCTGGGTGGTGCAGTGCGCGTTCAACTACTTCTTTAATCTGGGTCTGACCCTCACGTCGCTCTGCTTGGTGGTGATTGCCGGATGGTTGCTCACCATGGTGGAACGCATCGCCAGCCGTGCATTCATTACGCGTAGTCGTCGCAAGGGCACCTACGCTTATGGCACGGTGATCATCGGTTCCCCGCACGGCATTGGTCGCACGCTACAATTCCTCGGTCAGCGTCGGCAACTCAACTACCGCCCGGTGGCAGTATGCCCGATTCATCTCAATCCCGATACCGGATTGATTGAACAGAGCACCGACCATGAGACACTCCGTGAGGAGATGCAAAAGAACGAAGGCTGCCAGCTGCCCGTACTCGAGTACAGCGATCATAATCTTGCTGAACAGATTATTGACATGAACGCGCAGACCGTTATGGTGGCTGACGAGCTGCGTCGCTATTCGGATAATTACGATATCTTCTCCGTGCGCATGGAATCGTTCGGTCTGGAGATTGCCATGCTGGCTTCCGCCGCTGACACTTCTAACCATGAGATTCAGGTTCGATCCATACAGGGCACCACGATTATCACGCAGCGTCTTGCGCAATACACGCCAGCCCGCCGTTTGACCAAACGCTTGTTTGATTTGGTGATTTCTTCGCTAGCGATCATCTGTTCGTCGATTATCACCATCCCGGTGGCGATCGCCATCAAAGTCACGGACGGCGGACCGGTGTTCTACAAGCAGACCCGTATGGGCCTGCGCGGCAAGCCGTTCCAGATGTACAAGTTCCGTTCGATGGTAGTGAACGCCGACGCGCTCAAGAAGGAGCTCGCAAAAGAGACCGGCCAGACCGACCACTTCATCTTCAAGATGAAGAACGACCCACGCATCACCAAGGTGGGGCACTTCATTCGCCGCTTCTCCATTGACGAGTTGCCCCAGTTCCTCAACGTGTGGATGGGGGATATGTCCGTAGTGGGGCCGCGCCCGCCGCTGCCTGAGGAATATGCCCGTTACAACCGTCTGTACGCCACCCGCATGCTGGTCAAGCCCGGCATCACCGGTCCGTGGCAGGTGTCCGGCCGCTCCGATCTGTCCGCCGAGGAAAGCGAGGCCCTTGATGTGGCTTACGTGCAGAACTGGTCGATTATGGGAGACATTGTGCTGCTGTTCCGCACGGTGGGTGCAGTGCTGAGCCATAAGGGAGCGTACTGATTCCTTCCCGTTTCGCTGTCACAGTTTTGCCGCGCCCTTGCCGCACCGCCCTTGAACGTGATTACAGAAAGATAAGTCGATATATCTATGACTGATTCGAACATACCAGAAATACCTCAGCCGCCGGCACCCTCCGAGCGGTCGGAAAACGCGGATGATCGCCAAGTGATACAGCCGTATGTTGACCCTGAGGTACTTGCTGAAGACGCCCGAGCGGCGGAACGGCGTAAGCACCGCCGGCGTATGAGCCATGAACATATCAGGCGGATCAAGCGCAAAAAGCGCATTCGGATGGTGCTGATTGTAATCGGCGCACTGCTGTTGATTATTGCCGCGCTCGCGGCGTGGCTTGGCCTTTCCGCGCTCAAAGCGAAAAATGAAGTGGAAGCAGCGATTCAGGCCGCAAGCCGCATCCAATCACAAGTTCAAGCCGGCGACACCGACAAAGCGCAAGCCAGCATTGAAGCATTCTCCCAGCATATCGACGCTACGTATGTGCAGACCAAGCAGCCGGTATGGAAACTGGCCACATTGGTGCCCTATTACGGTTCTGACGTGAAGGCCGCGCGAGACATGGTGCACATTTTGGAAGACGTGTCGAACAACGCATTGCCGAAGCTTGCCAAGGCGGCACAGGCCTTGGATTTCAACAGCATCGGTATCAAAGACGGAACGATTCAGCTGGGGGATATGGCCAGCGTGGCTCAGGATCTTGCCGCCGCCAATGGAGTAGTGGCGGATGCCAGCGTAGACATGGGCAAGATTGGCGATACGCATATTCCGCAGATTACCGAGGCGGTGCAGCAGGGGCGTAGCAGGTTCAAGGAGCTTGCCAGCCTGACGGATGCGGCCAGTCGGCTGGCGGATGTGCTGCCCAAGATGTTCGACTTGGATAGCAGCGAGGGTAGTAGCAGTGGCCCGCGAACCTACCTGGTGCTGGCACAGAACAATGCTGAGCTGCGTGCCACGGGAGGTATTCCAACTGCGTGGGCCACGCTCACCGTCGATGCAGGCAAAATCAGCATGAGCACGTTCGGCGATCCGCCTCGGGATGGTCTGTTCAGCCAGGATGAAGCCGCGAGCGTACTGACGGCGGAAGAACGCAATCTCTTCTCCACCAAGATGGCCACGGACTACCCGGACATCAATTTCACTCCCGATTTCCCCCGCGTCGCTGATATCGCGAGTCAGATCTGGCATCGAGCCGGTCATGACGATGTGGATGGCGTCATCAGCGTGGACCCGGTGTTCCTGCAGCGGTTATTGAAGGTTGCCGGCCCCGTGACGCTCTCCGATGGCACGGTGATGAGCGGCGACAATGCCGAGCAGCGGATTCTGAACCAGATTTATATTGATACCGATACGCAGGCGGAGCAAACCGACTTCTTCACGATGGCGGCCAGTGAGATCTTCACGCATGTGCTCAAGAATGTGGACGGCAAGAATCAGCAGCTGGTGCAAACGTTCCAGGAGTCCGTATCCGACGGCCATCTGTATGTATGGAGTGCTCATGAAGATGAGCAGCGGCGTATCTCGGGTACGACCATCGCCGGCGAATTGCGGTCGAAACCGGCTCATTCGGTTACGGGGGTGTACTTCAACGATGCCACTATGGGCAAGATGGACTGGTACCTGAAGCGTGAAGTGACCAGTACATATGACAAAACCTATCCCAGTGGCGCCAAGCAATACACCGTTCACATCAAACTGACGAATACGGCCGATGCCGCCAAGGTGAATGCCGCTCCGGATCTATTGCGCGGCTATGACCATAACGGCAACCCCCGTACAGGGGAGATCGAAACGGTGCTGTACGTCTACGCCCCCAATGAAGGGCGCATTGTGGATTGGACCCAGGATTTCGATCAGTTCGCTGTGCACGATGGACTGACGGTGGGTGTGAAAACCGTGACATTGCGGCCGGGGGAAAGTTTCGAGACCACGGTGCATGTGCTGGCCAGTCCCGCGGCCAATGAAAATGAAATGATTTTGAGACAGACCCCCTTGGTTGATTAAAGGGGCAACCCCTATACATTAAGGTGGAACCGTGAATAAGGAAGAACGGAGCATAGCTGTGGATGAAGCTGAACAGGTGCAGGATGGTAATGGAGTCACCATTCTCGATTTATTCAATGCGGTAAGAAAGCATGTGATTACCGCAGTGGTCACGCTGGTTATTGTGATGGTGGCAATCTGCGCGTACACCTTTACCCGCACTCCGCAATACACCGCGACTTCCGAACTCTTGGCCACTTATCGCAGTTCAGCGGCTGCGTCGGGCGCATCCAGCAATGCAGTCGAGCTGAGCTCTGGCGCCAATTACATCAATAGCCAGATTCAAACGTATCCGCAATTGATAAAAACCGAGTCCGTATTGCAGCCGGTTATTGACGATCTGGGTCTTGACACCACGGTAAAGGAATTGGCTGCGAGCGTTACCGCTTCCAACCCGGACGGCACCATGCTGGTGGATATTTCGGTTAATGATCCAGACCCGAAGCAGGCGTCCAGCATTGCCAATTCGGTTGCCGAAAACCTGAGAAAACAGGTTACTTCCACGATTTACAGCGATGAGGGCGATAAGATCATCTCTCCCGTCAACCTGACTGTGGTGCAGCAGGCGTACGCTCCGGCTTCCCCCAGCTCACCCAACGTCAAGCTGAATATGGCGATAGGCCTTGTGTCCGGCATTGTTCTCGGCGTCATGGTGGCCCTTATCAAGGATTTGCTGGACACCCGTGTTCGCCGCGATTCGGATGTTACTACTGTTATCGATGCTCCCGTACTGGGGTCGCTGAGCCGCAATGAGGCTTATGTCGGTACGTCGCCGGTGATTATCTCCCGCCCGGCCTCCCGCGAGGCAGAAGAGATTCGACGTCTGCGCACCAATGTGATGTTCGTGCTGCCCGATGAGCCGTTATCCAATGTGATTGTGGTGACTTCCGCCGGCCCGTCTGAAGGCAAGACCACGCTGAGCGTGAACCTGGCGACTGCATTTGCCGAAAACGGCAGCAAGGTACTGCTGATCGACGCCGATGTGCGCAACCCCTCGGTGAGCAAGGCCCTAGGCATTGAGGGCGCAGTGGGCTTGACCCATCTGATTACCAACCGTGTATCGTCGCATGATGCGATTCAACGCTACTGGAAGCCGAACTTCCACGTGCTTCCTGCTGGAAAACAAACCATGAACCCCAGCATTCTGCTGAATTCCCGCGCTATGAAGGCACTGGTTGAGCAGGTTTCCGGAGCCTATGACTATGTGATTATCGATACCGCCCCCATGCAGGTGGCCAATGATGCCGCCGTATTCGCCAAGGAAGGGCCGGAACTGCTGCTGGTGGCCGGCTTGGGAGTGACGGAAAAGAAACTGCTCCGGCAGACCGGGCGCGAACTGAGCACACTGAGCATCGATCCCGTGGGCTTGGCCATGAATTACGGCGAGACGGAGAAGCCCCAGAAGGGTGGCTATTACTACTACGGCGACGAGTCCGATGACAACGGCAGGAAGCGCCAAATCCAGCACAAAAAGAGCGAGAAAATGAAGAAGGACTGAGGCCATGAGGATCGCGTTCATCGGCCACAAACGCATTCCGTCTCGCGAAGGTGGCATCGAGATTGTTGTGGACGAACTGGCTACACGTATGGCTGCACGCGGAGAACAGGTCATAGCGTTTAACCGCAAAGGCCATAATGTTGCCGGTGCGGTGTTCGATAATGCGTCGAATCAGAATAGCAAGCCGTTCATGTATCGCGGAGTGAAGGTAATACCTGTCACCACTATCGATGCAAAAGGTCTGGCCGCGCTCACCTCGTCATTCTTTGCCACAGTAAAGGCTATTATGGCCCGCCCTGATGTGATTCATTACCACGCGGAAGGGCCGTGCGTGCCGTTGCGTTTTGCGCACTGGTTCGGTATTCGTACAGTGGCCACGATTCATGGTCTAGATTGGCAGCGCGCCAAATGGGGTAAATTCGCCTCTACGTATCTGAAATTAGGGGAGCGTACCGCCGCTACCTGTGCCGATGAAGTGATTGTGCTGAGCCGCAACGTGCAGCGCTATTTCAAAGACACCTATGGGCGTGATGTGCGATTCATTCCCAATGGCATTGAACGCAATGAGTCTGTTCCAGCCAATGAGATTACTCGGAAATATGGTTTGGTGAAAGACGGGTATGTGCTGTTTCTAGGCCGTATCGTGCCGGAAAAAGGCGTGCATTATCTTATCGAGGCATTCAAGCAATTGGATACTGATAAGAAGCTGGTCATCGCCGGCGGATCTTCCGATTCCGCTGAATACTATGAACAGATTCAATCTGCTGCGGCTACCGATCCTCGCATCGTGTTGACTGGTTTTATCGAGGGTCAGGAACTTGCGGAGTTGTACAGCAATGCTTATATCTATGTGTTGCCTAGTGATCTCGAAGGCATGCCTATGAGTCTGCTGGAAGCCATGAGCTATGGCAATTGTTGCCTTACTTCCGACATCCCCGAATGCGCCGAGGTAGTAGAAGACCACGCCGTTACCTTCCGCAAGGGTGATGTTGCAGATCTCACTGCCAAACTGAGCAACTTGCTCACTGACCCTTCCCGCGTGGCGCAGCTACAAGCGACCGCCGCCAACTACATCACTCAAAAATACAATTGGGACAAAGTAGTGGACCAAACCTTGGCGTTGTACCAAGGAAAAGACCCCTCTGACGAGGGGGCTCCCGGCGGAGCCGGGTGGGGGAGAGCCCACCACGACCATCAGGAGGCTTCCCAATGAAAATCCTCCTAGTCAATAAATACTTCTACCGCAAAGGCGGTGCCGAAACCTACTTTTTCGCACTCGCCGAAGGCCTGAAATCATTAGGCCACGAAGTTGCCTTCTTCTCCATGCAGCACCCGAACAACGAGCCAAGCTATTGGAGCAAGTATTTCGTATCTGAAAAAGACTACGTCGGTAAAATTTCCGCATTCCAACAGGCAAAGGAAGCGGCAACGCTGATCTATTCGTTGGAATCCAAGCGCAAGTTTGAGGCGCTGCTGGAGGAGTTCCAGCCGGATGTGATCCACATGAACAACGTGCACCGTCAGCTGACACTGTCGATTCTGGATGCGCCGTACCTGAAGAAGCATCGTGTGCCAGTGGTGTACACCGCACATGACTACATTCTGCTGTGCCCTGCATACACCATGGTGGACGGCAACGGCAAGGTGTGCGACGACTGCCTTGATCGACGTTTCATCCATGCTGTGAAGAAGACTTGCGTGAAGGGTTCCAAAGCCAAAAGCGGACTCGCGTTCCTGGAGGCGGAGTTCCTGAAACACCATCACAGCTACGACAAGATCGACAAGATCATCGCGCCGAGCGAGTTCATGAAGAGCAAGCTCGACGAGGGCGGCTATGCGGGCCGTACCGTGGCCATGCAGAACTTCCTGACCACCAGCCAGATGGATATGGCTCATAAAGTAACGAATACGGACAAATTCAACACCGTGGACCCGTATTTTCTGTTCTTCGGTCGTCTCTCCAAGGAAAAGGGCATCCTTACCTTGGTCAAGGCTTTCCTTCAGGCCGCAGGTCTGCTCCCGCTGGCGGGAGCTGTCGAGCAAAGCGAGACTGAGGGTGGTCACCTTGTAGCTAACTGTCTCCCCTCCAATTGGACCCTCCACATCGTCGGCGACGGCCCAGAACGCCAAACCATCGAAATGCTCATCAAATCTGCCGGCTCCGAAGCCGAAAATCGCATTAAACTCCTCGGCTACAAAACCGGCGAAAATCTCCAGCGCGAAGTCGGCAACGCCCGCTTCTCTGTTCTATGCTCCGCATGGCGTGAGAACATGCCGTACTCCGGCTTGGAATCCTTGGCAGCGCAGACCCCGGTGATCGGCGCGAACATCGGAGGCATCCCCGAACTCGTGGTGGAAGGCGAAACTGGCTTCAAATTCGAAAGCGGGAACCAGGACGATCTGGCCCGGACATTGACCAAGGCGGCACAGGTGGACGCCGGACGCTACGCCTCCATGCAGGAGTCCTGCGGCCGCTATGTCGAGGAACGGTGCCGACAGGATATGTATGTGCGGCAGCTGGAGGATGTCTACCGAGGCACTCGCAATGCCGACGGCATGTCCGTGGTTTCCGGCGTTGCCGGGAATAGGTAAGTTGACACGGGCCGTCTGATAGACGCGTGGAAGCAGAGGAGAGCAAGAAAATATGGTCGCAGGTCATTCAAGTATCAAACGAATCGTCCATCGTATCGGTGAGGAGTGCCGTTCCACGGCGGAGATCGCCCGGCTGACGTCATGGCCGGAGGCGTTGGAGACCTTCATGGCGAAGGTGGACATCCAGATGATGAATCGCAACGGATTCAAAGAACCGCCGGCGGTGCGCAACCGTCTGGTACACAAGCATGAGATTCTCATGAAGTACTTCGAGCAGCGTTATGGCCGCTTCGCCGATGAGTATGACTTCCATGCCCCCATGCAGGCGAGCGACCCCGCTCTTGAAGGCAAGATCTGGACGTGCTGGTGGCAGGGCCTCGATCAGGCTCCCGAAATCGTCAAATGGTGCGTGGAATCCATCAAGCGGAACGCCGGTGGCCGCGAGGTCATCATCATCACCGATGAGAACTACGAACGCTACGTGCACATCCCCCAGTGGGTGAAGGAGAAGCAGAAGGCCGGCATCATCACGCGGACCCATCTTTCGGATCTGCTTCGTTTCATGCTGCTGTCGCAATACGGTGGGCTGTGGCTGGATTCCACGTTCTTCTGCACCGGTTCCTTGGAGGATGTCGCGTTTGCTTCTTCCCTGTGGTCGATCAAGCGGCCGGATTATTTCCATGCCTCTGTGGCTCAGGGCTATTTCGCGAACTACTCTTTTGCGTGCCATTCCGATAAACGTTGGGTATTCGCCGCTATTCGTGATTTTGTTCTGGAATACTGGCGTACCAATGATTCCATGGTGGATTATCTGTTCGTCGATTACCTGATTACATTGGCGATACGGCATGATACGGCAATGAAGGAAGCATTCGCGGCGATTCCTTCCAATAACCCCAATTGCGATGAATTGTTCAAAGTATTGGGCAAGCCATATGACGAACGACTCTGGGGAAAGATAGGTAAGGAGACCTCCTTGTTCAAGCTTACATGGAAACAAGTTTTTCCTGTCGAGCATGATGGTGAAAAAACATTTTATGGAATGTTGAAAGGCATAGGAGATTAATAATATGCCTATCCTTTCAGTTGTCATACCCTGTTATAATGCCTCGTCGACAATCGAAGAATGTGTTCTGTCGGTCATGGATCAATCGTTAACTGATTTGGAAATAATTGTGGTTGATGATGGATCTACGGACGATTCTTTAGCTATTTGTCGCAGGTTAGCCGAGGAAGATGAACGGATTTCCGTTTATACAAAAAAGAATGCCGGTCAAGGCATTGCTCGGAATTTTGGCATGTCGCATGCAACAGGGGAATACATAGCTTTTGTTGATGCTGATGATACATGTAATGTTGAGATGTACAGGGCGTTGATTGATTCAGCTAAAGAATTCGACGCAGATCTTGTTTTCTCGGGATATAGAGACATTAAAGACGGGAAAGTGGTAGAAGAGCATCCAAACAATAGAGAAGTACTCCAAGACGATGCTGCTATTCGACAACACATGGCCGATCTTATAGCTTCTTCTGCAGGGAATGTTGGTTCGTGCTGTGTTGCGGTCTGGGATGGCATATTTAGGTTATCCATGCTAAGAAAATATGGCATAGAATTCCCTTCAGAAAGGACTGTTTATTCCGAAGATCTTGTATTCAAGCTAAGAGCACTTGCATTGTCCAATACGGTATCTTTCCTTCCGGATAGTTATTATGAATACCATATAAGCGAATCTTCGTATTCAAGATGTATTGATGTACATGTTATTGACAAGCTTATTTCGATGTATAAAATAATTGAGTGTGAATTTTCGGAAACACTGGATGAGTTCTGTTTCTCATCAAGAAACGCAGCGAGGCTGTTTGCCTCGCTCCGTTTTGCTTTGCGTAGCGCACCGTTGGATAATGGACGTTTGTCGTTTTTCAGAGCAGTTGTCTCAAATCAGGATTTACGAGTTTGTTTAGCGTTATTTAAGCCGAATTCTGCCTTGGATAAGCTTATATATAGAACGTTTTTGAAGGAAGAATACATCATTCTTTCTCTCCTATTTTTATGTTTCCAGCTGAAAGGGTATCTGAAATGAAAATTGGTGTCATCACGTTTCACCGTGCCATCAACTACGGTGCTGCACTGCAGACTTACGCACTGCAGAGGGCCATATCTGACCTCGGTTTTGATACCGAGGTAATTGATTACCGGTGTGAACATATGGAAAATCTGTATAAACTGATTGGTGGTTTCAAGCAGAAGACATTTAAGCAGAATATCAGAGGGTTTATTAATCTTATTCCATCTTGGAAGAAGATGAATAGTTTCCGCTCTATGATTGCTGGGAATACTAAATTAAGTCCTGTTGCGTATGATTCAAAGTCAATCGCCACAGCAAATCAACGCTATGATGTATTCATCACCGGAAGTGATCAAGTTTTTAACTATGCTTGTTCAGATTTTGATAAGAATTATTATCTTTCGTTTGTAGAAGATACTAGGAAAATAAATTCTTATGCAGCATCTTTTGGGATTAGTGAAATTCCTCAAGAGTACCAGAGTGAGTACACGAGGTTGCTTAATAGATTTAATCATCTCTCAGTCCGAGAAGAATCCGGACGCCGTATCGTTCGTGAATTGACGGGAAGAGATTGCGCATTACATGTCGATCCGGTTTTCCTTTTAAATGCCGCTGAATGGTCGAAACTCGCGAAAGATCCTGGTATTGATAATTACATTCTTATTTATCGTTTGAATAAGTCAAATATTATTGATGATTTTGCTAGAAAACTTGCAAAAAAAACAGGAAAAAGGGTCATTAATATTGGTCAGGACTTGATTGACAAAGTCAAGAATCCAGATTTTGAAGGTAATCTTAGCACTTCCGTTGAAGAATTCCTTGGTCTATTCAAGCATGCCGATTATGTTGTGACTAATTCTTTCCATGGTACGGCTTTTTCTGTAATCTTTAATCGTAAGCTATATGTAGAGACAAAACAGAAAGATTTCAAGAAGAACGATAGAGCAGAGAATTTACTTAAACTAACTGGTCTCACAGACTCGATTATCGAGACTTTGGATGATTGTAATCTTGATATTGTTCGTGATTTTGAGCATGCTCAATCTGTACTTTCTAGCGAGAGAGAGTCTGCCTTAGATTATCTCCGGGGAATTTGTTCCAATGAATAGTCTGATATATAAGTTAAGAATCTGGCTGAGAACAACTCCAATTGAAGATTATTTCATTCCATGCATATTGCTTATATTAGTTTTTTCTACTGATAATAAGCTAATATTCATCACGAGACAGTTAGCCATTGTGCTTACGGCTGCTATTTTCTGTTTCGCATTGATGTCGAAAAGGAAGTCAGGTTTATCCTCTGTCGTAGAGAAAGTCTACGTAGCTTTTTTCTTGCTTATCTGCATAAGCTTTCTCTACACAGGTGATCGCTTAACTTATAGTAAGTATTTTCCTTACGTCCTTGCCATCTTTTCTATGACGCTTTTTGAATTTGATAGTAAATTTTTTAGTTGTCTCATCAGGCAGTTTGAATTTCTGTTCTGGATATTTATCTTTTCGATGTATCTAGAGTTATTGGCTCCCAATCTATTTTCTTTATTCTTCGGTTTTCTTGATCATGGAAGTAGCCGATCTGCAGTTATGGTTAACACTGGTGGCGCTATTTCGGGATTAGCTTATGAAAAAGGTTATGCAGCGTTCCTATGCAACATGGGATTAGGCGTGCTATTTGCAAAGTTTTTCGTCAGAGGATTTACCTTAGCTAGATTGTTCCAAATCATTGGTGTCTTTGCTGCTTTAATGATGACAGGTAAAAGGACTTTGTTTCTTATTCCAGTGATGGGACTTATCGTATTTGCGTTGTTCTTCTCCAAGAAGCATAAGATTTCAATTGCTCTTGGTCTATCCTTTGTGCTCGTTGTGTCATTAACAATAGCTGATTCGCTTATTCCTCAAGTGTCTCTTGTATTCGACAGATTGTTTGCAGATAACGGCGATCCCTTGAGCGGTAGACAGGTTTTTTGGACATATGCCATGCAGATGTTTGAGGCATCTCCGCTTATCGGCAGAGGCTTTCTTTCATTTAATGCGTATATAAATGCTCAAGGTTTCCGTTATTATGGGTTGCTTTGGAGCTATCAAGCCCATAACGTTTATTTACAGCTTCTTGCTGAGCTTGGTATTGCTGGTTTTTTGCTATTCGTTGCCTTGCTTGCCACGCTTACCTTTGGTCTAGTTCGTAGTTTTTTGAGTTGGAAAGACAGCCAAGGCTTGGAACCTGTTATTCTTCTTACTGCAGTATACTGGATTATTCTCATAGCCGTGTATAGCTTGACCGGCAATACAATCTACTATTCGTGTCAACTTGTGGTGCTCGGTATTTGTATAGCTATATATCAGACTTTCAAATTTAAGAAAGCGTTGCAGAAAAATGGAACCACTTGTTAGTATTATTACTCCGGCTTTTAACGCCTCTAAGTATCTTGTTTCTTTCTTCGAATCTGTGTTAGACCAGGAATATTCCAACTATGAACTAATTTTCATAAATGATGGTTCAACTGATGATACAGAGGAAATTGCACTACAATACAAGAAGATTTTTGAAGAAAAAGGTCATCGATTCGTTTATCTTGTAAAAGAGAATGGCGGACAGGCTGCTGCCCTTAATACCGGTTTCCCATACATGAAGGGAAAGTACTTTATCTGGCCTGACTCTGATGATACTCTATGCTCCGATAATCTGTCAGTCAAAGTTGACTTCATGGAAAAAAATCCGAGTATCGATCTTGGTATCGCGTGGGCGATACATGTGGATGAGAGTGGCAATGATTTAGGTGTTCTAAAAAGAATACCTGCGGAAAATGATAATCTATTCCGTGATTTACTTGTCAGTAATAATGTGCAGTTCTGTCCAGGTATATATATTATTAGAACTTCCACTTTCAAAAAGTGTTACCCTGAGCTGCATATTGATGAGAGTCGAGCCGGGCAAAATTATCAGCTTCTTCTTCCTATGGCGTATAAGTATCGTTACGGTTATATTAATAGAGTTTTGTATACATATATCTTGCATCCTGCCAGTCACTCAAATTTCAAGCCGCATGATGAGCAAGCCCAGATGGAACGTTTTGAGAGACAAGAGCATCTTTTGCTGAGGCTCGTAGAACATATATGTGTCCAAGATGATAAGGTTGAGATGATTGCTCTGGTCAGGAGACATTTTCAAGGCATTTATCTGAGGATTGCCAATGAACATATTGACAGAAGAAAAGCTGCAGCCTCCATGTATTCGTTATGTCGCATGCATCAGGTGAATTGTAAGGATATCATCTACGCATTCGCAACTTTTGCTGGAATCAAGCTTAAATGAGGGGTGAGCATCTTGGGAAGGACAAGCAAATTCGTTCTCAATGCGATATCAACTGCGCTTCTTCAGATAGTAACTATGGTAGCAGGGTTTATTACACCCCGTTTTCTTTTAGTCGCTTATGGGTCAGATATTAATGGTCTTATCTCATCCATCAATCAGTTCATTGTTTACTTTAATCTTGTAGAGGCTGGGTTGTCAAGTGCCGCTGTTTTTTTACAATAAAGCT
>OGQK01000737.1_pt1 | contig 20160 bp, 18 predicted proteins | sample 1553221 | NCBI WGS metagenome assembly OGQK01 (sample SAMEA2579996, study PRJEB22360) | human gut metagenome | biome: human gut; feature: human-associated habitat; material: faeces | place: Denmark | collected 2008/2010 | reverse complement strand
TTGTGGAAATGGGCTCGCGAAGAGCCCAAGAAACCCCTGCCACAAGGAGAGCTTGTTGCAGGTGCTTCTTTTTTATACTTGGGACGGTAGCCGCTGGAATCCCGGCGGTCATTGCCATAGGAGCGTCCGCTCTTGTTATAGCGGCGACGGGCTCCTTGGCCCTGTCTTCCCTGTGTGTTGTGCTGTGACATACTTATATTCTAAGTTGATGATTATGTTGGTGTCATGCCGGATTTATCGCTGTACGCAGTAAGTTCCATCCGGAGAATCGCCGGGACGTTCCGCTACCATGAGAAAAGCCAGGAGTAAGGATGCCCCGTGCCCCGATCAACGGTCCATGCGTGGTCTGATAGGGGGGCGATCAGGCTAGGTGCGGTACCAGTCCGGTCGATTGACGCGTATACCAATGCACAGGGAGCCGGATTCTTGCAAGCCGGTATACCGTCATTTTGGGCTTTCCGCCCGTCCGGAGACAGGAAGACCGTCCGGAAGGGCGCATTATTCCGGACGGAAAGCGGCAGGGAGAGCATGCAACTTGACAAAAAGACCGGGACAGCGCAATTTAAATACCGACTAACTTACACTCTCTCGATGCTGATTCAAAATGCAGACCGTACTACCTACGGGATCAATAAAATTGTTGTTTCCATTCTCGCATTCGTCATCTTCTTCGTTGTCGGGTTCGTTTCTTGGCAATGGATGGGGGTGGCTCCGGAGCCGTGGCGGCTGCGCACGCTGGTGCTGACGCCGCTGACGATGTCCCTGTTGCTGTATGTCTGCTGTGACCAGCTGGGCGTTTACTACCGGTGCATGACGCTGGGCGGAAGCATCCGGCGGTTTGTAGTGGCGTATGCCTGCTTTGTGGTGTTGAGCGTGGTGACGTGGAAGTACTTTGTTCCCTTTTCCGCGAACATTATTGTCCAGACTCTGGCGTATCTGCTCACGTTCGTGGGCGCCCTCTGGCTGCGTATCAGCCGGTTCCAGGCGGAAAAAAGGCTGGTGGAGGAGGCCCCCACGCTGGTGGTGGGCATTCCGGACCATGTGAAGGAGTTCCGGAAGATGCTGGAAAGCGACCATGTGGACTTCAAGGATGAACTGCTGGTCATGGCTCCTGAAGAGGTGGACCGTGCCGTGGTCAGGGATTTACTGATCAAGGGCTGCATCAGCAAGGTGGTGTTTCTTCCGGAGGAGGTGGACTCCGCCGTGGCGCGGTGCCTGGTGGAGCTGTGCGGCAAGATGGGAGTGGATTTTTACGCAAGCATGGTTGTGAGCATGCCCGACGTGCATAAAACCTATTTCGGCGTGTTGGGAGGGACCAGAATGCTGGTATACAAGTCCACCCCCATTCCCTATACCACCTCCTGGCAGTTGAAAAAGATACTGGACTGGGTGGGCGCGCTCCTGCTTCTGGCGGGCACGTTCCCCCTGTGGGTGCTGGCGGCCGTAGGCATCAAGCTGTCCGACCGCGGCCCCGTCTTCTACCGCCAGAAGCGTTCCGGCCTGTATGGCCGGGAATTCGGCATGTGGAAATTCCGCACCATGTACCGGGATGCGGACAAGAGGCTGGACGAGGTGAAGGCCAGGTACGGCAATGACATGGACGGTCCCATCTTCAAGCTGGAGCATGACCCGCGCATTTTCCCCTTCGGCCGATTCCTGCGCAAATTCAGCATAGACGAACTTCCCCAGCTCATCAACGTGCTGAAAGGGGAAATGAGCCTGGTGGGCCCGCGGCCGCTCCCCGTTTATGAAACGGAGGCCTTTACCAGTGACGCCCACCGCCGCAGGCTGAGCGTTCTGCCCGGGGTGACGGGATACTGGCAGATAGCCGGGCGCAGCAACATCCGGGAATTTGAAAGGCTGGTGGAGCTGGACATGGAGTACATTGACAACTGGTCCCTGTGGCTGGATGTCAAGCTGCTCCTGAAAACTGTCCCGGCGGTGCTGTTCGCCCGCGGGGCGAAGTGACGTTCCCCCTTTCACTGAATCCCTGAAATGCAGGCCGGAGGCCGTCGTTTGCAACGGGATTTGGAGGGAGCTGGCGCCTCGTGGCCGGGCGGTGCAGGCCTGTTTTTGAAAGGAATGCGGGCGGCTGGCGATGGCGTCTTGGAATATTTGGTTGAAAATGATGAAAATTGTTGCCGGACGGAGACTTTAACCTTGAGGTGCGGAAAGGGATGGGGCAGAATCAACCCACTATGGATTTAGTTCAGCGAGAAATCTCTAAAGAAACGGTGACTCCGTATTTCATCGAGTATTTCGGTCAGGAGCCGACTCACGTGGCTGCGGCGCCGGGGCGTGTGAACCTCATCGGTGAGCACACGGATTATAATAATGGCTTTGTGATGCCTATGGCGCTTGATAACCATTGTGTTGTGGCTGTGGCTCCCTCCCCCGTGGGCAAGCACCGCTTCTGCGGTTCCCTGGGTGACCAGATCCATGAAATTGCGGTGGAGGACGCCCTGGTTCCCGGTGAACCGTTCTGGTCCAATTACGTCCGCGGCGTGCTGGCCAACCTGCACAGGCGCGGCATAGAAATCGGGCCGGTGGACATGCTGATTGACAGCAACGTACCCCGCGGCGGCGGCCTTTCCTCCAGCGCCGCTCTTGAAGTTTCCGTCTGCACGGCGCTTGCCGCCTTCGCCGGGGTTGAAATTGATCCCAAGGAAGTGGCCTTGATCGGCCAGGCCGTGGAACATGAATTCGTGAACGTTCCATGCGGCATCATGGACCAGTTTATTTCCGCCAACGGAAAGAAGGGCATGGCCCTCAAGCTGGACTGCGCCACGCTGGAATATGAACTGGTGCCGATGAACAACGAGTCAGTCTCCGTGCTGGTGCTGGACAGCGCCGTGAAGCACTCCCTGGCGGACGGGGCCTACGGCCAGCGCCGCAAGCAGTGCGAGGAAGCCTCCGCCATCATGGGCGTGCCCTCCCTGCGTGAAGCCACGCTGGAGCTTGCTGGAATCCTTCAAGGAACAGCTGGGCGACGTGCGCTACCGCCGCGCCCGCCACGTCATTGGTGAAAACGCCCGCGTAAACGCCTTTGCGAACGCCCTTGCCCGCGGTGACTGGGATGAGGCCGGCGTAGCCATGCGCGGTAGCCACGCCTCCCTGCGTGACGATTATGAAGTTTCCTGCGCGGAAGTGGACACCCTGGTTTCCCTCTGCGACCGCATTCCCTCCGCATCCTCCATTTACGGCGCGCGCATGACGGGCGGCGGCTTCGGCGGATGCATCGTGGCCCTGGTGAAGACGGAAGACGTGGACAAGGTGGCCCGCGAGCTTCTGGACGGCTACTGCCAGGAAACGGGTATTGAAACCACTTACCTCGTGACCTGTGCCGGAGAAGGCGCCCGTGTCCTGTACCAAGCTTAATCCATATTGACTATGAGAACACTAGCAACCATATTCGGGGCTCTGGCCCTGATGACGTGGGGCGTTTCCGCCCAGGAGGGCTCCGTGCCCGCACCGGCGGCTGATGCGCAGCCTGCCCTGGCCGCTCCGGCCGTGACCCCCGCTGCGGAAGCACAGCCGGCCGCGGAACTTCAGCCGGCGGCCCCCGCCGCCGATGCCTCCCAGGCAGCTCCGGAAGCCTCCGCTGAACCCAAGACAGCCCCCCTTTCCATAACGGAAGTCATCCTGTTCTGCGTGGTTGTGGTGGGCGTGATCGCCCTGGGCATCTGGAAAAGCCGTGATCCTGAGGAAACGGAGGAAGAAAAGAAGACCAAGGGCGCTTCAGACTACTTCCTGGCCGGCCGCGGCCTGACCTGGTGGCTGGTGGGCTTCTCCCTGATCGCCGCCAACATTTCCACGGAACAGTTTGTAGGGATGTCCGGCAAGGCCGCCAACTGGGTTGGCATGGCGATTGCAGGGTATGAATGGCTGGCCGCCATCACGCTGGTGGTCGTGGCCTTCTGCTTCCTTCCCAAGCTGCTGAAAGGCGGCGTGTACACGATTCCCGAATTCCTGGAATACCGCTATAATACGCTGGCGCGTTCCCTGATGGCCATCGCCACGCTGCTGATTCTGGTGGGCGTGCCGACTGCGGGCGTGATTTACGCCGGCGCCAAGGTCATCTCCGTGTTCTTTACGGGGTACACCGCCATGGGCATTGACTTCGGCAACATCACCGTGGGCTGCATCATCATTGCCTTCTGCGCCACGGTGTACGTGTTCGTGGGCGGTTTGAAAGCCTGCGCCTGGACGGACTTGTTCTGGGGCGCCGCCCTGATTGTGGGCGGCGGCGTGGTGGCGTACTTTGCCCTGATGGCGCTGAGTGGCGCGGACCCGAACCATCTGGTGCAGTCTGCCGCCGCCAATTCCGGCGCGACGGTCGCCTCCCTGGGGAACCCCTCGGACAGCTTGTGGCACGGGGTGACGCGCTTCTTTGAACTTAACTCCGGAGATGCGGCCAGCGGCGTGAATACCGTGGGCGGCAAGCTCCACATGATCCGCCCTGCGGACGACGCGGAAATCCCGTGGACGGCCCTTTGCCTGGGCCTGTGGATTCCCAACTTCTTCTACTGGGGCCTGAACCAGTACATCATGCAGCGCACGCTGGCCTCCAAATCCCTGGCGGAAGGCCAGATGGGCATCGTGTTCGCCGCGTTCCTCAAGCTCATCATCCCGTTTGTGGTGGTGGTGCCGGGCATCCTGGCCTACAACCTGTACCGCAATGACCTGAAGGAACAGGCGGAAGTGAAGTATGCGGCGGAAATCCGCAAGGCGGAAGACCCCGCCGCGGTCAAGGGACGTCCCGTCATTTACAAGCTTACGGACAGCTTCCTGGTGGAAAATGTGGATGAAGGCTGCGCCCACGCCCTGCATAATGCGGAAGTGATGAAGGCCGGAGAAGACGTTGTGGCCGAGTTGAAACAGGCCTGCGCCGATTTGAAGGCGGATGCCGCCAATGATCAGACCACTCTGGCGGAACGCGCTCCGTTCGTGGAAAAAATCGCCGCGCTTAACAGCAAGATCATCAAGCCGGCCCTAGACAAGTCGGACAGCTACTACCTGACGGATACCCTGGTGGGCTTTGACTATGACTCCGCCTTCGGCACGCTGATCAGGAAATTGCTTCCCGGCACGGGCTGGACTTGGTTTGTGCTTGCCGCCCTCTTCGGCGCGGTGGTGTCTTCCCTGGCGTCCATGCTGAACTCCGCCTCCACCATCTTTACGATGGACATTTACAACAAGCTGCGCAGGAACGCGAAGCCCACGGAGCTCGTTACCGTCGGCAAGATCGGCCTGCTGGTGTGCGCCGTGATCGCCCTGTGCATTGCTCCGTTCCTGGACAGCCCGGCCTTTGGCGGCATCTTCAACTTCATTCAGGAATTCCAGGGCTTCCTGAGCCCGGGGGCTCTGTGCGTGTTCCTCTTCGGCTTCTTCGTGCCCAAGTGCCCGCGCATCTTCGGCTGGCTGGGTATTGTCATCAATGCCCTGCTGTACGGAGCCTTGAAGATATGGCAGCCGGAAATGGCCTTCCTGAACCGCATGGCCGTGTGCTTCATCACAGTGGTGATCATCGGCTTCATCTTCACGGCAGTGAACGCCGCCCGCGGCGGACAGTCCATCGTGCTGCCCGACCGTGGCGTGGTGGCCCTCCAGTCCTCTTCACGCGCCAAGATCTTCGGCTGGTTCGTGATTGCCGCGACGGTTGCGCTGTACATCATCTTCTGGTAATGCGGCAGAAGCGTTAAGCCTGTGTTTTTCAATCCTCCCGGTTCAGGCCGGGGGGATTTTTTGTGCCTGGAAAGGAGGATTAGCATGTCCTGAGACCGATTGGAACGGGAAAGGATGTCAAAACGGATGACAAATGCTTTCTTGTTGTCTCTGAACGCATTGTGCGGAAAATTGGGAAAATGGGATTTTTTTTCATCTATCGCGTGAACTTGGGAGGCGCGGTTGAGTCAAATACCTTATTGATCGCGAGTCAAAGAAAAGACGGCAGCGAGAAAATAAACAAAAAGAAAAACTCCATCCCTGTTGATGATATGAAAATGCGTTTATGTGTAATGTCCCTCCTTGCTTTCCTGTGCGCTGCGCCGGGGTGGAGCAATACTACAGTGGTTTCATTTGGAGAAACGTCAAACACGTATACTTCTCCCTGGAACCTGCAAATGGGTTCGGGCGGTACGCTTGGTACTCCCGCGCGTACCACTACCCAATTAAAAGATACGACTAACACCGTATCTGCGATTACAGTGAAATATAACGGCGGCGGCCTTGCCGGAACAACGGCTTCCACCAATACGTCCCTGACTGCCCTTGGACTCAACAATACGACCATCGGCGCCGGAGGCAAGTCTCTGTGGCTGCAGGCCCATGGAACCGCTCTTGACGACGCCAAGACTGCCCGTGGCTGGAATCAAAACCTGGTTCTGGGAGTTGGCGGTCTGGTGGATGCCGGTAGTATTGCCGTCAGCGGCCTGAAGGCGAACAGTTCCTATACGGTTTCTTCCGTATTTTCCGTGAGCGGCCTGGCCAATGTGGCTACCTGGGGAACGAACAGCCCCGTAAATCTGACCGGAACTGGTTTAAGCATCAAGAATGCCTATTTGTCCGGCACTAACGGGCAGGTGGTAGACCTGCTCCATATCGGCTCCGGCAGTTTGGCTACCCTGTTGTCCAGCGGTACGTTCATGCTGACCTGGCAGTTTACCACAGGAGCCTCAACCACGAGCGCCACCATGGACTTTGCTGACAGCCTGTTGAGTTTAGGCGGCAATTATGCCGTGTCTGCCATGGGGGTGACGGAGGGAATGCCCAACCTGACGGTGCCGGAACCGGCCACGGCTTCCCTGAGCCTTCTGGGCCTGGCTGCCCTGCTGATGCGCCGCCGTTCCCGCTGAACCTGTCCCGGTAAAAAAGCAACTCATGGTTTAAAGGCAGCCGGTGAAACGCCCGGCTGCCTTTTATTCGTCTTCCAGAAGCATGCTGCGGAGGGAGTCGAAAAAGTTTCCGGACTCCTCCTCCGTGGCTTCCGCGTTCATGAGATCCTCCCATTTGGAATAATCCATCAGATGGGGAGGGATTTCACTCAGGAAAGAGGAGCGCTGGCAGGGCATGCGGTCCCCGTAGCGCAGGCGCGTGGCGCAATAGGTCAGCATGAGCTTTTCCTGCGCGCGCGTGATTCCCACGTAAAGCAGGCGGCGTTCCTCGTCACAGTTGCCGTCTTCCAGCGAACGCTTGTGGGGCAGGATGCCTTCTTCCAGCCCCACGAGGTACACCACGGGGAATTCCAGCCCCTTGGCGGCGTGCATGGTGATCAGGCACACGCCGGGCTTGTTCTCCACGTCGTCGTCATTATCCTCCTTGTCCAGGGTGACCTGGGCCAGGTAGTCCCGGAGGGTTTTTCCGGGCTGCCAGAAGTTGCGGAGGGAGGCTTTCACGTCCCCGATGGATACCAGCCTCTTCTGGATTTCAGCCTCCGTCTTGCACAGGCGCGTGACGTACTCGCTGAACCCGGTTTCCTCAATGAGCTGTTCCAGGGCGTCTCCAAAATCGGTTTCCTTGTCCTGGAAAAGGTCGATGTATCTGGCGATCAGCTCATTGAACTCCTGCACGCTGTTGCGGGCGCGAGTGGAGAGGGTCGCCAGGAATTCCTCATCCTGCAGGGCGGCCCAGACGCTGTTGCCGTGTTCCCGGCTCCAGTCGATGGCCAGGTGGCTGGTCAGCTCGCTAATGCCGCGGGGGGGCGTATTCAGGATGCGCAGCAGGTATTCGTCCGCCTGCGGGTTCTCAATCGTCGCCAGGTAGGAAATGAGGTCCTTCACCTCCTTGCGGTCAAAGAAGCTCTGCGCGCCCACCATGCGGTAGGGAATCTTGTGCTCCCGGAGCGTCTGTTCAATGATGCGGCTCTGGGTGTTCGCCCGGAACAGGATGGCGAAGTCCTCCCAGGGGCGTTCCTCCTGCCTGCGGACGTTTTCAATGTCCGTGATGATGAACTCCGCCTCCTCCGCGTCTCCGGGCATGGAAATGAGCCGCACGGCTTCTCCGCCGCCCTTGTGGGCGCGCAGCGTCTTGTCCCTCCGGCCCAGGTTGTGGCGGATCAGGGCGTTGGCCGCGTCCAGGATGGGGGCGGTGCAGCGGTAATTCTCCTCCAGCTTGATGACGGCGGGGTTCGGGAAAAAGCGTTCGAACTCCAGGATGTTGCTGATCTGGGCGCCGCGCCAGCCGTAGATGGACTGGTCGTCGTCGCCCACCACGCAGACGTTGTGCGCGGGACCCACCAAGTGCCCCAGCAGGCTCATCTGGAGGCTGTTGGTATCCTGGAACTCGTCCACGGTGATATAGCGGAAGCGCTGCTGCCAGGCTTCCCTGACGTCCCGGTGCTCCTTCAGCAGCCTGTCCGCCAGAATCAGCAGGTCGTCAAAATCTACGGAATTCTGCGCCTGAAGCTCCCGCTGGTAGGAGGCGGCGATGTTGGCCGTCAGGTTGTCTTCAATGGAATCCAGGCCCAGGCCGCTGTTCTTCATCCGGCTCATGGCGGACAGCACGTCCTTAGGGGTGATCTTTTCCGTGATGCCGCCGTGGCGCACGATCAGGCGCCGGATCAGTCCGCTCTGCTCGGAGCCGCTGTAAATGGTGAAATTGGTCTTGTACCCCAGCCGCCCTATGTCCTCCCGCAGGATGCGCACGCAGAGGGAATGGAAGGTGCTCACCATGATCTGGCGTGCCGCCTTCCGTTCCACCATCTGGCCTACGCGCTCCCTCATTTCCAGAGCGGCCTTGTTCGTGAACGTCACGGCCAGGATGCTTTTGGGGCTGATGCCGCGGTCCACCATGTGGGCGATGCGGCACGTGACGGTGCGCGTCTTGCCCGTTCCGGCCCCGGCCAGGATCAGCACGGGCCCCTGCAGGGTCTGTACGGCCTTCCTCTGGGCCGCGTTCAGGCTCTCCATGGAAAAGGACTTGGCCATTTACACGTCAAAATGGATGTCTTTCAAATTCGGGTGGCCGGCGATGAGCTGGGAGATGTTCATGCGCGTGCTCCCTTCAAGCTGGACGTTCGTCACCAGCAGGCCGCCGCTTCCGCAGGCGATCAGCAGCCCCTGTTCTCCGGCGGAAAGCACCTGGCCCGGTTTCCCTTCCGCCTCCGGAACGATGGAGAAGCCGGGGAAGATTTTCATGTTGCGGATACGCTTCTTGCGGTTCCAGTAATTGGTGAAGGTGCCGGGCCACGGGTCATACGCCCGGATCATGCGCCCGATTTCCTCTGCGGGACGCGTCCAGTCAATCTTTCCGTCCGCACGCAGAAGCTTGGGAGCGTACGTTGCCAGGAATTCCTGCTGGGGGACGCGTGTGGCGGTTCCCTTTTCAATGGCGTGGATGGCGGGGAGCAGCACGTCCGGCGTCATCCGGGCCAGCTTGTCATGCAGGGAGCCGCCGGTTTCCGTGCCTTCCAGCGGGGTGCTGATCTGGGCGATGATATCCCCGGCGTCCAGTTTTTTGACGATGTGCATGATGGTGATTCCCGTTTTGGAATCGCCGGACTTGATGGCGGACTGGATGCAGGCCGCTCCGCGGTGGCGCGGCAGCAGGGAAGCGTGGGCGTTGATGCAGCCCATGGGAGCCATGCCAATCACTTCCTGGCTCAGAATCTGCCCGTACGCCATGACCGCGATCAGGTCCGGATTCAGCCTTTTAAGGTTGACCAGCGCATCCGGCGTCCGCAGGGAGTGCGGCTGGAGCACGGGAATGCCCGCTTCCCTGGCAATGTTCTTGATGGCGGGAGCCGTAAGCACCTGGTGCCTGCCGACGGGGCGGTCAGGCTGCGTGACCAGGCCTACCAGGTCCGAGTTACGGACCAGGCTGTGGAAGGCGGGAATGGCAATGTCGCCTGTGCCCATGAAGACGATGCGCATGGCTGGAAGCTTGCCCTGACGGCCTGCGCAGGTCAATGTTAAATCCGGAGTTGGCAGGGGAATAATGGTGTGTAAATGCCGTTTTGCGGTCCTTTTCCGTCCGTGGGCCGCAGGGGCCTTTCGGCCCTTGCAGGCAAAATCTCTCCGTTTCACTCCGGACCGGATTCAATGGTGAAGGACGGGAAACCGGGCAAGTCCGGTTGGACGGAAAGTACAGGCTTGAAGCCCGCAGGGTGAGTGAATCTGAAAGATGAACGAATCAAACCTTTATCCCGGCAGGGCGTTTTCACGTAGTCCGCGGGAGGGCGTATTTTTCCGTGTTTCCCGCTGGCTGCTCCGCCGGGAACAAGGCTCTTCCGGCCCCTGCCGTAAAAGCAGGAGCTGCGTCAGGCCTGGCGGAAGAAGCTCTGCGGCAGTGCCCGTCTTCCTGCAAGAAGTTCTTTCCGATTGACCGGAATATTGGTATATCCTGCCTCATGGAGAAGAGAAGGCTGCCGCGCATTCTGATTGTGACTGCGGGATACGGGGAAGGGCACAATTCCGCCGCCAGGGGCGTGCGGGATGCCCTCGCGGGGCGCGCGGAAGTCCGCGTGACGGACCTGTGCGCGGAGGCGATGCCCCGTATGTTCCGCCTGACGCGCGCCGCCTACCTGTGGATTATCTCCCGCATGCCCCGCCTCTGGAAGCTGATGTACGAGGTGAGCGACAAGCGCAACCTGGCGGAAAAACCCGTCAAGGGACTCGCCCCCGTGGAGCGTCTGCTGGAACGGCTGCTGCGGGAATGGAAGCCGGACGCCGTGGTCTGCACGTACATGGTGTATCCCTATATGCTGGATTCCCTGGCGGCCCGCACGGGGAACGCGGTGCCGTACTTGACCGTCGTGACGGACTCCTTCGTCATCAATAAATCCTGGCTGTGTTCGGCGTCCCCCCTGTGGACCGTGACGGATCCCTGGACGCGGGATATCATGGCGGAAAAGGGACTTGCGGCGGACAGGCTGCGCGTCACGGGGTTTCCCGTCAATCCCGGCCTGGGGGCGCTGGCGCGGGAGCATCCCGTTTCCTGGAAGGGGGGGGAGCCGTTCCGGGTGCTTTATTTTGCCCAGCGTTCCGCACGGCATGCTCGCGCGGAGCTGGAGGCCATGCTGGAGGCTGATCCCTTCATACGCGTCACGTGCATCCTGGGGCGCCGGTTCAGGCGCATTTATCCCCGCATCCGGGATTTGCGCGCCAGATACGGGCGCAGACTGGCCGTGCGCGGCTGGACGCGCCGCGTGCCCTCCTATCTTGCCTGCCAGCCATGTGGTGGTCGGGAAGGCTGGAGGGGCCACCGTGCACGAGGTGCTGGCGTCCGCACGGCCCATGCTGGTGAACTTTCTTCTTCCGGGCCAGGAGGAGGGCAACGCCCGCCTGCTGGAAAAGCTGGGCGGCGGCCGCCATGTGCCGGACGCGCGCGCCCTGGCCTCCGCCTTGCGGGAGATGATGGCGGACGGCGGCGCGCCCTGGAGGCGCATGCATGAAAATTTGGTGAAGGCGGAGATGACCGGGGGAAGCGGCAAAATAGCGGATTTGGCCTTGAAACTGGCGCAGGAACGTACTAACTGATTCCCGTGACTTATTTGCTGATCGACAATTCCAATACGCGCACCAAGTTCGTGCTTTCCACGCCGGACGCCCTGCTGCCGGAACGGTACATGATTCCCACCCGGGAGGTGAGCGAGGAACGGCTGGACGAAGTGCTGGCCGGCGTGCATTATGATGCCGCCGTGGTGTGCTCCGTGGTGCCGCGCGTGGGGGAAGTGCTGAAAAGCTGGATAGGCAAGCCGTGCCATTTCCTTTCCTGCGATTCCCGGCTGGGCGTGGGCATCGACTACCCCCACCCGCGCCAGATAGGCGCCGACAGGCTGGCGAACGCCGTAGGCGCCGCGGCCTATTACGGGAGCCCGTGCGTCGTGGTGGACTTCGGCACTGCGGTGACCTTTGACGTGATCGGCCCCCGATGCACTTATCTGGGCGGAGCCATTGCTCCGGGGCTTGCCAGCATGGGGGATTACCTGGAGCGCAATACCGCCCTCCTTCCCGCCATCGACCCGCGGGAGCCCGCCCATGCCATTGGAACCAGCACGGTGGAGGCCATGCAGTCCGGCGCCGTGTACGGCTACCGGGGGCTGGGGGAAGGAAATCCTGGCCCGGCTGGAAGAGGAGCTGGGCGCGCGCCCGGCCGTGGTGGCTACGGGCGGGGACGCCGCGCTGATCGCCAGGGGCGTGGAGCGCATCGACCATGTGGATCCGGATATTACGCTGAACGGCTTGCGGATGGCTGCCGTGCTTAATCTTTGAAAAACGGGCAACGGCCTGGCCGGGAGCTTGTTACTTCCGGCGCGGGGGCCGGATGACACGTAAAAACTCATAAATAGGTGTTGCAAATTGCGTATACCCCATGTAGTATCCATGAACCTTAACAATAAATATCATGTCTGACAACAGCATCGAAGAAAAAGTAAGAAGTATCATCGTTGAGCAACTTGGCGTTGAATCCGATAAAGTGACTGCTGATGCGAAATTCATCGAGGATCTCGGTGCTGATTCGCTGGATACCGTTGAACTCGTGATGGCTTTCGAAGAAAACTTTGACATCGAAGTACCCGACGAAGAAGCTGAAAAGCTTCAGTCCGTTGCCGATGTCGTTGCTTACATCGAAAAGGTTCAGGGTTAAGTTGAACTGCTAAAAATCCTTTATTACAAAAGCGGCTTCCCTGTCCCAGGCAAGGAAGCCGCTTTTTCATGGAAAGTTCCCGGCTTCTTCTTCCATGAGTGATCTGCCCTCCTTCTCCCGTGACGATATCCGCTATGCGGCGGAAATGACCCGGGTGGTTTATGAACCGGACCGCCGCATTGATACCTTTGGCGACACCAGGTTCAATTTCCTTCTCCTCAGCGAACTGATGGATGAAGCGGGCGTGGTGCGCGTGCGCAGCGGCTGGGTGGAAGCGGAGAAGCCGAAGATCATACGGCCTTCCGTTTACAATGAAGTCAGTACGGAGGGTTTTTCCGGAGAGGCCAAGCGCTTTTTTGACTGGCTTTCCAGAAACGGACCTGGCTTTTTGACGCTGCTGGAATACGGCTTCAGGTTCAAGAGGTCGGAAGTGAATGAGGAAATTCTGCATGAACCCCTTGATGCCGTGCGCGGCCGTCTGCTGGACCAGGTGCGCAACGGAGAGGATACGTTCATGGCCCTCATTGAGGGGGTGGATGACGCATGGGAGGTCTCCCTCTTGAAATTCACCGTGGAAATGATACAAAAATCCCATGAGATCAATATCTTTGACTTCAAGCGCAAAGGTCTTCTTTAGCCTTCTGGCGGCGGTCTGCTGCGCCCAGGGAGTTTTGGCGGATGGAGAAAACTATTCCCTCTGGCCGCGCCGTCCGGAGGCCCTGGCGGACGCCCGGCGCCTGATGGACCGGGGAAGTTTGCCGCAGGCTCTGGAGCTGCTGCAGCCCCTGGCGGAGCAGGGCGGCGTGGTGGGGAGGGAGGCGAAGGATCTCATCGGCAGGCTGCGCATCCGGCCACTGCTGGACCCCAACGGGCCGGACGTGAAGAAATACACCGTACGGAGAGGGGATTCCTGGATACGCATGGTCAGGAAGCTGGACTGCTCCCAGGCCATGGTGATGCACCTCAACGGCCTGATGGACATTCCCGTTCTGCATGCGGGGGATGTGCTCAAGTACCGTCCCCTGGATTTTCATGTGGTGGTGAACGTGCCGGAGAAGGAAGTCTGCCTGTACGACGGGACGAATTTTGTGAAGGGCTATCCCATCCTTTCCATGAAGGACGGGGGGAAAAAGAATTTGGAGACGTCCGTCAAGGATGAGCAGGCCCCTGTTTCCATTTACAGCAAGCAATTTCCCTCTGCGGACAAAACGCTGGTGCTGGTGGCGGGGGGCTATGTCATTGACGTTTCCCGCGGAACACCCCGTTCGCCGGGCTTTTATTTGAGCCGGCAGGACTGCAATGAACTGGCCATGCTGACCCGTGCGGGAACGAAGGTGACCATTCTGAGGGAGAAGGGGGCGGAGCAGTGAGGCTGGTCATTCAACGCGTCACGGAGGCCGCCGTGCACATTGGCGGGGTTTGCGCGGGAAGCACGGGCCCGGGCCTGATGATTCTGGCGGGCATGGAAGAGGCGGATACGGAAGAGGATGTGCGCTGGCTTGCCAAAAAGGCGGCGGACATGCGCATTTTTTCCGATGTGGAAGGAAAGATGAATCTTTCCGTGAAGGAAATGGGAGGAAGCGCCCTGGTGGTGAGCCAGTTTACGCTGCATGCCTCCACCAGGAAGGGCAACAGGCCCTCCTTCATCCGCGCCGCAAGGCCTGAGCAGGCCGTTCCCCTGTATGAGCTGTTCAAGAGGGAACTGGCGTCTTTGCTGGAAGGCAGGGTGGAAAGCGGAGAATTCGGCGCGGATATGCAGGTTTCCCTGGTCAACGACGGCCCGGTGACCATTTTCATGGATTCCCGTAACAGGGAGTAAGGTTCGGAATCTCCGGTTTGACCTTTGGCGGCGTTCCTAAAAAGCGCTGCAAGGTTGGGAATGGTATTTACTGTCCGCTCCATTCCCGGCATGTTTCTGCGTGCCTGAGTTTGCTGTGTCAGGTTCGCACGGGATGCTCCATTGATTCTTGAACCGGGGGTAATAAATCTTTTTCCGCGGGGGCTTCTTTTTTCGGCGGGCTTGGCCCGCATCGTGCCCTGTATGTTTCACGGGTTGCCCGCTCCGGAAATATTTCCGGGAAGCGGACATGAAAAAACTCCCGGCGGGCAGGATTGCCGCCGGGAGTTTTTGCAGAGCGTCTTAAAGGGAGTTCCGCTTTAGTAGCAGAGGCCTTCCTTGGTGTTGGCCTTGATGAAGTCGCGGTTGAGGCGGGTGATATTGTCCACGCTGATGCCCTTCGGGCAGGCGGCTTCACATTCATACTGGTTCGTGCAGTTGCCGAAGCCTTCCGCTTCCATCTGCTTCATCATGGCCAGGACGCGCTTGGTGCGTTCCGGCTGGCCCTGAGGCAGCAGATTGAGGTGGGCGATCTTGGCGGACGTGAACAGCATGGCGGAGGCGTTCTTGCAGGAGGCCACGCAGGCGCCGCAGCCGATGCAGGCGGCAGCGTCAAAGGCGGCTTCCGCTTTCACTTTTTCCACGGCGATGTTGTTGGCGTTCGGCGCGGAGCCGGTGCGCACGTCGATGTAGCCGCCGGAGGCGATGATGCGGTCCAGGGCAGAGCGGTCCACCATCAGGTCCCGCAGGATCGGGAAGGCCTTCGCGCGGAAGGGTTCGATCCAGATGGTATCGCCGTCCTTGAATTTACGCATGTGGAGCTGGCAGGTGGTCACCTGGCGTTCCGGACCGTGGGGGATGCCGTTGATGGTCAGGGAGCACATGCCGCAGATGCCTTCCCGGCAGTCGTGGTCAAAGTGGATCGGATCCTTGCCTTCCTTGACCAGGCCTTCATTGACGATGTCCAGCATTTCCAGGAAGGAGGCGTCCACCGGAATGTCCTTGGCGGCATAGGTCTCAATGCGGCCCTTGGCTTCCCGGTTTTCCTGGCGCCAGACCTTGAGAGTGAGATTGAGTGTTTTAGCCATGTTATAATCTTTCTTTTAAGTGTTAATGTATTGGCTATCTTTACTTGTAGCTGCGGATGGCAAGGTGCACGTTCTCGAAGGTCAGCGGTTCCTTGTGCAGAATGGGCAGGCTGTCCACGCCGGTGTATTCCCAGGCGGCCACGTAGGCGTATTCTTCGTCGTTGCGCTTGGCTTCGCCGTCCGGCAACTGGTATTCCACGCGGAAGTGGGCGCCGCAGGATTCTTGGCGGTTCAGGGCGTCATAGCAGAGCAGCTGGGCGAACTCCAGGAAGTCCGCCACGCGGCAGGCTTTTTCCAGTTCCGCATTGATGCCGTCCGCCGTTCCGGTCACACGCACGTTTTCCCAGAATTCCTTGCGGAGCCGGGGAATGCGTTCAATGGCGTTCATGAGGCTTTCTTCCGTACGGGCCATGCCGCAGTCTTCCCACATGATGAGGCCCAGTTCCCGGTGGAAGGAGTCCACCGTCTTGGTGCCCTTCACGTTCAGGAGCTTGTTGATGCGTTCCTTCACTTCGTCTTCCGCGGCCTTGAATTCCGGGGAGGCGGTGGTGACGGAGCCGGGCTTGATGGTCGTGAGGTAGGCGGGCAGCGTGGCGGGAATGACGAAGTAGCCGTCGGACAGGCCCTGCATCAGGGCGGAAGCGCCCAGGCGGTTGGCGCCGTGGTCGGAGAAGTTGGCTTCACCGAGGACGTGCAGGCCCTTCACGCTGGACATGAGGTTGTAGTCCACCCACAGGCCGCCCATCGTGTAGTGGGAGGCGGGATAGATCATCATGGGCGTTTCGTGGGGATCGTCGTCCGTGATTTCCTCGTACATGTCGAACAGGTTGCCGTACTGGCCGTCAATCCATTCGCGGCCCATGCGCTTGATTTCATCCGCAAAGTCCAGGAAGACGCCCTTGCCAGTGATGGCCACGCCGCGGCCGTCGTCGCAGGCTTCCTTGGCGGCGCGGGAGGAGATGTCGCGCGGAGCCAGGTTGCCGAAGGAGGGGTACTTGCGTTCCAGGTAGTAGTCGCGTTCTTCTTCGGGAACGTCGGAGGGCTTGATTTCCTTCTTGCGGATTTTTTCCGCGGTTTCACGGGACTTGGGCACCCAGATGCGGCCGCTGTTGCGGAGGGATTCCGACATCAGCGTCAGCTTGGACTGGTAGTCGCCCTTGACCGGAATGCAGGTGGGGTGAATTTGCGTGAAGCAGGGGTTGGCGAAGAAGGCGCCGCGCTTGTAGGCCTTGTAGGCGGCGGTGACGTTGCAGCCCATCGCGTTGGTGGACAGGAAGAAGACGTTGCCGTAGCCGCCCGTGCAGAGCAGGACGGTGTCCCCTGCGTAGGACTGGATTTCACCGGTGATCAGGTTGCGGGTGACGATGCCCCTGGCTTCGCCGTCCACCAGCACCAGATCCATCATTTCATGGCGGGAGAACATTTCAATGTGTCCCTTGGCCACTTCCTTTTCCAGGGCCTGGTAGGCGCCCAGCAGGAGCTGCTGGCCCGTCTGGCCGCGTGCGTAGAAGGTGCGCTTGAGCTGGGCGCCGCCAAAGGAGCGGTTGTCCAGCAGGCCGCCGTATTCACGGCCGAAGGGAACGCCCTGGGCCACGCACTGGTCAATGATGTTGGAGGAAACTTCCGCCAGGCGGTAGACGTTGGCTTCACGGGCGCGGAAGTCGCCGCCTTTCACGGTGTCATAGAACAGGCGGTAGACGGAGTCGCCGTCGTTCTGGTAGTTCTTGGCCGCGTTGATGCCGCCCTGGGCCGCAATGGAGTGGGCGCGGCGGGGGCTGTCCTGGTAGCAGAAGCACTTGACGTTGTAGCCAAGCTCGGCAAGCGTGGCGGCGGCGGAGGCGCCGGCCAGGCCGGACCCTACCACGAGCACGGTGTACTTGCGCTTGTTGTTCGGGTTGATCAGTTTGGACTCAAGCTTGTACTTGGACCATTTGTCCTGAATCGGGCCGGAAGGAATCTTGGCATCCGGCATCCAGTCGCTTACGGGAAAATTAATCATGACTTTGAGAGGAGTTGATGGTTATTTAATGATACCCAGAAGAACCGAGACCGGCACGGAAATGAAGCCCAGGCAGATTACTGCGCCGTAGGCGATGGCGACAAAGTTGTAGAAGGGCCGGATTTTGCGGGAATCAGCGCCCACCGTCTGGAAGATGGACTGCACGCCGTGGCGCAGGTGGCTGAACAGCATCAGGATGGCCAGGATGTAGAAGGCGGAGCACCATACGTTGGAGAATCCGGCCACGATCATCTTGTACACGTCAAAGGTTTCCACCTTGCCGTCGGAAATGAAGGCGGTGTACTGGGCGGGATCGTAACCCACGCGCAGGGTGTACTGGTACAGGTGGTAGATCAGGAACACCAGGATAGTCAGGCCGGTGTAGATCATGTAGCGGGAGGAGAGCGTCGCCTTGATCGTGTTCTTGAACACGTAGGGTTCGCGGGCGGCGTGGTTTTCCAGCTTCAGCTGGATGGTCAGCCAGATGTGGATGATGAAGATCACCGCCAGCCCCGCGCGGATGCCCCAGAGGGCTGCTTCCGGCATGGAGTGCAGGCCGTGGGCGTAGGTGTTGATCCATTCAGGGCCTCCGAAGATGAGAAGGTTGCCTGCCAGGTGTCCCGCGAGGAACAAGACCAAACATAACCCCGTCAGAGCCACAATGATTTTGCGGCCGATGGAGGATGTCACGAATGTACATATGGTTTTTACTAGTGCATTCATAGGCGCTCTAATGAAATAAATGCGTCTCCACAGGATGCCCGGTTCAAACCCGGATGGCAAGCCTCTTCTTGAATTCCCGGCGCTTTTTGGATTTTTGAAAAGACGTGAAAAGACGTTGCAGTTCACTAGTTTGGAATAGTTATAATTTTGTTACCTGTTCCGGCTTGACGGGGCTTTCCGCATGGGCGTATCGTCTGCGTATGAAAAGGAGTAAAAAAGAGGTATTGGACGCCGATTTCGCGGCGGCGCGCGCCGGGGTGCTGGACGTGGCCGCTTTTCTGGACCGGGTGGACCGCGGGGAAGGGGAGGCGGATTTCCGCTACCGCGCCCTGATGGAAGCGCTCCCCCTCCTGTCCGCATCCGGCGCGGGGCGCGTCCGGGCCATTCTGGAAGCCCTTTCCTACCGGGAGGACGCCGTGCCGGAAACCGCCGCCGCCAAGGCGGCCTGCGGAGCCCCGAACTTTAACAAATAAGAATCATGGCTTTCATAGAACCTCATATACACATGGTGTGCCGCACCACGGACGAATACCGGGCCATGGCGCAGGCAGGCTGCCTGGCGGTGGGAGAACCGGCGTTCTGGGCCGGCTATGACCGTTCCTCCGCGGACGGTTTCCGGGATTACTTCGTGCAGCTTACGGAATGCGAACCGGCCAGGGCGGCCAAGTTCGGCATGGACCATTACACGTGGCTGTGCATCAACCCCAAGGAGGCGCAGGACGTGGCCTTTGCCCGGGAAGTGATGAAGCTCATTCCGGAGTTCATTGACCGTCCGAATGTCCTCGGCATCGGGGAGATCGGGCTGAACCGGAATACCTCCCATGAAATGACTATTTTTGAAGAGCATCTGGACATGGCGATACGCTTGAACCAGCTTGTCCTGATCCACACCCCCCATCTGGAAGACAAGCTGAAAGGGACCAGAATGATTCTTGCCGCCCTGAAAAACCGTCCGGAGCTGGACCCCGGCCGGGTGCTGGTGGACCATTGCGAGGAACACACCTTCCCGCTGGTGAAGGAGGCCGGCTACTGGGCCGGGCTGACCCTTTACCCCACCAGCAAGCTGAACCCCAAGCGGGCGGCGGATATTCTGGAGCTGTACGGAATGGACCGCGTCTGGGCCAATTCCGCGGCGGACTGGGGAGATTCCGACCCCCTGGCGCTCACGGCCCTGGCCTGCGAGCTCTACAAGCGCGGTTTTTCCCGGCAGGAGGCGGAGAAGCTTCTTTTAGGCAATCCGGAGGCGTTCATGGGACAGTCCCCGAAGTTTCGGAAGGTATCGTCCGTCTAGCCGCTTCCCTGGCCGCGCAGCAGGCCGGGGCGCTAGTCCCCGTCCGGAAAGAAGACGGTGAAGACGGCTCCCAGGATAACCGCGGCGTCATCCAGGAGCCCCAGCTTGCCGATTCCGTCAAACAGGAATTCATCGGGAGTCAGGATGTAGGCGGCGGCGATGGCGAGCAGCCATATATTCCGCCTGTTAAAAAAGCGCGGTTCTCCTTTTTTGCTTTTGAAATACCGGAAAAGGCGCAGGAGCAATTGCTGTTTCTGGAGATTCATGATCAGGATATGGATATGCAGGTTAAAACGTTTCCCCCTTTCAGGCGGAAAGAGCAGCTTTAAAACGGATGTTCTTCCCGGAACGTGGGGCGGTGCTGCTCCCGGCAGAGCCGGAACGGGCGGTCTGCGCAGGGGCAGGACGGCTGCAAGGATGGGGTGCGCCGCCCGCAGAGGGAAGATGGTTTTTCCCGTATCCGGTTCCGGCTGTTCCGGCGGGGGGAAAGGATTTTTACGGAAGGTGGGGTGACAGGGACGCCCCATGAAACGTTTCAGCCGGGGGCAGGCTGGAACATCGTTTTTCCGGAGAAGGATTTTTGCGGACAGAGTTTTGCGGGGGAGGGGAGGAAGAAATATCTGTCCCCGATAGAGCA
>OGQK01000735.1_pt1 | contig 20168 bp, 16 predicted proteins | sample 1553221 | NCBI WGS metagenome assembly OGQK01 (sample SAMEA2579996, study PRJEB22360) | human gut metagenome | biome: human gut; feature: human-associated habitat; material: faeces | place: Denmark | collected 2008/2010 | reverse complement strand
CCTGCAGCATGCGCTTTTCATTGCGGATGATGACTTCCGGAGTTTTCAGGCTCAGGAGGGTCTTTAAGCGGTTGTTGCGGTTGATGACGCGGCGGTACAGGTCATTCAGGTCGGACGTGGCGAAGCGGCCGCCTTCCAGGGGAACCAGCGGACGCAGGTCCGGAGGAATCACGGGCAGCACGTTCAGAATCATCCATTCCGGGCGAGTGTTGGACTGAAGGAAGCCCTGGGCCAGCTTCAGGCGTTTGGCGATCTTGCGCTTGTTCTGCTTGGAGTTGGTGTTGTCCAGCTGTTCCTGAAGGTCCGTGACGAGGGAGGCCAGGTCAATGGAAGCCAGCATTTTCTGGATGGCTTCCGCGCCCATGCCCGCTTCAAAGCTGTCATAGCCGTATTCGTCTTCCGCATTGCGGAATTCTTCTTCCGTCAGGATGGCTCCCTTTTCCAGGGGAGTATTGCCGGGGTCTACGACGATGTAGTCTTCATAGTAGATCACGCGTTCCAGGTGGCGGGCCGTCATGTCGAGCATGAGGCCGATGCGGCTGGGCATGCACTTGTAAAACCAGATATGGGAGACCGGAACGGCCAGTTCAATGTGGCCCATGCGTTCGCGGCGCACGCGTGCGTTGGTTACTTCCACGCCGCAGCGGTCGCAGGTGATGCCCTTGTGCTTGATGCGCTTGTACTTGCCGCAGGCGCATTCCATGTCACGGGTGGGCCCGAAGATGCGTTCGCAGAACAGACCGCCTTTTTCCGGCTTGAACGTGCGGTAGTTGATGGTTTCCGGGTTGACGACTTCACCGAAGGACCAGCTGCGGATGGTATCCGGGTCCGCCACGGTGATGGCAACCTGGTCAAAGGTCCGGGGTTTGTCGCTCAGACCGTGCATTTCCCTGATGGTGGGGGTATCAGACATATAATAAAAGTTTTGAAGAATGTTTGATGCCCACTCCCGCGTCTTGCGGCACGGGAGTGGAATACGGTGGATGTTAGAATTTAAGGTCGGAGAAATCGACGTCCGCCAGGCCGGCCATGTCATCGCTGTCAAAGCCTTCCGTCATACCGTCCACGGGGGTGAGGTCCGTATCGCCAAGCTGCAGGGAAGGTTGGTCATCCTTGCTGCCGGGGCGCACGTTCAGGCCCAGGGACTGCATTTCCTTCATCAGAACGTTGAAGGATTCTGGAGTACCGGCTTCCAGCGTATTGTCACCCTTCACGATGGATTCGTAAATGCGGGTGCGGCCCTGCACGTCGTCAGACTTGACGGTGAGGAGTTCCTGGAGGGTATAGGCGGCGCCATAGGCTTCCAGCGCCCACACTTCCATTTCCCCGAAACGCTGGCCGCCGTACTGGGCCTTGCCGCCCAGGGGCTGCTGCGTGACCAGGCTGTACGGACCCACGGCGCGGGCGTGGATCTTGTCCGCCACCAGGTGGTTCAGCTTGAGCATGTAGGTCTGGCCTACCACCACCGGGTTGTGGAAGGGTTCCCCGGTCAGGCCGTCATAGAGGGTGCTCTTGCCGCCCACGGTGCCGTCCTTGCCGTCGCCGATCCAGGTGAATCCGTCCACCTTCTTGGCTTCCGTCATGTAGTTCCAGATGGTTTCTTCACTGATGCCGTCGAATACCGGAGTGGCTACCTTGAAGCCGAGGGCCCTGGCGGCGATGCCAAGGTGGGCTTCAAGCACCTGTCCCACGTTCATTCGGGAAGGCACGCCCAGGGGGTTCAGCACGATGTCCACCGGAGTGCCGTCCGCGAGGAAGGGCATGTCCTGTTCGGGAACGATCTTGGCTACCACGCCCTTGTTGCCGTGGCGGCCGGCCATCTTGTCACCCACGCCGAGCTTGCGCTTGGCGGCGATGTACACCTTGACTTCCTTCAGTCCGCCGGGTTCGGATTCGTCCCCGGATTCCATCTGGTCCAGCCTGTGTTCGCGTTCGTCATCCAATTCCGTGAAGCGGCCTTCAAAGGAGGTGATGATTTCTAGGATCTTGTTGCGGATCGGGCTGGGTTCGATTTCGATGTGGTCGTGGACCAGGGCCAGCTTGCGCAGCAGGGTCTTGGTGATCTTGCGGTTGGCCGGGATGATGATTTCACCGGTCTGTTCGTTGACCACGTCCAGCGGGATTTTTTCACCCAGAAGAATGTCGGAAAGCTTCTTGGTCAGCTGGTCAATGAGCTGTTCCTTCTTCTTCTTGTGCTCGTCATTGATCTTCTTGAACTGCTTCTTCTTTTCCGCGCTGTCCACCACGAGGTCGCCGCGGTGGTGGCCGGAGCCGGTGGAAGAGATGCGCACGTCCATCACGATGCCGGTGCAGCCGGAGGGAACACGGAGGGAGGTGTCCTTCACTTCGGCAGCCTTTTCACCAAAGATGGCGCGCAGCAGGCGTTCTTCCGGAGCCAGTTCCGTTTCAGACTTGGGAGTGATCTTGCCGACGAGGATGTCGCCGGGCTTCACTTCCGCGCCGATGCGGATGACGCCGTCATGGTCCAGGTTTTTCAGGGCTTCGTCACCGGCGTTCGGAATGTCGCGGGTGATTTCTTCCGGGCCCAGCTTGGTGTCGCGGGCCTGCACTTCAAACTCGGAGATGTGGATGGAGGTGAAGGTGTCTTCCTTCACGGTCTTTTCGGAGATGACGATGGCGTCTTCGAAGTTGTAACCGTTCCACGGCATATATGCCACCAGCACGTTGCGGCCGAGGGCCAGTTCGCCCTGGTCCGTGTTCGGGCCGTCCGCCAGCACGTCGCCGGTCTTGATCTTGTCGCCGCGGCGCACGATCGGACGCTGGTTGATGCAGGTTCCGGCATTGGAACGCATGAATTTGCGCAGAGGATAGACGTACACGCCGTTGTCGCGGTCCGTGCGAACGCTGTCCGGGTCGGACAGGAATACTTCCGGACGCACGGGCAGTTCCCCGTCCTTCGTGGTGATGATGACTTCAGCCGTGGCGGAGGCCACGATGCCGTCCGCTTCCGCCAGAACGACGGAACGGGAGTCCCTGGCGCACTTGCCTTCAATGCCGGTTCCCACGTACGGGGATTCCGCCACCATGAGAGGCACGCCCTGGCGCTGCATGTTGGAGCCCATCAGGGCGCGGTTGGCGTCATCGTGTTCCAGGAAGGGGATGAGGCCTGCGGCAATGGAGACGAGCTGCTTGGGAGACACGTCCATGTAGTGCACGTCCGCCGGGTCCACTTCAATGAACTCGCCCTTTTCACGGGCGGTCACGCGGGAGGAGGTGAAGTTGCCCTGTTCGTCCAGGGGGTTGTTGGCCTGGGCGATGAGGTAGCCTTCCTCCTGGTCGGCGGTGACGTATTCGATGGTGTTGGTGACCCGGCCGTTTTCCACCTTGCGGTAGGGCGTTTCAATGAATCCGAATTCATTGATGCGGGCGTAGGTGCACATGGAGTTGATCAGGCCGATGTTGGGGCCTTCCGGCGTTTCAATCGGGCAGATGCGGCCGTAGTGGGAGGGGTGCACGTCACGAACTTCGAAGCCGGCGCGGTCACGGTTCAGGCCGCCGGGCCCCAGGGCGGAGAGGCGGCGCTTGTGCGTCAGTTCCGCAAGGGGGTTGATCTGGTCCATGAACTGGGAGAGCTGGGAGCGGCCGAAGAAGTCGCGCACGACGGCGCTGAGGGCCTTCGGGTTGATGAGCTTGCTGGGCGTGACGCCTTCAATGTTCTGGTCAATGAGGGTCATGCGTTCCTTCACCAGGCGTTCCGTACGGGCGAGGCCCACGCGGCACTGGTTGGCCATGAGTTCACCCACGGCGCGCACGCGGCGGCTGCCCAGGTGGTCGATGTCGTCCACCATGCCTTCGCCCTTTTTGAGGCGCAGGAGGTACTTGAGGGCGGCCAGGAAGTCTTCCGCCGTCATCAGGCGCTGGTCCAGGCTGGTGTCCAGCCCGAGCTTCTGGTTGATCTTGTAGCGGCCCACGCGGGTGAGGTCGTATTTCTTGGGATCGTCAAAGAGCCTCTTGAGCAGGGTGCGGGCCTGGGCGGCCGTGGCGGGATCGCCGGGGCGCAGGCGCTTGTAGATTTCCTTGAGGGCGGATTCCTCGTCATGGGCGGGATCCTTCTTCAGGGTCTTGATCAGCACGTCGTCTTCGCTCTGGTCAATGACGTCAATTTCCTTGATGCCGAACTGGAGGAGCTGGCGCACCACGCCCATGTTGAGCTGTTCGAACGCCTTGGCAAGAACGAGGTCCTTGTCCTTGATCGTATCTACGGCGACGAGGTTGTGCAGGTCTTCCTCCGTCATGTCTTCGCTCAGGGGAAGCGTGCGGATGTCATAGAACTGGCTGACGATGTCACGGTCCGTCTTGAAGCCCAGATAGCGCATGAACGTCGTCGCAAGGAACTTGCGGCGGCGGCGGCGGCGGTCGAGGTAGACATAGAGAAGGTCGTTGGTGTCAAACTGGACTTCCAGCCAGGAGCCGCGGTCCGGAATGATGCGGAAGGAGTGGAGGAGCTTGCCGTTCAGGTGCTGGGCGCTTTCAAAGCAGATGCCCGGGGAACGGTGCAGCTGGGACACGATGACGCGTTCGGCGCCATTGATCACAAAGGTGCCGCGGTTGGTCATCATGGGGAGTTCCCCCATGTAGACCGTTTCTTCCTTGGATTCGTTGTCGGACTTGAGCTTGAAGGTGACCTGGAGGGCGGCGCTGTAGGTTTCCCCGGCGCGAATAGCCTCGTAATCGCTCATCTTCGGCTGTTCGATGTCGTAGGAGACAAAGTCGAGCTCGATGTTTTCGTCATAGCTCTTGATAGGAAAGATTTCCTTCAGAACGCCGTGTAACCCGATGTTTTTCCTGGCCGCGGCCGGGGTGTCCTGTTGTAGAAAATCGAAGTATGATTGAAGTTGAATCTCAATAAGGTTCGGAGGTTCGATGACTTCCTTGATATTCCCGAAGTAGAGTCGCTTTGACATGGGCTGCTGTGGCGGAGATGTTATGGGTTTGCATCCTGAAAAACCCGGATGCTGGGCTGATTGGTTCCTTCCTTGGGAGACGGAACCGACTGGAAGCGTTTTGGCGGGTAAAAAGCCTCTAGTCGGTCACGCGGGATGTGAAGACGAGGAAGCGCAACAGGAGAAAAACGGGTTTTCTCCTGTTGCGCGGGAAGTAAAAAGCTTACTTGACGTCCACCTTGGCGCCGGCTTCTTCCAGCTTGGCTTTGGCGGCGTTAGCTTCGTCCTTGGAGACGGCTTCCAGGATGACGGCGGGGGTGCCTTCAACCAGTTTCTTGGCGTCCACCAGGCCGAGACCGGCCTTCACTTCGCGGACGGCCTTAATCACGGCGATCTTGTTGGCGCCGGCTTCTGTCAGGACGACGTTGAATTCGGTCTTTTCTTCTTCAGCTTCGGCAGGAGCGGCGGCAGCGGCGGCGGCTACGGGAGCAGCGGCGGAAACGCCCCACTTTTCTTCCAGAAGCTTGACGAGGTCGGCAGCTTCCAGGATGGTGAGGGTACCGAGTTCTTCAGCGATTTTGTTAATATCAGCCATTGTATTTGTTTTCTAGTTTGGTTTCGAGTCGCGCCAAGAGCCAACTTGGCATTTCAGTTCTCCGGCTGGAGTTCCGACAAGGAACCTGTAGGAGAGTCGGGCCCGGTTTTCACACATTTGGCTAGAGTGCAACCGGGCCGTCCGGTCAAGGGGTTAGTATTAAGCGGCGGGTTCTTCGCTGCCGCCGTTTTCTTTGTCCACATATGCCTGAAGAACTCGGGCAAGAGCGGAACCGGCCGCGTTGATGGTGCCAAGGAGCTTGGCCAGCAGCTGGTCGCGGGGAGGAAGTTCACCGATGGCGCGGATTTCGTCCGCGGAGAGGACGGCTCCGTCCAGGATCGCCACCTTGTACTCGGCCTTCTTGGAGGCCTTGGCGAAGGTGTTGATGGCCTTGGCGGCGGCGGCCACGTCGGACGCGCCGGTCACGAAGGCGGTCTGGCCGACGAGGTGCTCCCCGATGTCGGGAAGGCCTGCGTCCGTCAGGGCCGTACGCATGAAGTTGTTCTTGGCTACGTGGCACTGGGCGCCGCAGGCAGCCAGGGCGGAACGCAGGTTGGTGAACTCAGGCACGGTGATCGAGGTGTAGTCCACGACGATCAGGAACGGGGAGGCGTTGACGCGGGCGGTCAGGTCGTCAATGATGATACGCTTGTCAGGATTCATGGTGTGCTAAATCGGTTCGGGTTACAGTTTGGCGATGGAAGCGGTGTCAACCGGCAGACCGGGGCACATGGCGCATGAAACGGTGACGGATTCGATGTAGGCGCCCTTGGCGGAAGCCGGGCGGGCCTTGACGACGGAATCAATCAGAGCAACGATGTTTTCAGTGATGCCTTCGTTGGAGAAGGACAGCTTGCCTACAGCGGCGGAGATGTTGGCGTTCTTGTCAACCTTGTAGTCAACGCGGCCGGCCTTCACTTCCTTCACGGCCTTCGCCGTGTCATCCGTAACGGTGCCGGTTTTCGGGTTGGGCATCAGGCCGCGCGGACCCAGCACACGGGCAACCTTGCGGACCTCCGTCATGGCGTCGGGGGTGGCAATGGCCGTGTCAAAGTCGACGAATCCTTCCTGAACCTTCTTGATGAGGTCTTCAAAACCCACGAATTCGGCTCCGGCTTCCTGGGCGGCCTTGGCGGCATCACCCTGGGCGAAGACGAGGACGCGGACGTTCTTACCCGTGCCGTTGGGCAGGGAGACGCTACCGCGAACCATCTGGTCGGATTTGCGGGGGTCCACGGTCAGGTGGAAGGAAACGGTGACAGTCGGGTCAAATTTCGGGGCCGGGAAAGACTTCATGGTTTCCACGGCTTCCGTGATGCTGTAGTTCTTGTTAGGGGTAACAAGCTTGGCTGCTTCTTGATATCGCTTGCTGCGTTTGGTAGACATGTGTGTATTTGGCAGTGCGTTCGGATTGGTTAATCCTCCTGCGGTGAGTGTTACATACCTTCAACTTCAATGCCCATCTGGCGGGCCTGGCCGGCAAGGATGCGGGCGGCGCGTTCGGGGTCTTTCGTGTTGAGGTCCGGGAGTTTGGTGTTGACGACTTCCATCAGCTTGGCCTTGGAAAGAGTGGCGACCTTCTTTTTGTTCGGTTCGCCGGAGCCGGAGGCGATGCCGGCGGCCTTCTTGAGAAGCAGGCTGCCCGGGGGCTGCTTGGTGATGAAAGAGAATGATTTGTCCTTGTAAACGGTGATGACGGTCGGCAGGAGGTCGCCGGCCTGCTTTTGCGTGGCGGCGTTGAACTCCTTGCAGAATGCCATGATGTTTACACCGGCCTGACCAAGTGCCGGACCCACGGGCGGGGAGGGGTTAGCGGCTCCGGCATTGATCTGGAGCTTGATGATTTTGGTTATTTCTTTTGCCATGGTTTTGCTTTGTTAGCGGAGAAAATGAACGGGAGAAGCTTGCTGCCTGCCGGCGAATGGAGCTCAGGCCTTTTCCACCTGCCAGTATTCCAGGTCCACCGGAGTGGCGCGACCAAAGATGGAGACGCTGACGCGCAGTTTGCCTTTTTCGGGGTCGATTTCTTCGATGGTGCCTTCCTGGCTCTGGAACGGGCCTTCGCAGACGCGCACGGGATCGCCGACGGCGAATTCCACCTTGGGGCGGGCGGCGACGGCTTCCGCGTCCAGCAGGGGCAGAAGGTCCTCCACCTCGCGCTTGCGCATGGGGAGGGGAGCGTTGCGGGAACCGGCGATGCTGATGACGCCGTCAATCTGCTGGATGAAGTACCAGAGGTCCTTGTTCAGGGTGCCGTCCGCTTCCAGCAGGTACATGTTGGCATAGACATACCCGGGAAAGAGCTTGCTGTGGCGTTCCGTCTTTTTGCCGTTGCGCACTTCGGAGATGAGTTCCGTGGGGACTTCCACCCGGTAGATGAAGTCGGAAAGTTCGGCGTCCTTCGCCTTGCGGATAATGCGGTCACGAACGCTGTTTTCCTGTCCGGAGAGGACGTGAAGAACATACCATTGTTCGTGGGGCTCTGGGGTACTGGGCATGATCGGAGAAAGAAAGTGGGAGTAAAACTAGATTGCCAACTGGATGAGGTAGTTGACCACGCTGTGAAGGAAGATGTCGAACGATGCAACAAACGCGCCAAGGAAGACCATGGCAATCAGTACGACGAGAGTGGAACCCCAGAGTTCGCGGAATTTTTTAAAACCTTTCACCTTGGGATCGCTTTCCCAGGGCCAGGTGGTCTTCTTAAGTTCGCCCTTAACTTCGGCGATGAATTGAGAAATCTTGCGAAACATGCTTCAAGGTGGGGTGATGTATTTGGAAAGAAGTGGCAGGTCAGGAGGGACTCGAACCCCCAACTTTTGGTTTTGGAGACCAACGCTCTACCAATTGAACTACTGACCTGTTGGTGTCTCTTCTTTCGTGGGAAATGAGGGGGCCTGCGGGGAGGCCCCCTCATTAAACCTATGTAGATTCCTCTACAAGTTCCTGGGGAACTTAGTCAAGGATTTCGCTGATACGACCGGCACCCACGGTGCGGCCGCCTTCGCGGATAGCGAATCGCATGGCTTTTTCCATGGCGATCGGAGTGATGAGTTGGACTTCCAGGTTGACGTTGTCGCCGGGCATCACCATTTCCACGCCTTCGGGAAGGGTGCAGCAACCGGTCACGTCCGTCGTGCGGAAGTAGAACTGCGGGCGGTAGTTGTTGAAGAACGGGGTGTGACGGCCGCCTTCTTCCTTGGTCAGGACGTAAACTTCAGCCTTGAAGTTCTTGTGGGGCTTCACGGTGCCGGGCTTGATGATTACCTGGCCGCGTTCGATGTCTTCCTTCTTCAGGCCGCGGAGGAGCAGGCCAACGTTGTCACCGGCCTGACCTTCGTCAAGCAGCTTGCGGAACATTTCGATGTCCGTAACGGCGGTCTTCTGGGTGTCCTTGATGCCGATGATTTCGACTTCTTCCATCTTTTTGACAATGCCGCGTTCGATACGGCCGGTAGCCACGGTGCCGCGACCGGAGATGGAGAACACGTCTTCCACAGGCATGAGGAAGGGCTGGTCCACGGGGCGTTCGGGCTGCGGGATGTAGGAGTCAACGGCAGCCATGAGTTCCATGATGGAGTCTTCAGCGGCGGTGTCGCCTTCCAGAGCCTTGACGGCGGAACCCTTGATGATGGGGGTGTCGTCGCCCGGGAATTCGTATTCGTTAAGGAGTTCGCGGATTTCCATTTCCACGAGTTCGATCAGGTCGGGGTCGTCAACCAGGTCGCACTTGTTCATGTAAACGACGATGGCGGGGACGCCCACCTGGCGGGCGAGAAGGATGTGTTCGCGGGTCTGCGGCATCGGGCCGTCGGAAGCGGCAACCACGAGGATGGCGCCGTCCATCTGGGCAGCGCCGGTGATCATGTTCTTCACATAGTCGGCGTGTCCGGGGCAGTCAACGTGGGCATAGTGACGGTTTTCCGTTTCGTATTCAACGTGGGCCGTGGAGATGGTAATGCCGCGTTCGCGTTCTTCGGGAGCGGCGTCGATCTGGTCATAGCCGCGTGCTTCGGCGAAACCCTTCTTAGCGAGCACTGAAGTAATGGCGGCGGTAAGGGAGGTTTTGCCGTGGTCAACGTGACCGATGGTGCCCACGTTCACGTGGGGCTTGTTGCGCTGGAATTGCTCTTTAGCCATAATGTTTTGTTTAGGTTTGGGCTGCTATGGGTCTAGCTTGAAGATGGAGCTTCTGGCGGGAATTGAACCCGCGACCTCATCCTTACCAAGGATGCGCTCTACCCCTGAGCTACAGAAGCATAGACTTCTTCCGCCTTTCGCTGCTCTTAGAGAGTTGTAAATCCGCCCAAACCTGCGGTTCTAGCGGATAAATAGCATCCTCCCGTGTTGCCTGACGAAAAGCGGACGCTATGTTACGTTTTTAAATACGGGATGTCAATGAAAACATGAACATTTTTTTATCATTATGCCGCAAATACGGGGTGTTCATGTGTAATATCTTTATCAGGAATGCGTTGAATATTTGGATCTGTTCAGATCCTCCGTCAATTTGAGATTGGGGTCAACGTCTTCATCCAGAGAGTGGAATAGTCCCCTGCGGGCTTTGAGGCAGGTAACGTAGGCGATCATGGCGGCATTGTCCGTCGTCAGGTCAAAGTCCGGCAGGACCAGTTCCACGTTTTCACGGTCGCAGGCGGCTTTCAGGCGGGAGCGCAGTTCCCCGTTGCAGGAGACGCCGCCGGAAACGGAAAGGGTGCGGTGGCCGGAAACGCGCAGGGCATGCAGCGCCTTGTGAATCAGTACGTCCGTCACGGCGCGCTGGAAGGAGGCGCAGAGATCGCGCAGGGTCTGTTCCGGCAGGTCGTGAGGGTCGCCGCTTTCCGCCAGCCGGGGGAGGGTGTAGAGAACGGCTGTTTTCAGGCCGGAGAAGGAGACATTGGCCGTGTGCTCCTTCATCAGGGCGCGGGGGAAGGAGAAGGCCTCCGGGTCGCCGTGCGCCGCCATGCGGTCGATTTCCGGGCCGCCGGGGTAGGGGAGGCCGAGCATTTTTCCCACCTTGTCAAAGGCTTCTCCCGCGGCGTCGTCCAGGGAACGGCCCAGGAGGCGGTAGTCCCCCACGCCGCGCACATCCACAAAGAGGGTGTGGCCGCCGGAGACGACCATGCCCAGATGGGGAACGGGGCCGCCGGGACGTTTGAGGAAGGGGGAGAGCAAATGGCCTTCCAGATGGTTGACGGAGACGAAGGGCTTTCCCGTCGCCAGCGCCAGCGCCTTGGCCGTGCTGTTGCCAACCAGCAGGGCGGCTACCAGGCCGGGGCCGCCCGTGGCGCCGAAGACATCGATGTCCGCCGGGGTCACGCCGGCTTCACGGCACGCGGCCCGGATGACTCCGGGAAGGTCCGCCGAGTGGTTGCGGGAGGCCAGCTCCGGCACCACGCCGCCGTGCCGGCGGTGGATGGCGATCTGGGAGGAGATGATGGAGGAGAGTATTTCCGGCGCTGCCTCCTCCCCGGCGGAACGCAGGATGGCGACCGCCGTTTCATCACAGGAGGATTCTATTCCCAGAACGGTGAGGGATTCCGGCATGGCGGAGAAGCGGGGGAGTTAGGAGGCCTGGCGGATTTGCGCCGGTTTTTTGTCGGTAACCGTTTCCCTGGTGATGGTGACGGAGTCCGCGTCTTCCATGCTGGGCACCTTGTACATGACGTCCAGCATGAGGGTTTCAAAGATGGAGCGCAGGGCGCGGGCTCCCGTGCCGCGTTCCATGGCTTCCGCAGCCATGGCTTTCAGGGCGTCCGGCCGCACGTCCAGTTTGGCGCCGTACATGGCGAGCAGTTTGGAGTATTGCTTGACCAGGGCGTTTTTGGGTTCCGTGAGCAGGCGGACGAGCTGGCCTTCATCCAGCTTGGAGAGCGGGCAGAAGATGGGCAGGCGTCCTACGAGCTCAGGAATCATGCCGAAGGAGAAGAGGTCTTCCGGCATCGCCTGGGCCAGGATTTCCTCTTCCGAGTATTCCTTGCGGTCGCGCTGTTCCGTGATGGCTCCGAACCCCATCTGGGTGGCGCCGAGGCGTTTGCGGATGATGTCTTCCAGTCCGACGAAGGCCCCGCCCACGATGAAGAGGATTTTTTCCGTATTGACGCGGATGTATTCCTGCTGCGGGTGCTTGCGGCCCCCGGTGGGCGGAACGTTGCAGATGGTGCCTTCAATGATTTTCAGCAGGGCCTGCTGCACGCCTTCCCCGGAGACGTCCCGCGTGACGGAGACGTTCTGGGTCTTGCGGCCGATCTTGTCGATTTCATCCACATAGATGATGCCTTGTTCGGCCTTGGCTACGTCAAAGTTCGCGGCCTGGAGAAGGCGCAGGATGATGTTTTCCACGTCTTCCCCCACGTAGCCGGCTTCCGTCAGCGTGGTGGCGTCCACAATGCAGAAGGGGACGTTGAGCATTTTCGCCAGCGTTTTCGCCAGCAGGGTTTTTCCGGAGCCGGTGGGACCGGCCAGCAGGATGTTGGATTTTTCAATTTCCACGTCGTCCAGGGATTCGTCCTCCAGCATTACGGCGCTCTGGCGCAGGCGCATGTAGTGGTTGTACACGGCTACGGAGAGCACTTTTTTGGCGTAATCCTGGCCAATGACGTACTGGTTGAGTGTGGCGCACATTTCTTCCGGCGTGGGCAGCGGCCCTTCGTAGGAGGCCGGGGCTCCCGGCGTTTCCTTGAGCATATCCGCGGCAGCGGCCTTGCGGGCTTCCGCCTGGCACATGGCATAGGCGGAGGGCTCCATGCTCAGGATGCCGCGGATGAAGCGGGTCGCCAGCGGAAGGCCGGTATCCTTCACAATCATGTTGACGCAAATTTCAACGCAATTGTTGCAGATATAGAAGTCTTCCGCTATCTGGATGAGCTTGTCCACCTTGTTCCCAGGCTTGCCGCAGCAGGAACAGGCAGGAAGATGAGGGTTGGAACCGGACATGGTTTTTCAGGGAGAGAGAAATGGGGGAGGAAGGGGTCAGGCCTTGGCCTTTTTCTTGTCGTCCCGGCCGTCGGAATGATGCGTCAGCACCTTGTCCACCAGGCCGTAGGCCGCGGCTTCCTCGGCAGTCATGTAGTTGTCGCGGTCGGCATCCTTTTCAATCTGCTTTTCCGTCTTGCCGGTGTGTTTGGCCAGAATGCCGTTGAGGCGCTTCTTGAGGTTGAACATGAAGCCGATGGTGCGTTCCACGTCGGAGGCGGTGCCCTGGGCGCCCCCGGAAACCTGGTGGATCATCACATGGGAGTTCGGCAGGCAGAAGCGCTTGCCGGGCGTGCCCGCCGCCAGCAGGACGGATCCCATGGAGGCGGCGATGCCCAGGCAGTACGTGTTCACGTCACAGGAGACGAACTGCATCGTGTCGTAAATGGCCAGGCCCGCGGTGACGGAGCCGCCGGGGGAGTTGATGTACACGTGGATGTCCTTTTTCGGGTCTGCCATCTGGAGGAACAGAAGCTGGGCAATGACGGAGTTCGCCACATCGTCGTCAATGGCGGAGCCGATGAAGATAACGCGGTCCTTCAGAAGGCGGGAGTAAATGTCAAAGGCTCGTTCGCCGCGGCCGTCCTGCTCCACCACCATGGGGACGTAGTAGGCGTTCATGGGGCCTGATTTGGAAGATTGGTCTTGAAACATGTTTGTTAAGATGGGATGTTGTTTTATTTAATGTATGCTGCCCTCCTGCAGGATACAAAACGGGGGAGTCGGGCATGTGCGCGCCAAACCCCCCCTGGTAAGGTGTCTTGTGCAGAGGAGGGTTATTGCTCGTCTACCGTTACTTTGGCCTCTTTTGTCAGGAAGTCCAGAACCTTGGCTGTCAGCAGGCTCATTCTGATGCCATGCACGCGGCCTTCGCGCTGGAGTTCGCGGATGTAGGACTTGAGGTTCTTTTTCTGCTGGCGGGCCTGGCGGGCCACTTCATTGTAGAGTTCCATTTCCGTGACGGCTATTTTTTCCACCTGGGCCACTTCCTGGAGCATGAAGAAGACCTTGAGGTTGCGCTTGGCTTCCTTTCTGGCTTCTTCGCGGGCTTCCTCCACAAACTTGTCCATGTCCGCCGGGGCGTTCCCGCTGTACATGGCCTGCTGCATCTTCTGCTGGAGGATGCCGTACACTTCGCGTTCCACGACGGCTTCCGGCAGGTTGAAGTCAAGCATGTCCGCCAGTTTTTCCGTGATCTGGTCGGCCTTGGCTTCGTCAATCTGCATGGTCTTGCGCTGGGCCAGGTTTTCCTTCAGGGCGGTCTTCAGTTCTTCCAGGTTCTTGCCGGGAAGCACCTTTTCCGCAAAGGCGTCATCCATGGCCGGGAGCTGCTTTTCACGCACTTCCTTCACGGTGGTGTGGAACACGAGTTCCTTGCCGCGCAGTTCCGCAATCGGGAAGGTGTCCGGAATGGTGACGGTGATGTCCTTGCTGTCGCCGGCCTTCAGGCCTTCCAGGGCGGAGGCGAAGCCGGGCAGGAACTGGTCTTCCTCCACCTTCATCCACTGGCCGTCGCGGCCTTCCAGGAAGCCCACGGGCTTGCCCACGGCTTCCGCTACGGGCTTGCCGTCCAGAGTGGTCTTGAAATCAATGATCGCCACGTCATCCTTCTTCGCGGCGCGGTCCGCGGGGGTGAATTCCGCGATTTGTTCAGCCAGGGATTTCAAGGCTTCCTCCACGTCCGCTTCCGTCACTTCGGAGGAGGGTACCTTGACTTCGATGCCCTTGTATTCCGGCAGTTCGAATTCGGGAACCACGGTCATCGTGCTGGTGGCGGTGTAGTTTCCCTGGTCGTCAAGGGATTGTTCCGGCTTGCCGAAGTTGAGCACTTTCAATTTGGGGTTTTCTTCCAGGGCGGCGGAGCAGGCCGTTTCAAAAAGGGTGTCCAGCAGTTCTTCTTCAATTTCCTTCTTGAAGCGCTTTTCAATGATGGATTTGGGCGTCTTGCCGGGGCGGAAGCCGGGCAGCTTGGCTTTGCCGGCGTAGGAATCCACAATGGAGGCGCGGCGCGCGGCCGTGGTTTCTGCGGGGATGGAAGCTTTCAGCGTGGCTGTGCAGTCCGGTTGAATATCAACGTTGATTTCCATAAATAATACGGTCAGTGTTAATTGAAAGTGGTTCTGTCTCGGCTCCGGTATGGCGGCAGCGGTCAAAACACGAGCGGCAGCAAATGTAATGAGCGGGTATCTGGAGTGCAAGCTATTGCACGGGAATGACACAATTGCCTTCCCCGGGCGCGCATGCGCGCGCAATACAGCAAATGCAGGGCAACTGCGTTCTACGCGGAATCACGTCTTGACTATGCGGACGGAAAAGTCCTTTATATCCCAAGCATTAAGTTCAGCTCTCATGATTCGTCCCGTTTTTTTGTGTGTTTCCTTTCCCCTGATAGCATGTTCGGCTGCTTTGGCCCAGGATAAGACTTCCCTTAACAGAGGCGGCTACGGTTCCGTAATGACTCCGGAACAGGTGGTGCGGGAACTGGGTCCGGAAACGGGGCTTCTGCCCGGTGACCAGGCGTATGAGGGGCGTCCCGTGAAAAGCGTTTCCGTGCGTTACAGAAGCACCGGCAAGACCGTGTCCGAAGACCGCCTGAAAAACCTGCTGGCTACCCAGCCGGGCACCAATTATTCCCCGGAAGTGGTGAACAAGGACTTGGAACGGTTGCTGGAAAGCGGCCTGGTGGGCGGCAATACGACGGTGGCTGTGGAACCTTTCGGCGACGGCGTGGCCGTGGTGTTTGAAATGGCTGCCCAGAACCTGCTGGGCGGCGTGGGCTTCCGCGGCAACACCGCGTTCGACAACAGAGACCTTTCCGAGGAATGCGGCTTGAAAGGAGGGGAAGCCCTCAGCGACAAGGCCCTCAGCAGCGCCATCTCCAAGCTGCGCACCTATTATCAGGAAGCCCGGTATCCGGATGTGCGCGTTTCCTATTTTTACCAGAAGACGGAACGCCCCGGCTTTGTGGACGTGGTCTTTGACATTAATGAAGGCAAGAAGGCCAATATCATCAACATCGATTTTGTAGGCAACGACCACATCAGCGCCAAGGACCTCCGCCAGGTGATGAAGACCAAGGAGAAGGGCTGGCTGACCTGGATTACCAAGTCCGGACGCATTGACCGCGAGCAATTGGAGGACGACCTGGCGGAACTGGTGACCTACTACCGCAACAAGGGTTATCTGCGCGTCAAGCTGGACAAGGTGGAATACTTTGACGCCGGCAAGGGCAACGAGCAGAAGCTGACGATGAGGATCACGCTTACCGAAGGGCGGCGCTACAAGGTTAACCAGGTCGCCTTCGGCCCCACCAAGGTGTTCACGGCCCAGGAGCTGATTCCCGGCCTGAGCATGTACAACGGGGATACCTATTCTGCCCAGAAGGTGGCCGACGACGTGACGATGATCCGCCGTTATTACGGTTCCCGCGGGTATGCGGACGCCGCCGTGCGCCCGGACATCCAGGAAGTGGGCATTGATCCCAGGACCGGCTACGGGCAGATCAACATCGTTTACCATGTGACGGAAGGCAACCCCTACCGCGTAGGCAACATCCGCCTGACCGGGAACAACCGCACCAAGGATTACGTCATCCGCCAGGAACTTCCCCTCCAGTCCAACGACCCCATGAATTCCGTGGACCTGGATACCGCCCAGAAGCGCCTCCAGAATCTGAACTATTTTGACATGGTGGACGTGGCGCAGGTGGGTTCCACGCGGCCCGGCTACCGGGACATCAACATTGAAGTGGCGGAAAAACGCACCGGTTCTCTGAACATCGGCGTGGCGTTCTCCTCCATTGAAAGCGTGTACCTGTTCGCGGGTATCACCCAGTCCAATTTCGACATGTATGACTGGTCCTCCTTCGTGGGCGGCGGTCAGCGCTTCGCCATCAATACCCGCGTGGGTTTTGAAACGCAGGATGCCAGCATCTCCTGGGTGGACCCGTGGTTCCTGCACCGCAAGCTGGCCTTCGGTACGGAAATCTTCTACAGCAATTCCACGTACTTCTCCGATTATTACGACCAGCAGAACTACGGCTTTGCCGTTTCCCTGCGCAAGCCGATCGGGGAACTGGATTACGTGAAGCTGGAGTACCGCCTGGAACAGTACCAGATTGACGCCAAGGGTAACGCCCCCATCTTCTTCTGGCTGCAGGACGGCGATTACCTGCGCAGCCACGTGGAACTTTCCTACACCATTGATACCCGCGACGCGCAGATCTTCCCCCGCAAGGGCGGCAAGTTTGAAGTGCTGGCCGGTTATTCCGGCCTGGGCGGCGACGTGAAGACTTACAACTTCGGCATCAACGGCTCTTATTACTGGAACCTGCGCGGAGATACCATTTTCAGCATCAATGCCGGTGCGGCCACCGTAGATTCCTACGGCGACCATGACGTACCCATTTTTGAACGCCTCTACCTCGGCGGCCCGTACAACATGCGCGGCTTCCGCTTCCGGGACGTGGCTCCGTACAATCCCGCCCTGAGCGGTGATGAAACGATGGGCGGCCGTTCCTCCTTCTTCTGCCAGTTTGAATATTCCATTCCGGTTATTGAAGAAGTGCGCGTCGCCGTGTTCTACGACATCGGCTTCGTCAACGGGGACGCCTTTGACTTCAGCGCGTCCAAGATCGTTTCCGACTATGGGATCGGCCTGCGCCTGAACCTGCCCATCGGTCCGCTGGCGGTGGACTATGCCATTCCGATTCAGAAGAACAACGCCATCGACCGCGGAGGACAATTCCAGTTCTATCTCAACTATTCCTATTAATTTTATTTAATAACCCCTCTACCATTTGACGACATGAGCAATTTCCGCATCCTTATTCTGGTGTTCCTGGTGGTGGTGCTGGCCGTTCTGGGAATGATCTATGTGAACATTTCCTCAAGGATGGATGTGATTCAACAGCAGCAGATAGCCTCCGTGCCTGCTCCGGCAGCCGTCAATCCCTCTCCTTACCTCCCCATGCCCACGCAGGCGCCCGGCACCGCCGTTCAGCCGGTGGTGGTGGCGGACCCGGTGGTGAGCGAGGAGCTGGCCCATGCCACGGCCGAGCTGGAACGGATGAAGAAGGAAAATGAAGATTTGAAGAAGCGCCACGCCATGGCGGAAGAGGAACGCGCCCTGCTGGAACGCCGGAGCATTGAAAAGGGAGACCCCCGCCTGCAATGGCTCAATGAGATCAAGGATGCCGAACAGGTGGGACGCGTGACGGAATACTACCGTGACGCCAACCTGGTCCTGTTCCAGTCCATCGGACAGCCTGACCTGAAAGTGGGACAGGAACTGGGCATTCCGCAGGCGCGGAAGCATCTTTGTTTCCCTGATTATCGACGGAGTTGACCCGGACGGGAAGATGTTCCAGTCCTACGTGAAGCGCAACACGCTTTTTGACAACAATGACAAGGAGCCCATCAAGCCGGGGGATGAAGTGATTGTCCCGCCCGCAAGCTGGCAGGAAAACGTGATGGGAGAAGGAGAGCCCGGCGCGGGCCCGTCCGGCGGCGGCTCCCCAGCCGGTGATGATTCCCATGGAGCCGTAATGCGGGTCCGGATAGAGCCAAGCCAAATAAAGAAGAAGTGCACCTGAGAGAAAGATTGCAGTCGGGCGCTGGCCCCAGTCTGTCCTTTGAATTTTTCCCGCCCAAAAACGAGCAGGCCGCGGCGGCCCTGTACCAGACCATCCGTGAACTGGAACCGTACCATCCCAGTTTTGTCAGCGTGACGTACGGCGCGGGCGGCTCCACCCGTGAGCTTACCCGGGAGGTGGTGCTGCGCATCCAGCATGAATCCCGCATTCCCACGGTGCCCCACCTTACCTGCGTAGGCCACAGCCGGGAGGAAGTATGGAGCATTCTGAACCAGTACGCCCAGGCAGGGGTGCGGGCCGTGCTGGCCCTGAGGGGGGATCCCCCGCGCGGCACGGAAAATTACAACCGTGATGCGGACGCCTTCCGGCATGCGGCGGAACTGGTGGCCTTCATCCGGGAATATAACGAATCCGGACGCCATCCGGACCCGGACGGGTTCGCCATAGGCGTGGCCGGTTTCCCTGAAGGCCATCCGTCCACGCCCAACCGCCTGCGCGAGATGGATTTCCTGAAAGCGAAGGTGGAGGCCGGAGCGGATTACATCTGTACCCAGCTGTTTTTTGACAATCATTCTTTTCTGGATTACCGGGAACGCTGCCTGCTGGCCGGCATCAAGGTGCCCATTCTGGCCGGCATCATGCCCGTGACCAGCCTGTCCGGCATGAACCGCATGGCGGAGCTTTCCGGGGGCACGTGTTTTCCGGCCCGGCTGCTCAAGGCGCTGAAACGCGCCGGCTCCAATCCGGACGCCGTTCAGGAGGTAGGCATCCAGTACGCCTCCAGCCAATGTGCGGAGCTGCTGGATTCCGGCGTGGACGGCATTCATTTTTATACGCTCAACCAGAGCCGCGCCACGCGGCAGATCTACAGGAACCTGGGCCTGAAGGATTCCCTCCAGCTTCTGGAACATGGCGAAGATAAGTAAAAAGCTGATTGATTTGACCGGGACAACACGATAGAAACCTCTTCAACATATTATGGATATCAAGGATATTAAACGGGCCATGGACAACATGCCGATGGGCGACGGAAGCGCGTTTGCGGAAATCTCCGTCGGTCCGGCCAAGCATGAACAGTTTTTGGATGAACACTACGGCAAGGTCGCGCTGGTCGTGCTGCTGTGCGTTCTCGGAGCCGCCGGATGGATTATTTACAACGGCATGCAGGATTCCATGGAAAGAAAGGCAGGCGCCGCCCTGGTGGCCGCCATGCCGGAATCCCCCGCCACCGGGGAAATCTCCCTGAATGAACAGGGGCTTCAGCAGGTGGTGGCGGATTTTGACGATTCCCGCGCCGCCGTCACCGCCACCTATCTTCAGGCGGTCGCCCTGTGGAACGCCGGCAAGGAGGATGAAGGCGTAGCCAGGATGAAAGCTTTTATTGATTCCGCTCCCACGGAGGAATGGAAGGCCCAGGCTTCCGTTACCCTGGCATGCCGCCTGATGAACCGCGGGAAGGCGGATGAGGCGGAAGGCCTGTTCCGTTCCGTGGTGGATGCGGGGGATCCCACTTTTTCCGGTTTTGCCACCATGTGCCTGGGGGACATTGCCCGGGCGAAGAAGGACAATGCCGCCGCAGGCGCCTTTTACCGTGAATTGGCGGAAAAGTTCCCGTCCAGCGCGTTTGCCCTCCAGCGCGGAGGCTACCTGCTGCGCAAGAGCTTGTTTGATATTCAGAGCCCCGTCCGCATCGAGCCCGCTGCGGATCAGAAATAATCCGGGCGGATTTTTCCGGAGCTTTCCGGAGGATGAACGCTTTCCACATCCGCATGTCTGTTCTTTTGCAGCGCATGCGGATTTTCGTGTTCAGGCGCGCCGGAGCAGGGCGTTCCGAGGGGGCGCCGTGCGCAACGGGCGTCATGATTCCGCGAATTCCTCTCCGGGCTGTGTCATGCTTAAACAAATCATGCGGGCGCACCACGCTTACTGGATGTAAGCCGGGCTGCCGGCTATTACCAATATTTTTACACCATGAACAAGCATATCAAATCCTTCTGGCTCCTCCCCCTGGCCGGGCTGTCTCTTTCCCTGATGCCGTCCTGCACGACGGACAGTTACGGAAACAGCACCGTGACGCCTGGCGGAGCCGCCGTCATCGGCG
>OGQK01000732.1_pt1 | contig 20186 bp, 17 predicted proteins | sample 1553221 | NCBI WGS metagenome assembly OGQK01 (sample SAMEA2579996, study PRJEB22360) | human gut metagenome | biome: human gut; feature: human-associated habitat; material: faeces | place: Denmark | collected 2008/2010 | reverse complement strand
CCCGAAGCTGCGGCGCCCCCGGGAACATCGGCATCCCCCCCGCCGTAAACTCGTTCCAGCCGTCCTCCCGCTCGTTCCAGGCGTCCCCGTCCGGGCCGTCCTCCAGGGCTTCCGGGGAGGCGTCCGGCAATTCCTCAAGCATGGGGTTGGTCTCCAGCGCCTGGCGGACAAGCTGCTTCAATTCCAGAGCGGAGGCCTGGAGTATCTGCATCCCCGTCTGCATGGACTGGGAGGCGGCCATCTGGCGCGCCATTCCATGCTGCAGGGACACCTCACTCATACCGTCACACGCTACACCACCCTCCGGAATCTGGCAAGGGGGAACGCCCTGCCGCAAGAGCTGCCCGCATACCGCAGGAGCGAAAAAAAGACCACAACTTTCCTGTAACGTTTTTGAAAACCGACCGTATAATGAAGATAAATGAAAACCCTGCATGCACTTGCCTTCTCCCTGCTGGCCTCCCTTCTCGCGCCGGCCTTTTCCGCGGAATCTCCGTCACCCCTGGCCCCGGTGCCCAGGGAACAGCCCCAATGGTGGAGGCAGCAGTATGAACAGCAGGTGGAACAGGTAAAAAACAATCCCTGCGGCGTCCTTTTCCTGGGAGACTCCATCACGGACTACTGGAAAAGAGAAGGAAAGCAAATATGGGAAAAAACGTTCTCCCCCTACCATCCCTGCAACTTCGGCATTTCCGGGGACCAGACCACCAACCTGATCTACCGCATCACGGACTCCGGCATTCCGGCCCGGACGGAACCCAAACTCTGCATCGTCATGATCGGCACCAACAACACCGGCCATTTCAAGGGAGCGGAAGCTCCGGAAAAAACGGCCATGGGCATTCTGGGAGCGGCGGAACACCTGCTGGTCAGATTCCCGGACACGCATGTCATCATCCTGGGCATCTTCCCTCGCGGCACGGGGCCGCAGGACAAGCTGCGCCAGCACAATGACAAAATCAATGCCGTGCTGGCCCAGTGCAAACTGCCGCGCACCACTTACGTCAACATCAACAAGCGCTTTCTGGATTCCTCCGGGAAGCTCCTGCCCGGCATCAGCAGGGACAACCTTCACTTTACGGAAAAAGGCTACGCCATCTGGGCGGACGCCGTGCTGCCCTACATCAAAAAATACTGCAAGTAGCCTGGCCCGTTCCGCAGGGGAGCCGGCAGAAAGGCTGTTCCGCGGCAATTCCCGTGCACGCACCAAACGCGTCCTGAACGGAAGGGACACGTCCTTCCACCCCGTAAATTCATCTTAACTGAATTTTCCGTGACGAGGGCCTGCCCACGGATGGACGGACTGAACTTCTCCGCACAGCCCCCGGGAAGGTTCCGAAAGCGTTTCCGGCAGTCTTGCCCGGACCCGTAAAAAACCGCGTGGAACAAAAAAATTGCTTTTTGCCGGGGATGTCCTAGAGTGCCTCTCCGCAATGAGCATGCCGCTTGCCGACTTGTTATTCCTGGCTTTCGCCCTCTCCGTAGACGCCTTCGTCGTGGCGTTCTCCTACGGCTTGCTCATCAAGCAAAAACGCTTGAGCAACGGAATCAGGCTCTCCCTCTCCACCGGGGCGGGACAATTCCTGATGCCCGTGCTTGGCTTCCTGCTCACGGGAACCGTGCACCAGTACATTGCGGCCTGGGACCACTGGCTGGGCTTTGTCGTCTTCACCTTCCTGGGGGTCAACGTCATACGGGAGGGCTGGAACCACCGCAACGAAGAAGAGCAGATGCCCCACGTCGCCAGCCTGACGCTGCCCACTCTTCTGGCCGTGGGAATTGCCACCAGCATAGACGCGCTGGTGGCCGGAGTCAGCATCTACCTCTCCTCCGCCCAGTGCGGCACCGCCCCCACCCTCCACGCCGTGCTTCTTCCCGCCGCCGCCATCGGCTTCACCACCTTTCTGTGCACCGCGGCAGGCTTCTTCCTGACCAGGCGGCTGCACCGCTTCCCCACCTTCCACCTGGAAGCGGGAGCCGGGCTCATCCTCATCGGCCTGGGCGTCAAAATGCTCTGCGACCATTTGTGCTGAAAAATGCCTCTCGGCGGATGATAAAAACCCTGTTCCGGCATCGTAATAAGTCGGAAAACATACTGGCTTCCTCCCCCCTTCTTCTGCTATCCTTAAACAAGCTTTTCCACATGAATATTTCACATCTTCTTCTCTGCACCTCCCTGCTCGCCGCGCCCGTCTGCATGGCGCATGATCTGACGGATCCCGAAACGGAAGCGCCTGCCGCCGCCAGCCAATTGCCGGCCCCCCTGGCGCAGAAAATAGCCGCAGGCGACTTTGCCGGGCTGCAAACGGAACTCCGCTCCTCCCTCCTGAAGGCTGGAGAACAAACCAAATCGGAACAAAAACTGCTTCAGGACAAGCAATACCGCCACCTGCTGGACATTCACGAGCTCCTGCGCGTCACGGGACCGGACAACGTAAAGGCCGTTTTCTCCAAAAGCCCGCAGGACGCGGCCTTCATCAAGGCCTTTTTACAGGATCCCGCATGGATGGAACTCTACCTAGGCTCAGGCCTGATTCCGGAAAACTCCCCGGAGGGCCTTCAAATCCTTTCCGACATCTGGAAGGCGGACGGCAGGAGCGCGGACTTCCGGGACTACCATTCCCTCGCCACCGGACTCGCCTCCGTCTTTTCCACAGGCCCCATGGCGGGAAAACTGAAAACCAACTCCGCCAACAGCAACCCGGTGCGCCGTTACCAGATCTTCAAGAAACTGCATCAGGAAAACAAGCTGCATCCCGGCTTCATCAAGCTGCGCCCGTGGGAAATGCGCTTCGTCGTGGGCCACACGTGGGACGACAAATCCTACGAATGGAGCAATGAACACGTCAACCTCCCCTGGCGGCGCTATACGGATGCCTGCTGGGCCGCCCCCTATACGGGCAGCAACTTCTTCGGCGACACCATCCAGGGGCCCCTCTTCTACGTTCCGTGGCGCGACGTCAACACCTCCGCGGAAAACACGCAGGTCATCGGCGGCGTCTGCGGCGGCCTCTCCTACTTCGGCACCATGGCCGCCCAGGCCCACGGCATTCCGGCCTACCCGGTAGGGCAGCCCGGTCACTGCGCCTACGCGGTGCGCGTGAAGCGCGGGGAATGGAAAGGCGGTTTCGGCGGCCCGGATGGCGGCATGCACAACCACATTTTCGGCGGCCAGGCCCCCACCTCCTACCTGCTGATGGAAAATGTCTTTGCGGACAACGCCAAGGCGGACCAGGCCTACCTGTGGGCCGCGCAGGCCCGCCTGGACGAAGCCGCCGGCAATAAGGACAAGGCTATCCAGGCCTGGGGGGAAGCGCTCAGGCAAACCCCGCTGCATCCGTTCTTCCGCACGGAGCTTCAGCGCCTGCTGATGGAAAAGGAAGGCATGCAGCCCATCGACTGGTACGTGTACGCGAAGGACGCCCTCTCCCATTACCGGGGCAACGGCTTTGCCGCGTTCGACATCCTGAAGGACGTGCAGAACAAATTCCTGATGGACATCCCGTCCGAAGACCGGATCGCCTGGTTCCGGAACCTGCATGAAACCATCGCCACCACCCCCACCTCCTGGGCGGTCAAATTCCAGCCCGTGCTGGACTCCCAGTCCTCCTTCCTAGCCAATCCGCAGGAAAAGGCGGCCTATCTGGAAACGGTCCTCTCCACGCACCTGAAAACGGGGGACGGCACCAACTTCGGCCAGGCGCTGGAATGGGCCGTGAAAACCTTTGTGGAGAACGGCCAGGCGGACGTCTTCTCCAACGCCTTCGCCAAGGTAGCCCAGCAGACGGGGGAAGCCGGGGCCTCCGGAAAAGCCCCCGATCCCAAGAAGCTGAAGGAAGCCTATGGCAAAGCCATCTATGCCACGGAAATGGCCCGCTCCATTCCGGCCTTCCAGACCCTGAGCAAGGCGGCGGCCTCCTTCTCTGACGCCGATACGTCCGCCAGCACGGTCAATGCCACGATCCCCCAGGGCTGGAAGCTGGTGCCCGCGGACGGCATGGTCAGGTGCTCCACCACCTGCCAGTGGGACAGCCCGTGGGACCACATCAACCTGCTGCGCCCGTGCGGCGGTTCCCAGCATACGGACAAGGAAGCGAACCCGAATGTCATCGTGGAACTGAAAAACGGCGTGAACCTGGCCGGGCTGGTGGTCACCAAGCGCAACGGCAATGAAGACCGGATGAAGAAGATGGAGGTCTCCACCTCCACGGACGGAGCCACCTGGTTCCCCCTGGCCGCCACGGAAAACATGCCCAAGGAATGGGTCATCACCGCTCCGGAAGGCACTAAAGCCAAGTGGCTCAAGGTGGAAGCCAAAAACGCCCAGCCGGAATTCATGCACCTGCGCCACATCCTCGTTTACGAAAAATAACCCCTGCACCCTTTTCCATTAACGCCATGTTTCACCATCTCAACACCGTTCCCGGGCTGCTGGCCGCAGCCCTTCTCCTGTCTGCGCCCGTCCAGGCGGCCCTCCCGGCCTACAGCGCCGTAAAGGACGAGGCCAAAACCGTCAACAAATACATGATCGTCGTGTGGGCCGGCACGGACTGGTCCCCCAAGTCGCGCGAGGTCACCCGCGCCGTGGAGCACCTGGCCAAGGACTCCCCGGAACCCGTCCTCTGGTGCATCCAGGATGAACGGGAGGAAATGACGGAAGAGGAAAAGAAACTTCCCAAGCCCCCCGGTGAAATCTGGAACATCCCGGCCATCCAGGTGGTTTCCCCCGCCGGCGGCATGGTCTTCCTGTCCGAAGGCGTTTCCAGGGAAACGTTGCCCGCCGTCATGAAGCAGGCGCTGGAAGCCGTGAAACAGCAGGAAAAGGCCAATGCCCTGTGGGAAAAAGCCGCCGCCTCTTCCGGCGCGAACGCCGCTCTTCTCTACGGGGAAGGCCTCCAGCAGCTTCCCCCGTACGCAGCCTCCTCCAGGAAGGACATTCTGGAAAAAATCAAGCAGGCGGACCCGGAAGACACCAAGGGGATGCACTTCAAATACACCTTCAAGCACCTGCCTTATATTGAAAAAGTGCAGCGGATGGTGGAAGACTCCGGCAAAAACGGTGGTCAGAAAGACTACAAGGGCGCCCACGCCTATGTGGACAAGCAGCTGAAAATCCCCGGCATGACGCCCCTGCAGAAACAGCAGGTCATGGCCGCCAAATTCTGGCTCTACCGCAGCGAAGGGAAAAAGGACCAGGCGCTGAAAACCCTGACGGACATCGCCAAAATCTCCCCCAAGACTCTCATGGGAATAGGCGCCCAGAACTATTACCGCTACCTGACGGAACCCGTCACCCTGAAGGAACCGCACTTCACGGGCTACGACCTTCGTCCGGAGCTGACGCCCACCCGCGTCAACATCGGCAGCATGCTCAACGGCCCCGGCAACTACAAAATCACCTTCATGATGAACAGCGGCGGCTGCAACATCCGCAATCCCCGCTTCATGAGGGGCAGCCGCGTGGTCAGCGAACTTCCCAGGGACCAGCAGGACAAAAACGGGCGGGAATTCACCCTGCGCCTCTCCGGCTCCGAAAAACCGGACCTGGTCTTTGACTGCCAGGGACAGGGCTGGTTTGACGCGGACTGCGACATCATCGTGACCAAGGAATCCTGATTCCTTCCGGAAAGCGGCAACCATTCAAAACAGCCGCATCAGAACCTTCACGAAGGCAGGATATTCCCGCGGGAATTCCTGCCTTCCTCTTTTTCCCGGAAAAAGTGACCATGCAGGAGCAGGCGCAAGCGTTTCCTTCCTTCTTGATCGACGAACGAGGCCGCATTCCCGCAAAAATCAAAACGGTTTGAGAGGAGGACCGTGCATCTGCCGGCATCCTGGCGCCGCCGGCTTGAACAAGGGAAGTGCCCTGTTCAGTCCTTTTTCCCGCCTTCCTTCGCTTCCTCCGCGAGCTTGCGGCGGTATTCCATGCGCTCCCTGATGCGCAGCTCCAGCCCGTTCCCGGTGGGGGTATAGTAAACACGGCCTTCCGGCAGGTAGGCCTGGGGAACGTAATGTTCCGGATAATCATGGGAATACAGGTATTCCAGCCTGGCGGCGTCCGCACCGCCGGAGGCGGCCAGCTTCTTGCGCGTGGGCGTCCGGAGGTGTTCCGGCACGGCAAGCGTCCTGCCATTCCTTACATCGTCCATGGCGGCGTTGATGCCCATATAGGCGGAATTGCTCTTGGGGGCCGTCGCCAGGTACACGGTGGCGTGCGCCAGCGGGATGCGGGCCTCCGGCATGCCAACCATTTCCGCCGCGCGCGCCGCGTCCAGCGCCACGCGCAGGGCATTGGAGTCCGCCAGCCCCACGTCTTCCGACGCGGCGATAACCAGCCTTCTCCCGATGAAGCGGATGTCCTCCCCGGCTTCCAGCATCATTCCCAGCCAGTACAGGGCGGCGTCAGGATCGGAGCCGCGCATGGATTTGATAAAGGCGGAAATCGTGTCGTAATGGGAGTCCCCCAGGCGGTCGTACTTGATCGCCTTGCGCTGGATGGATTCCTCCGCCACGGAGAGGTCCACATGAATAACGCCGTCTTCCCCGGCTGGGGTGGAAAGAACGGCCACTTCCAGCGCCGTGATGGCCTTCCGGGCGTCTCCGTCCGCCTTGGCGGCCAGATGGTTCAGGGCTTCCTCCTCCATGTCCACGCGCTCCGCTCCCAGACCGCGTTCCGCGTCCGCCAGGGCGCGTTTCAGCAGAGCAGCCAGTTCTTCCTCCGGCACGGGCTCCAGCGGAAAGACCTGGGAACGGGACAGCAGGGGAGAGTTGATCGCAAAATAGGGGTTTTCCGTCGTCGCGCCGATGAACCTGACCGTTCCCTTTTCCAGATGAGGCAGCAGGACGTCCTGCTGCGCCTTGTTGAACCGGTGCAGCTCATCCACGAAGAGGACGGTTTTCCGCCCGTGCATGCTCATCCTCATCTGAGCCTGGGCGATTTTCTCCCGGATGTCCGCCACATTGGATTCCACGCCGTTGAGCATCATGAAATGGGCGTTCGTCGTCCGGGCGATCACGGCGGCCAGGGTGGTCTTTCCGCAGCCGGGAGGACCGTAGAAAATCAGGGAGGTGAACCTGTCCGTTTCAATCGCGCGCCTCAACAGTTTTCCCGGAGCCAGCAGGTGCTTCTGCCCGGCTACTTCATCCAGGGAGCGCGGACGCATGCGCGCGGCCAACGGCATGGGCGGACGTATCCGCTCCGGGCTCGAAACCTTCCCGCGCCTCCGCTTCCTGTAAACTGAACAGATCCATTGGAGGCATTTTACCCGCTGGCAAGACCGGAGAAAAGGCCAATCCCCGGAATCCGGCAAGTTTCACGGAGGGAACGGCGCCCCCTCCCCGCAGAAAGAGGAGGAAAAAGAGACGGAGAAGAAATTATGCTCCCCGCCAAACGGCTACCACCACGGGAGCCGGGGCGATTCGGACTCACTCCGCAGGATGCCCTTCCCTGCGGCGTCCAGTGGGGCCGGCAAGCCCCGCTTCAGCCGGACACGGACCAGAAGGAGAGCATCAGAACCATGCAGGCAGGGGCAAGAACACTGAACAGAAGCCCCGTCACCGCCAGTATCCTGCGGTTCACTTCCCAGTAACGAAGGGAGGCGATCAGCATCCAGATGGGGAGCACAATCATGTGGATGAGCGCCAGAAGCCCCCAGCCTGCCAGCGCCAGCACGAAGAGCCACGGTTCCGAACCGTCCGCATCATTGCTCGGCATGAACAAGCCGAAGATACGGTACACGAATAAAAAGGAGACGAATGCGGCAAAAGGTATCCATCCCCAGCGGGCTTCCTCCTTCCGGCGGGCCATGACCAGTTCAAGATAGGGATCATTAAACGCAGCTAGATGATTGGCAGAAGTACTTCTGAAGGGATTCATATCGTTTTTGGTCTCTATTATTAACCCTTTCTCCTGTCAATGATATTTAATCACGGTACCCACCCTTCCTGTAAGAAATCTTTTTCTCTAACAAATACGAAATATCAACTTCCGCCAATCATCTTATTGTAGCTGCAAAGCATTGCCCCATTCCAGGAAATCCGCTTCATTATGAATGAATTTTCATTCCTGCCGGATACTGTGCTTCTGTCATTCCCGCTATGGGAAAATGCCTTTTTGAATGATTCAATCTATGGCATCGGCGGAATTTGTCATACGTGAGCCATTCCGTGCATGAAAAAAGACCGCCTCCGCCGCGGGAGCGGAGACAGTCCATGAATGATGATGAACCCGGAGGTTCCGGAAAGTTACTTGCCCAGGATGCCCTTGAAGTACTCCAGCGTCGTCGCCAGGCCTTCCGGGAGGGTGTGTTTGGGCTGCCATCCGGCATTGCGGAGCTTGTCCGCACAGGCGCGGGAATGCTTCACGTCGCCGGCGCGTTCCGGGGCATGGAGCACCTTGGAGGAGGAACCTGCGGCCTTGATGATGTTGTCCGCCAGTTCCTCAATGGTGATCTGGCCGCCGTACCCGGCATTGAACACGCCGGTGACTTCCGGATGCTCCGCCACGAAGGTAAGGGCCCCCACAATGTCCTTCACGTAAATGAAGTCGCGCGTCTGGGTGCCGTCGCCATACACAGTGATGTCTTCCCCCTTGACGGCTTTTTCAATGAAGATGGGCACCGCGGCGGCATAGGCCCCCTTGGGGTCCTGCCGGGGGCCGAAGACGTTGAAGAAGCGCACGGCGGCCGTATTGACCTTGCCTTCCGCCCGGAACATGTTGAGGTAGTATTCCCCGTCCAGCTTGGTGATGGCATAGGGGCTCTTGGGTTCCGGATACATGGTTTCCAGCTTGGGCACCGTAGGATTGTCACCGTAAATGGCGGCGGAAGACGCCAGCACGATCTTTTTGACTCCGGCAGCGGAGGCTTCCTCCAGCACGTTCAAAAGGCCGTTGACGTTGATGTCAATGCATTCGCCGATCTTGCTCATGGATTCCGGCACGGAGACGAGTGCGGCCATGTGGAAGATGTAGTCCACGCCCTGCACCGCCTGACGCACCAGTTCGCGGTCGCAGATGGAGCCTTCAATGAAGGTGTGCTTGAGACCGTCCAGGTTCTTGAGATAGCCCGTGCGCAGATTGTCCAGCACGCGGATTTCCTCCGCCTTGTCCTGATAGTGTTCCACAATATGGGAACCGATGAATCCGGCGCCGCCGGTTACGAGAATCTTCATGTATTTTTCCGATGTTGGTAGGTATTGGTTAGTAGCGGTCCACAACGGCCTTCATTTCATCCATCTGCGCCTCGATGGACTCTACCAGGGCCATCTGCGTGCGGCAGCGGTCCAGGTTGTGTTCCGGGCGGTGGATCTTGAAGTACACGTCTCCGGACAGGTAGTCCGTCAGGAAGCGGATGCCGCATTCCATCGTGAGCAGCTTGCCGGAGAACGGCAGCAAGCTCTTTTCCAGAGGCGTCAGGAAGCTCTTGGCGGAGCTCAGGTAACCCTGCACCAGCGCCTCGAACATGAACATGCGCATCGTGACCTTGGAGACGTCCTTTTCATCTTCCGCGGCGGGGGACGTGGCCGTGCGGATCATGTCCCCGAAGTCGTAAATGGCGGAACCGGGCATCGTGGTATCCAGGTCGATCACGCAGATGCCTTCCCCGGTCACGTCATCCAGCATCACGTTGTTCAGCTTGGTGTCGTTGTGCGTGCAGCGCAGGGGCAGTTCGCCGGATTTCAGGTAATCCACCACCAGATGGCAGTCCGCTTCACGGGCCAGGTACCAGTCTATCTCCTTCTGCACCTCCTTCACGCGGCCCAGGGGGTCGGACTGGATGGCCTTTTTCAGAGCCTCCAGCCGGGAAGTGGTGTTGTGGAAATCAGGGATGGTTTCAAACAGGGGTTCTCCGGGCAGGTCCGCCGTGAGCTTCTGGAACTCGCCGAAGGCGCGCGCCGCTTCCTGGCACTGCTTGGTGGTTTCAATCTGGTCATAGGTGCGTGCGCGTTCTATGAACGGGTACACGCGCCAGCAGTTGCCGTCCGCGTCCAGAGCGTACGGCTTGCCGTCCACGGAGGGAACCAGCGTGAGGGTGCGGCGGTAGGCTTCCGGGCAGTCCTCCTCCTTCAGGCGCTTCAGGGCGTGGTCAGTCACGCGCTTCACGTTTTCCATCAGGGGAATGGGCTGCTTGAACACGTTATGGTTCACGCGCTGGAGGATGTAGCGGATGCGCTGGCCCGCCTGGTCCACCCAGATGCAGTAGGTGTCACGCCCTGATGTGGCCGCTGCCATAGGAGTAACCGTGGACGACGTCGCCCCGGAGATCGAACAGGGATGATACAGCCTTGAGATCGTGCATGGGAAAAGAGGCTTAGTTAAGCTTTTCAGGGTATACGCCCTGCTTGATGAGTTTGTTGATGCCTTCCACGACCATGGGCTTGTCCCCCGGATAGGTCATGCCGAACCAGGTGGAAGAGGTGGGAAGAACGGCACAGTCCGCGCGGTCTTCATGAATCAGGGCGTCCACCACGGTGGGAATGAAGCATTCGCTCTTGGGTTCCTGGCCGTGTTCCTTCAGGAAGTCAATGAAACGGTCTTCCGTCAGCTCAATGAAGGAGGGGGAGAAGAGCCAGAAATTCATGGAAACCAGTTCGCCGGGGTCCACGGGCAGGCGTTCTCCCTTCAGGTTGTTGCCGCGCACCACGCCGTCTTCATCAGCCTGGATTTTTACGAATTCCTCCACGCCGTCCAGCAGGCCCGCCTTGATGGAGCAGATGCCGCGGTTCACGTCCCCGTTGTCGGAGAGGGTGTTCTTCAGCGGATAGCCGATCATGCCGTAATGGGCCTTTCCGGGTTCATCCGTGGTGGAGGTCAGGAACTTGGCGGCCTGCACAAAGGCGTCCGCGCCGTAAAAATCATCCGCGTTCACCACGGCAAAGGGTTCCTTCACCACGTGGCGGGCGGCGCGCAGGGCGTGGGCGGTGCCCCAGGGCTTTTCACGGCCTTCCGGCACGGAGAAGCCTTCAGGCAGGTCGTCCAGGGACTGGAAGGCGTAATCCACCTCAATCTTGCCGGCAAAGCGGCTGCCGACCTTTTCCTTGAAAATATCTTCAAAGTCACGGCGGATAATGAATACCACTTTTCCGAAACCGGCCCGGATGGCATCATAAACAGAATAATCGAGAACGACTTCACCGTTGGGGCCCATCGGGTCAAGTTGCTTGAGACCGCCGTAACGGCTACCCATACCAGCTGCTAAAACGAGAAGTGTAGGCTTCATAATACGCAGGCCATTATGACCAAGCCTCCCCGTTTGGCAACTGGAAAATGCCGGAAAACCGGAGAAATCCGCCCGTTAAAAAACGTAAGAAGCACCAAAGGCCCAGCACCACTTTTTTGAAATCGTCACGCCCGTAGCCGCAATACCATCCCAGGAAAGGCTCCAACCGCAGACTGCCGGAAACGGCCCACCGCGCGCCCGTGCGCGTCATCAGTTCCTTCAAGCCGCTTCTCCCCAGGTAATCATGGGAAAACCCCAGCGAAACCGTATTCACCATGGCGACGGATTCGCACAGCAGGGGCTGCCAGGTAACGCCCCACTGGGAGTACACCCCCTCCTGCCCGGAATCATACAGGAAGGAGCCGCTGAACGACCAGGACGGCATGGGATTCCACTTGAGGGACAGGCCGGGCTCCACCCCGGTTTTCAGGGGGCAGGAATCATACCACTGCCCGTTGACAAACAGTCCGGCCGTGCACTCGTCCGCCAGGTAATATTGAAGCTCCCCGTGCAGGGTGGTCTGGCTGAAATTGCGCCCCTGCCAGTTGCGGATGGCGAAGAGTTCCCCGCTCACCGCCCATGAGTCCGACAGGGAGGCCCCGCCGGAAATCTGGCCTTCCACGGAATTGGGGCCCAACTTCTCCCCGCGGTGGATGTAGTCCGAACGGTAGCCGCCCAGCAATTCCCCCCCCATGCGGATGGGGGAACGGCCGTCCACCTCCGTCAGTGGCGGAGGTCCGTCATACCCCAGTACGGCCTGGACGGCGCAGCACAGGATGATGGGAAACAGCCTCATGAAGGCCTTTTAACACAATCCCCTGCACCGCACCAACGCCAAAACGGTGCATGCACATTCTCCGGGCTTGGCAAAAGGGGAATCTGCCCTTACCCTTTCGCGCATGATTCATTTCACCCTGTTCGGGATACCTGTTTACATCCGCCCCAGCTTCTGGGTGGTGCTGGCCATCTTCGGCGGCGCTCTCAGCATCAACAGTGTGGAAGGCCTCATTTATCCGGCCCTGTTCGTCATTGCCGGCTTCGTCGCCATCCTGTCCCATGAAATGGGGCACGCGCTGGTGGGCCGCAGGCTGGGCGGCGGCCAGCAGACGATCGTTCTGGAACTCTTCGGCGGCCTGACGAGCAGCCACGGCATGCAATTGACCCGCGGAGGAAGGGCCCTCATGATTCTGGCGGGCCCCATGATGACCCTGCTGCTGGGCGTCATCAGCCTGTGGATTACCTGGAACATCGTCGCTCCGGTCATGACCGCGCACAACCTGACCTTATGGGACCTGGCCATCAGCCCCTTCACGGCGGCGGCCATCTCCCCCCAGCTTTACATCCTCTCCTGCCTCATCATGATCGGGGAATGGTGGACGATCCTGAACCTGCTGCCCATCTACCCCCTGGACGGCGGCCAGCTGATCGCCCAGTTCATCCGCTCCCCCAGGAAAGTATTCATGACCGGGTTCATCACGTCCATCCTCATCGGCCTGCTCAGCTTCCAGCTCTTCCACGGCTACTTCATTCCCATATTCATGGCCCTCTTCGCCTACAGCAATTACCGGGAATACAGAAACGCCCCCTTTTAATTTAATATTCCGAGCTTCCTTTGCGGGCCGCGCCCGTTCCATTCAACATACCATCCAACATGTCTCAACAAACCGCAATCACCCCCACCCGCGCCCAGGACTTTCCCGAGTGGTACCAGCAAGTCATCAAGGCCGCCGACATGGCGGAGAATTCCGAGGTGCGCGGCTGCATGGTCATCAAGCCGTGGGGCTACGCCATCTGGGAACTCATTCAGAAGGACCTGGACCAGCGTTTCAAGGACACCGGCCACACGAACGCCTATTTCCCCCTCCTGATTCCGATTTCCTATCTGGAGAAGGAAGCGGAACACGCCGAAGGATTCGCCACGGAATGCGCCGTGGTCACGCACCACAGGCTGGAAGCGCAGAAGGACGAAGCCACCGGCAAAACCCGCATGATTCCCACCGGGGAGCTCACGGAACCCTTCGTCATCCGCCCCACCTCGGAAACCGTCATCGGCGCGGCCTTCGCCCGCTGGACCTCCAGCTACCGCGACCTGCCCCTCAAGGTCAACCAGTGGTGCAACGTAATGCGCTGGGAAATGAGGCCCCGCATCTTCCTGCGCACGGCTGAATTCCTGTGGCAGGAAGGCCACACGGCCCATGAAACCCGCGAGGAGGCTATTGAGGAAACCCTCACCATGCACAAGGTTTACGAGGACTTCCAGAGGGACGTGCTCGCCATTCCCACCATCCCCGGAGAAAAGACGGAGGCGGAACGCTTCCCCGGCGCGGAACAGACCTACACGGTGGAAGCCATGGTACAGGACCGCAAGGCCATCCAGGCCGGAACCTCCCATTTCCTGGGCCAGAACTTCTCCAAGTCCCAAAACATCTGCTTTGCCGGGCGCGACAACATCCAGCAGTTCGCCTGGACGAGCTCCTGGGGCGTCTCCACCCGCATGATCGGGGCGCTCATCATGATGCATTCCGACGACGACGGGCTGGTATGCCCGCCGCGCGTCGCTCCCCAGCAGGTCGTCATCATCCCCGTCACGCCCAGGGAAGAAAGCCGCCAGGCCATCCTGGACCACTGCGAGGAACTGGCGCGCACCCTCCGCGCCAGGACCTTCCACGGCCAGCCTCTCCGCGTGCTGGTGGACAGGCGCGACCTGGGCGGCGGCGCCAAGAAATGGGAATGGGTGAAAAAGGGCGTGCCCGTGCGTCTGGAAATCGGCCCCCGGGACCTGGAAAAAGGCTCCGTCTGCCTCCAGCGGCGCGACCAGCCCGTCAATGAAAAATCCTTCATCCCGGAAACGGAACTGGTTGATACCGTCACGGACATTCTCCAAAACATCCAGGACATCCTGCTTCAACGGGCCGTCGCCTTCCGGGACGCCCACATCCGCCCCGCCTCCACCCTGCGGGAGCTGGAAGAAAACTTCTCCGGAGAAGGCGACGCCGACTGGCTCCAGGTGCCGTGGGACGGCTCCCCGGAGCAGGAGGAGGAACTCGCCAAGCGCCTGCGCATCTCCATCCGCTGCATCCCGCTTGGAGAACTGGGCCGCGGAAAACCCGCTCCCTGCATCCTCACCGGCCGCATGACGGAACGCCGCGTCCTCTGGGCCAGAAGCTACTAATCCCTATTCCCATTAATCCCCCTCCCCACGGGACTGTTCCAAGGCAAGGAAACCGAGCCTTTCCGGAACAGTCCCGTTTTTGATGACAAGAGGTGGCCATTCCTGATTTCTTCCCTTCTTTGAGGAAAAACCGCCTCCTTCCGAACACCGCTTCTCCCCGGCTGTTTATTAAGGATAGATACATGCTCTTCCGGTTCCTCCTTCGAGATATAGCCTTCACGTCATGATTTGGACAGCAGCGGCGCTCCTGGGAGCGCGCCAAAAGAAATCTCCCGCCGGCGTACGCACACCTGAAGAAACAGGATCATCTGGACGTGGAAGACCTGGTGGCTGAAAGCGTCTAGCGAATCGTCCAGGCCTTGAAGAACAATAGCCTGACGCCGGAACCGGAGAAGCCAAAACATCACCCTCTCAACATGATCGGGAATATCACTTCAACTGGAAAAACAGAGCCTCTGCATGAACCCGGAAAAAGTCTCTAGGCAGCCTCTTTCATAAGGAAGAAAAACCTTCATAAAAACATGGGGACTCTTCCACACGCAATGCTGCCGGTTTCTGCTTCATGAAACATGAATTTTTCTCTAAAAAAATCTTGCCAAATCCGGATACCTCTATATATTCTTTGCCACACGGACGCCGCAAGGCTCCGGTCATCCAAAGCGGATGTAGCTCAGGGGTAGAGCGCAACCTTGCCAAGGTTGATGTCGTGGGTTCGAATCCCATCATCCGCTCCATTTTTTCTTTTCCAACGTGCTCCTTCCGGGCAGTTTTTTGTGTGTTCATCTACTGATTTTGACGATGAGCCAGAGTAGGCAGAGCTGAAACTCTGGGTTCTGCTTTGATTGGTGAAGCATTTCGTGAGCCAATAAATCACGCTATGCTCATAATTCACCAAATCAGCAATGATCACTTATAAACGTGTTGATTACTATTCCATCATTGATATAGTAAAGATGATCCTGCTTATCAGCGGTAAGCTCACCATGAATATATTATTGCCAATAAGCGCCTGTGCTTTTCTGCTTTCCGCCCATCCTTCCATATCGGCGGAAGAAAAAAGCATTTCTCCTCCTAGCGACCAGGCCATCACGATCCCCGATTCCCTCGACGGCTACACGCTGACCATGACGAGTAAAGAGTTAAAATACCTTTATATCAGCTACTATCAGCTTGATCTTGACAATGGTGCAATCGTCAGAAATGGAGAAATTGGAGACTACTACGAAAAAAATAAAGAAAACAAAATACAAGGAGCATATACTTCAAATTCTGCCTACGATGTTAAGATCATATTTTCCAAAGACCAATGGACAAAGGGACAGCATTCAGGAAGTTATACTTGTGAAAAAATAGGGAATGACAAGTTGATCATCAAATTGGCAGAGATAAAGAATGGGGAACCTTCACTGGTTACATATCTATTATTCCTTTATTTTAAGACATCTGATGCGGGCAATGCTTATTCTTTACTGGAAGAAAATATAGGAGGAAATATCTCATTCATATTGAAAAAATCTTCAGAAAAGCAATAAACGGAAAAGGACTCCCCGAGACTGGAGCAGCCCTTCCGCTTGCTAAATCGGGAGGAAGTCCCCGCAGGACGATTTTTCATTGTTCCAAGAAGGGAAACATGGAAAATCGCGTTATTGGGTTACGGGGTTTTACCCCGAAGGAACCTCATGCACCCTTTCCTTGACCAGGAGGAGGAAAGACGCAAGCAATGCCGGAAAATAGTGGCACACTATTTTATCAGATAATTACCTGATAAATGCCCTCATGTCCGATTCGTTTGATAGTTTGATAAATCGCCCTCCATCCAGATACGCCTTACACACCTTGCCATCGTATGATCCTCGTCCGGCGGTTTCCCACACTTGAAAAACCACCGGATTATATACCTGTTCGGGCTACACATTTCCACCCCTGGAGGGCCCCAGCAGCAACGGCCATGCCATCATACGGGCCATTCTCTTGGTTTCTGCTTCTTTTTGGCCGCCACCAGATACCTTTCGCCGATTTGGGTATAGACGCATTCGCGGACAGAGCATTCGCCCCATAAGACAGGTTACCGCCAGCCTCTCACAACACAATTACCATCCACATTTATCATAAATCCTTCCTTTTCTGATCAATTCCTCCTTCACAACAATGTAGACAAATGAGCCTTCAGATACGCATTCAGCGAACTTCGCTCCACCTGGTATCTCCTGGGACAACCCGTAGCCCGGCTCCCGTTGGCAAAAGGTAGCCTCATCGTTCTAACAGGCTCGCCCTTCCACTCCGCATCCCTCAAAATCTTTCGCAATGACTCCTGGGAGAAGCCGTAGATCTTCTTCACATCACCAGGAGGCATCCATTCCATCCACGGGGAATTTTTCCTGTTCTCCTTCGGCATCCCGCAGAATTCTGATAAATAACGCACCAGAGACTGCCGTTCCACACGAATAAACGGCCTTTGCCGCTCCAGAATTGGGTGCCCCCGGAAGTCCAGCACGGCCACCCGCACCGGAATGCCCTGCTTCCTCGCATCCGTCAGAATGGCTGTAATCGCCTTGCGGGAAAAACGGAATACCTCCTGAATATCCCTTAGCGCATACCATTCCCTCTCGATACACAAAGACAAACTCCTGCCCATCATTAAAAATAGTTAAAAAAATCCACCTTCATTTCGAACAGGTGTTTACACCCGTTTTTCCAACAGCCCCTTTCCGCTTCCGGATCAGCTCCCCTACAGACTGCGGATGCCATTTTAGGGCTGGAATACCACTTCCCGTAAAAGGGAACGGAAGTATTTCCGTTCTGAATGCTCATTGGATCATTTTCTTTCATTACTTTGGTTTATTCGTTTATAATTTTTGATTGTTCAGGACGCCATCAGCATGCCGGCTTGAAGCATCACGATGCATCAACCTGGAAAAACACAGAAGGGTGGTGGTTGCCACAGGTCATTCCGGGAACAGACGAATCTGGGGAGCATATCTTGCTGTATGATATTCCAGAGCCGGCCTGGCAGAGATTGTTTGCCATGGCCTTGCAAAAGTTTCTCCTAGATTCTCCCAAAATAATAAAAATCAACAAAAACCTCTGCAAACATTTCAATACGTTACCGCGCGATTGTGGTGGGGGGCTAAAAAGAATCCTTTTTACAGGCACGCGCTTCCATGCAGAGAAATAACCGCCATCCCGTTTCTTCCAAATTCAGGAATTGACCGTTCTCATAGAATAAATTCCGCCGTTGCGTCCATGGTTATTCCAGCCCTCCCAAATTCCCGTTAAGACAGACTCCGGCAGCTCTATCTGCACCATCTCCTCAACGAAAAAGCTCTTTTTCTGGTCGTTCAGATAAGGCCGGTGTCGGCACTTCTATACGCCGTCCCAATTCTCAACCCGGAATAAACCAATGAATAATACGACTCAATCAGGGACCTCTCCAACAGGGCCCGCAACAACCAATAACGCTCCGGCGGTAAAATCCGCCCTTCGCATGGGAGTATTTACGCTCGCCATGATTAACGTTTCCGCCATTGTCAGCTTGCGCGGCATGCCTGCGGAAAGCACTTACGGACTCAGCTCCGTCTTTTATTACATTTTCGCTGCGGTCTTTTTCCTAGTGCCCGTCTCCCTGGTAGCGGCGGAACTCACGACCGGATGGCCGCAGAAAGGCGGCGTTTACCGATGGGTGGGTGAAGCCTTCGGCAAGAAATGGGGTTTCCTAGCTATCTGGCTGCAATGGATTGAAAGCACCATCTGGTTCCCGACCGTCCTGACCTTCGCGGCCGTCTCCCTGGCTTTCATGGGACCAGGACAGCGATGGGACGAAGCGCTTGCCGCCAATAAATGGTATGTGCTCATCGTCGTGCTGTGCGTATACTGGGCCGCCACACTGCTCAACCTGCGCGGCATGAAGACTTCCGCCGGTGTGACCAAATGGGGGACCATCATCGGAACCATCATTCCCGGCGCCATCCTGATTCTGCTGGGCCTGAGCTATTGGGCCGGAGGCAACCCGATTCTGCTGGACATGAGCTGGGACAAGCTGGTGCCGGACATGAGCAATTTCAACAACCTCGTTCTGGCCGCCAGCATCTTCCTGTTTTATGCAGGGATGGAAATGTCCGCCGTGCACGTGAAGGACGTGAATGACCCCGGCCGCAATTACCCGTTGGCCATTCTGATTTCCGCCATCATCACGGTACTTATTTTCGTCCTGGGAACGCTGGCCATCGGCTTCATCATTCCCAACTCCCAGATCAACCTGGTGCAGAGCCTGCTGATTTCTTATGACAATTACTTCAGCTTCTTCGGCCTTGGCTGGATGAACTGGATTCTGGCGCTCGCACTGGCCGTGGGTGTTCTGGCCCAGGTAACCGCATGGGTGGGAGGCCCTTCCAAGGGTCTTTACCAGGTGGGTCTGGCCGGCAACCTGCCGCCCGTGATGCAGAAGCGGAACAAGAACAACGTCCAGATGGGCATCCTGCTCATTCAGGGCTGCATCGTCACTCTGCTTTCCATCATGTTCGTGATCATGCCCTCCGTGCAGTCCGCGTACCAGATTATTTCCCAGCTTACCATCATCCTGTACCTCATCATGTACATGCTGATGTTCGCCTCAGGCATTTACCTGCGCTACCGGGAACCGAATACGCCCCGCACCTTCCGCATTCCCGGCGGCAAGACCTTCGGCATGTGGGTCGTCGGCGGCCTCGGCTTCCTGGCCAGCCTTGCGGCCTTCCTGGTCAGCTTCATTCCGCCGAACCAGATCACGGTGGGCAGCAATACGATGTACGTCGTTCTGCTGGTCGTAGGCGCCTTCATCTTTGCGGGCATTCCCTTCATCATCCATGCGATGGCCAAGCCCTCCTGGAAGCGCCCGGTAGACCCGGAAGACGCCTTTGAGCCCTTCGGCTGGGAAAAAACAAATGGTATTCATTAATGAATCATTTCAAACAGCAATAATATCATGAACGATATTCCCTCCAACGACCAAATCCAGACGGCCCTGGATAACGCCTACGCCTACGCCAAGACCGTCCAGGGCGGCAAAAACGCCTCCTACATTCCCGCTCTGGCCCAGGTCCCTTCCGACCTGCTGGCGATTGCCGTGGTCACCGTCAACGGAGACCTGCTGACCGCAGGCTCCGCGGACACGCCCTTTGCCATTGAATCCATCTCCAAGGCCTTCAACCTGGCCTACGTCATGGACCTCATCGGCATGAAGCAGCTGCGCACGAAGATCGGGGCGGACCCCACCGGGGAGCCCTTCAACTCCGTGATGGCGATTGAGCTGCACGGCGGCAAGCCCCTCAACCCCCTGGTCAACGCAGGAGCCATGGCGACGGTCAGCCTGGTCAACGGTTCAGACTCCGATGAAATATGGGCGAACATGATCCATAATTTCAACAATTTCGCCAATACGGCCCTGACCGTGAACCAGGAGATTTACAAGTCGGAAAGCGCCACCAACCAGCACAACCGCGGCATCGCGTGGCTCCTGGACAGCTACGGCTATTTTTACAATACGCCGCCCATGATCGTGGACTTGTACACCCGCATGTGCTCCCTGAATATCACCACCTCCCAGCTCGCCCTGATGGGCGCCTGCTATGCCAACGGAGGCGTCAACCCGGTCAGCAAAAAGCGGGTGGTGAAGGATGAGAACGTTCCCCCCATCCTGGCGGAACTGTGCATGTCCGGCCTCTACAATTCCACGGGAGACTGGATGTACAAGGCAGGCCTTCCGGCCAAATCCGGCGTGGGCGGCGGCCTGGTGCTCACCGAGGCGCACAGCTTCTCCG
>OGQK01000728.1_pt1 | contig 20296 bp, 15 predicted proteins | sample 1553221 | NCBI WGS metagenome assembly OGQK01 (sample SAMEA2579996, study PRJEB22360) | human gut metagenome | biome: human gut; feature: human-associated habitat; material: faeces | place: Denmark | collected 2008/2010 | reverse complement strand
CGGCCATCGAGTAGATTTTCGTGCTGTCGTCGATCGTGCCGTCCATATCGTCGGCCCCGAACGCCAGCGCGATCTGCGCCGTCGTCTTGCCGAACATCGGCCAGTAGGCTTTGATATGCGGAAAATTATCGAGGTAAATACGCGCCAGGGCCGTCATCCGCATATCTTCGACGACACTCACTTCGCCTACTTCGGACATGGAGTTGTGCCGGCTGCGGGACTTCAGCGGAATGAACGCGTTGAAGCCGCCCGTTTCGTCTTGCAGCGTGCGGAGCCGGTCGAGGTGGTCGATGCGGTGTTCCCAGTTTTCGACATGCCCGTACAGGATCGTCGCATTGGTCGAAATCCCGATCCGGTGCGCTTCGCGGTGCATCGCAAGCCACGTTTCGGAACTCCCTTTCTCCGGGCAGATCCGCGCACGGATCGCTTCGTCGAAAATCTCGGCGCCGCCGCCGGGAATCGCCTCCATGCCGGCTTCCTTGAGCAATGCGAGGCCGTCGTGCGGGGTCAGTCCCGCCTTGTCGATCATATAGGCCAGTTCGATCGCCGTGAACGCCTTGACCGAAGCCTGCGGCAGAATCCGCTTTACCTTCCGGATCAGATCGGCATAATAATAGAGGTCGTGTTGCGGATGCACTCCGCCGACGATGTGAATCTCGGTAGCCCCGCTATCGCGGTGCGCTTCCACCTGCGCGAGGATCTCCTCTTCCGAATAATCCCACGCGTCGGAAGCTCCCGCCGGTCGCCGGTACGAACAGAACCGGCAGTTGAAAACGCAGATATTGGTCGGCTCAATGTGGAAATTGCGGTTATAATAGACCTCGCGGCCGCTTTTACGCTCCTTGACCCGCGAGGCCAGCAACCCCAGCAGCGCCAGCGGCGCACCGGCCAACACCGACGCTTCGTCGCGGCTCAGGCGCTGCGAACGGTCGACCTTTTCGACCAGCGACTCATACTTTCCGGATAACCCAAACATAATTCCTAAAATATTTACGGTACGAAAAAAGGCTGCCAAATGCTTAGCAGCCCCTTCATTTCTCTGTCAGGAACGATTATTTCCAACGGGTGTCGTCGGAAACGGTCAACTTCTTGCGTCCTTTCGCGCGACGGGCGGCAAGCACCTTGCGACCGTTGGCAGTAGACATTCTTTCACGGAAACCGTGCTTGTTGATCTTTTTTCTCTGAGAGGGTTGAAAAGTCCTTTTCATCGCGTTCTATGTTTTTATCTATTTTCGTTTCTTTTGTCCTGCGTCCGATTCGCACGCAACGGAGTGCAAAGGTAAAACATTTTTGATTTATACAAAAACTTTTTGAGAAAAATAAGCATACCAGCGAAATAGCCGATACGGGAAATGCGCCGTCCGTCCCCTATTTCGGAAAGTAAACCACCTTTTTGGTTTCGAAAAACGGCTCGCCGAAGAAATCCGGAATATCGAACACCGTGTACGGTTTGCCCACCGCATCCAATTCGGCGTCCAGGTCGCCGCCCTTGAGGTACAGTATGCCCCCTGCCAGCGATCCGGCCCCGGCGACCGGTTCCAACTTGTTCCACACCCAACCGACGAACGGTTTCATTTCGGTGACGGCCCGGCTGACGACGAAATCGAATTTTCCGGGCATCTGCTCGACGCGGCTGTGAACGCCTTCTACGTTCAAAATTCCCGCCGCACGGGAAATCTCCCGCACGACCCGGATCTTCTTGCCGATCGAATCGACCAGCGTGAAACGAACCTCCGGGAAAAGGATGGCCAGCGGAATCCCCGGGAAACCGCCTCCGCACCCCACGTCCAGCACCCGCGCACCGGGGTGGAACGCACACACCTTCGCGATGGCCAGCCCGTGCAGCACATGCCGCAGGTAAAGCTGGTCGATGTCCTTACGCGAAACGACGTTGATCCGGTCGTTCCATTCGCGGTACAACGCCCCGAGAGCGGCGAACCGTTCCCGCTGTACGGCCGTAAGTTCCGGAAAATATTTCAGAATGAGTTCCATGTTCTGTTTGTCATGAATTCCGCCCGTTGCCCGATCCGGCGGCAAGTCGGCCGCGCAAACCGTTCCGTCGGACAGGCGGCCTTTCGGAAAAAAGGCGAGCGTTCGATCCCGTAAAAGATTTCAAAATCACTTATCGCGCGAAAGAACGAAATCGGCGAACAAATGCAGCGAACGAAGTACGTCGGACTCCGGATAGCCTTCCAGGAAGGCCAGCGCCCGATTCCGGTATTCGGTCATGCACTGCCGCGCATACGCGATGCCGTCGCTGTCGAGCACCGCCTTGCACAGATAATCGACGTTTTTAGGCGAATTACGCACGTCGCTGAGTTTGGCGACCAGCTTCCGGCGGCGTTCGGGCGCACTCTGGTCCAGCAAACGGAGCAGCGGCAGCGTGATCTTGCGTTCGCGCATATCGCCTCCGGCCGGTTTGCCGGTCACCTCCATCGGCGAATAGTCCAGAATATCGTCCTTGATCTGAAACGCGATGCCCAGGTGATCGCCGAACTGCCTGAGAGCCGCCACGCGGTCGGCAGGCGCACCTACCGAAATCGCCCCGACCGCAGCGCAAGCTCCCAGCAGCGAAGCGGTCTTCTTATAGATGATATCGTAATAGATCGCTTCGGTCATCGCCAGTTTCTCGGTCTGTTCGGTCTGGATCAGCTCCCCCTCGCAAACTTCGTGGATCGAACGGGTCACCTCGGTCAGCATGTCCCAGCCCCCGTTTTGCAAGCTCACGTGATACGTGCGGGCGAAAATATAATCGCCGATCAGCACAGCCGTGCGCGAATGCCACAGCGCATTGACCGACGGAGCGCTGCGACGCACGTAAGCCTCGTCCACCACATCGTCGTGGATCAGCGAAGCCGTATGGATCATCTCGACGAGCGAGGCTCCCATGTAACTGCGATCGGCCACTTCGCCGTGCAACGCCGCCGACAGCAACACCAGCAACGGACGCAGTTGCTTGCCCCGGTTACTCAGGATGTAATCGGTGATGGAAGCGACGTAGCGGTTGTCGCTGTGAAGGATGGAAGCTATATACTCCTCATAGCTGCGGATTTTTCCGGCTATGGGAAGCTGTATCTCTTCGAGCGTAATTTTCCGAGTCTCTTTCATCGAACCACAAATATCCGAGATTTTTCCGAATCGTCAAAATTTAATCGGAGTTTTTACCGTATGCGACACAAACCGGATGCGGCGCGGCGCAGACAACACGAACCGCCCCGAGTCCGTTTTACAGATTAGAAGAGAAGCCCGTAAGCGTCCCGACAGGCTTTTGCGTAGGGACCGGTTGTGATTAATTGTTGATAAATGATCCGGAAATCCGGCGGAAAAACCGAAAATTTATGCTAAACTTGCATGGTTCTAAAATTTGGGGAAATCTGCGTTTATGGTAAGATCTATATTGTATTACATCCTTTTGGTTGTGTTCACGTTACTCTGTTTCATCCCGTTCGCGGTTCTGTTCTTGCTGACGGTGCTTTTCGACCGGGAACGGGTGGTGCTGCACTGGGCCTCGCGGATGTGGTCGTACGGGATTTTCAGGTTGTGCCCCTGGTGGCGCATACGGATAGAAGGCGCCGAAAAAATCGACCGCAGTCGGCCGTGGGTGATCGTCACGAACCATCAGTCGATGCTCGACATCCCGCTGATGTACGTACTGCCCACGACGTTCAAATGGGTATCGAAAAAAGAGGTGCAGAAAATGCCCGTTTTCGGTTGGGTGCTGTGGATGCACGGCGACATTCCGGTCGAACGCGGCTCGCGGGGCAGCGCCAAACAGATGCTCGAACGCTGCCGGCAGCGGTTGTCGCGCGGAACGTCGGTGATCGTCTTCCCGGAAGGGACGCGCACCAAGACGGGAGAGATCGGACGGTTCAAAGACGGGGCTTTCTTGGTGGCCAAGCATGCCGGCGTGGGCATCCAACCGGTCGTGATCGACGGCACGTGGAGCCTGAACGACGGCTGGCGGCTGCGGATGCCGCATACGTTCCGGGTAAAGGTGCTCGACGCGCTGCCTGCGGAATACGTAGCGTCGAAGGAAGCCCGCGAACTGGCCGTCGAAATGGAAAACCGGATGCGGACGGCGCACCTGCAAATGACCGGAAAACAACAATAAACGAAAAATAAAAGAGATAGGAGCACGAGAATCGACTATGGGTATGGTTGCAGATTACGGGGACGAACACATCCGGACACTGGATTGGAAAGAGCACATCCGGCGGCGGCCGGGTATGTATATCGGGAAACTCGGCGACGGAACGTCCGCCGACGACGGGATCTACATCCTGATCAAAGAGGTGCTGGACAACTCCGTAGACGAATACATGATGGGCTTCGGCAAGAGCATCGACATCACGATCGCGGACGACAAGACCGTCACCGTACGCGACTACGGACGCGGCGTGCCGCTCGGCAAACTGGTGGACGTGGCGTCGAAGATGAACACCGGCGCGAAGTACGACTCGAAAGCGTTTAAAAAATCGGTCGGACTGAACGGCGTCGGCATCAAGGCGGTCAACGCGCTGTCGGACGCTTTCCTGATCCGCAGCGTGCGCGACGGCGAAGCCCGCAGCGTGCGGTTCGAGAAGGGGAACGAAATCGCGGACGTGTCCGAAAGCGGCGTCGGCGAAAAGAACGGGACGATGGTGTCGTTCCATGCCGACGAAAGCGTTTTCGGCAGCTACGACTTTCACATGGAATACGTGGAGTCGATGGTACGCAACTACACTTACCTGAACGCCGGGCTGACGATCAGGGTCAACGGGCAGGCGTTCGTCTCGAAAAACGGGCTGCTCGACCTGCTGCAGGAAAACCTCGGCGAAGAGCCGCTCTACCCGCCCGTTCACCTCTGCGGAGAGGACATCGAAGTGGTCATCACGCACGGGCACGGCTACGGCGAAACCTACTACTCGTTCGTCAACGGTCAGCATACGACGCAGGGCGGAACGCATCAGACCGCTTTCCGCGAAGGGATCGCCAAGACGATCAAGGAATTTTACAAAAAGGACTACGATGCGGCAGACGTCCGCACGTCGGTGATCGCGGCGATCAGCGTCAAAGTCGAGGAGCCGATGTTCGAATCGCAGACCAAAACGAAACTCGGTTCGAAAGAGATGGGCCCGAACGGGCCTACGGTGCGGAACTTCATCGTCGATTTTCTGAAAACGGAACTCGACAATTTCCTGCACAAACACCCGGAAACGGCCGATATCCTGCAAAAAAAAATACAGGAAAACGAAAAAGAGCGCAAGGCGATCTCGGGCATTCAGAAAAAGGCCCGAGAGATGGCCAAAAAAGTGAGCCTGAACAACAAGAAACTGCGCGACTGCCGCATCCACCTGACCGACAAGAACGACCGCGCCGAAGAGTCGATGATCTTCATCACCGAGGGTAATTCGGCCAGCGGCTCGATCACCAAATCGCGCGACGTGAATACGCAGGCCGAGTTCAGCCTCCGGGGCAAGCCGCTGAACTGCTTCGGGCTAACAAAAAAAATCGTTTACGAGAACGAGGAATTCAACCTGCTGCAGGCGGCGCTGAACATCGAGGAGGACATGGACAACCTGCGCTACAACAAGATCGTCGTGGCGACCGATGCCGACGTCGACGGGATGCACATCCGTTTGCTGCTGATGACTTTCTTCCTACAGTTCTTTCCGGAAGTGATCCGTTCGGGACACCTGTACATTTTGCAGACGCCGCTGTTCCGCGTCCGCAACCGACGGGAAACGCGCTACTGTTACAGCGAGGAAGAGCGGCAACGGGCGGTCGACCAACTGGGCCCGAACCCCGAAATCACGCGATTCAAAGGATTGGGCGAAATCTCGGCCGACGAGTTCAAAGAGTTCATCGGCGAAAACATGCGGCTCGACAAAGTGCGGCTGACCAAGGAAGACCCGGTCGCCGATCTGCTCGAATTCTACATGGGCAAGAACAGCATGGAACGCCAGGGCTTCATCATCGGCAACCTGCGGATCGAGGCCGATTACGTGGACAACCTGATTTAAACGCGATCCGGACTATTTTCAGGCAAGGAACACAACACCAGACATGAACGAAGAACAAAATATCAACAACCGCCGGGACGACCTCCCGGCCGGCGCGGAAACGGACGGAGGAAATAACGCCCGCGCCGGAAAATACGGACGTCTGACCGACGACAAACCCGACCGGCGCAAACTGACCGGCATGTACCAGGACTGGTTTCTGGATTACGCATCGTACGTGATCCTCGAACGCGCCGTGCCGCATGTCGAAGACGGGCTGAAGCCGGTGCAGCGGCGCATCCTGCACGCGATGAAGAAACTGGACGACGGCCGGTACAACAAAGTGGCGAACATCATCGGGTCGACGATGCAATACCACCCGCACGGCGACGCCTCGATCGGTGACGCGCTGGTGCAACTCGGGCAGAAAGACCTGCTGATCGACTGCCAGGGAAACTGGGGCAACGTGCTGACCGGCGACGGAGCCGCCGCCCCGCGTTACATCGAGGCGCGGCTGTCGAAATTCGCGCTGGACGTGGTGTTCAACCCGAAAGTCACCGAATGGATGCTGTCGTACGACGGGCGGAATCAGGAACCGGTAACGCTGCCTGTCAAATTCCCGCTGTTGTTGGCCCAGGGAGTCGAGGGCATCGCGGTCGGACTGGCATCGAAAATCCTGCCGCATAACTTCAACGAACTGATCGACGCGAGCATCGCCTACCTCCGGGGCGACGACTTCGAAATTTACCCGGATTTTCCGACCGGGGGGCTGGCCGACGTATCGCGCTATAACGACGGACTGCGCGGCGGAGCGGTCAAAGTGCGCGCCCGGATCAACAAGATCGACAAACGGACGCTGGCGATCACCGAAATTCCGTTCGGCACGACCACCGAGTCGATCAAGGATTCGATCATCCGCGCGAACGACAAAGGCAAGATCAAAATCAAGAAGGTCGACGACAATACGTCCGACAAGGTCGAGATCGTAATTCACGTCAGCAACGACGAGTCGTCCGACCGGACGATCGACGCGCTGTACGCGTTCACCGACTGCGAAGTGTCGATCTCGCCGAACGCCTGCGTCATCATGGACGAGAAGCCTCACTTCATGGGCGTCCGCGAAATCCTGCGACGCTGCGCCGACCATACCAAAGAACTGCTCAAACGCGAGCTGGAGATCCGGATGGAAGAACTCGAACAAGATTGGCACATGTCGTCGCTCGAAAAGATCTTCATCGAGAACCGGATTTACCAGTTGATGGAAGAGTGCACCTCGCGGGAAGCGGCCTACGCCGCCGTCGGCAAGGGACTCGGACCGTTCGCCCGCCTGCTACGGCGCGAAATCACGCTCGACGACATCGTCAAACTGACCGAACTGCGAATGATCCGCATTTCGCGCTACGATGCGTTCAAAGCCGACGAACACATCCGCAACGTAGAGGACGAGATCAAGCAGGTGAAGCACGACCTGGCACACCTGATCGACTACGCGGTCGCCTACTTTACGCGGATACGCGATAAATACGGTAAAAACTGCGAGCGGAAAACCGAACTGCGCAGTTTCGACTCGATCGAAGCGACGAAAGTGGTCGTGGCGAACGCCAAGCTGTATGTCAACCGCGAAGAGGGATTTTTCGGGATCGGAGCGGCGATGCGTAAGGACGAGTTCGTCTGCGACTGCTCGGACATCGACGACGTGATCGTCATCACGAAGGAAGGCAAATACATCATCACGAAAGTGTCGGACAAGGCGTTCTTCGCGAAGAACATTTATTATATAGGTATCTTCAAGCGCAACGACGAACGGACGATCTACAACGTGCTGTACCGCGACGGGCGCAACGGGCCGGTGATGATGAAACGTTGCGCGATCAAAGGAATCACGCGCGACCGCGAATACGACATCACCAAAGGAACGCCGAAAAGCGATATCTTGTACATGAGCGTCAACCCGAACGGCGAAGCCGAAATCCTGAAGGTTTACTTCAAACCGAGGCCGAGGCTCAAAAAGCTGATCGTCGACCTGAACTTCAGCGAACTGGCGATCAAAGGGCGGCAATCGCAGGGCAACCTGTTCTCGCGCTACGCGATCCATAAGATCGTATTGAAGGAGCGCGGCGCATCGACCCTCGGCGGCGTGGACGTATGGTACGACGACGAAATCCGTCGGCTGAACACCGACGGGCGCGGCGAATTGCTCGGCGAATTCGTCGGCGACGACAAGTTGATCGTAATGACCGGCAAAGGGCTTTATTACACGGCGAACTACGACCTGGGCCTGCATTTCCCGGAGGACACGATCCGCGTCGAAAAATACGACAGCGACCGGATCTATTCGGTCGTCTATTTCGACGGAGAACAGAACTACTACTACGTCAAGCGGTTCAATGCCGAATCGAGTGACAACAAAATGCAGAATTTCGTCGAAGACACCGCCGGATCGTACATGGTGGCGATCAACAGCGACACCTATCCGCAGTTGCAGGTCGTTTACGGCGGACACAACGCCGGGCGGCCCGACGACACGATCGACGTCGACGAGTTCATCGGAGTGAAGAGCCACCGGGCGAAAGGGAAACGAGTCACGACGCTCGACGTGGATAAAATCGTATTCGCCGAACCGCTCGACAAGGAACCGCGGCCGGAGGAGACGCCCGGACGTCCGGACGACGAAAACGGAGCGGAAGAGACTTCCGGAGAGACCGGGAAGACCGCGCCGGAACGCAGCAGCGCGCCCGACGCCGGCGGTGCCGGCAAAACCGCTCCCCTGAAAAATTACGTCGCGGGGGATACCGTCGAGTTCGACATCGCCGCCGAAGAAGAACAGCAGCAGAACACCAAACAAATGAACCTGTTCGGGGAAGAATAATGTAAAACCGATCCGAAAGATGCTGATATTTTTAGTGGGATACATGGGCTGCGGCAAAAGCACGATCGGCCGGACACTGGCAAAACAACTCGGCGTCCGGTTTTTGGATATGGATACGCTGCTCGAACAGCGCTGCGGCAAAAGCGTTGCCGAAATCTTCACAGAAACAGGCGAAACCGGATTCCGGCAGTCCGAACGCGAAGTGCTGGCCGAGCTGACCTCCGAACGGGAGGCCATCGTGGCGACCGGCGGCGGCGCGCCGTGTTTCTTCGACAACATGGAAACGATGAACCGCGCGGGACTGACGGTCTATTTCAAAATGAGTCCCGAGAAACTGGCCGGGCGCCTCGAACACGGCAAGGCGAAACGGCCGCTGCTGCGCGACAAAAGCGAAGAAGAATTGATCGGTTTTATCCGCGAAAATGTCGCAAAACGCGAAAAGTACTACATGCAGGCAAAGCTGATCATCGACTGCGACGGAGTCCGGGACGACTACATCGCACATCACATCGCCGAATACATCGAAACGAAAAAAGAGCAGTAAATCCGATGAAAAACCTGTTTTACCTCCTGATTCTGGCCGCCGTGACGGGATGCTCCCCGTCGGGTTCGCAGCTTTCGTGGCGACAAGAGACTTTCGGACACAGCACTTTCACCGCAGACAGCGATTATGTCGAAGTGAGCTATCCGGTTGCGGCGGGAGGGCGAAGCGCCGATTCGATCAATCGGAAAATCGCCGACCGAATTAAAACCGGTTTCGGCCTGACGGACGAAGAATACGCCCGAATGACGCCGCAGCAGGCGACCGACTCGCTATTGGCGCGCAAAAACCGCGATCCGCAGACCGCCCGTCTTCCTTACGACTTGCGTTTCCACGGAGAGATCCGTCAATGCGGTAAGGTAACGTCGTTGCGGTGCACCGTCTATACCCTGACCGGCGGGGCGCACGGTTTGCTGACCAACCTGTTTTTCAATTTCGATACGGAAAGCGGAAAGCCGCTGGATAAAGCCGATCTGTTTTCCGATACCGCCGGACTGCAACGGCTGAACCGGCAATATTTCGCGAAGCACCTTTCGGACGCAGCTCTGAGCGAAGACGCTTTGTTTGTTGGAACGGATCAATTACCTTTGCCGGAAAATGTGGGCATCGACAGCAGCGGCGTGACCATGCTGTACAATCCGTACGAGGTGGCTCCTTACGCGATCGGAACGATCGAATACCGGATTCCGTACGAACAGGCCGAACCGCTGTTGCGACGAATCGCCCGCCGGTAGCGACCGCGCGACCGGACGACATAAAAACGAATAAACATTAAACCCTATAACGATGATCCTGTTTTTCAAGAAAGACGATACCGTATATGCCGTTCAGGCGACGACGGAATTTTCTGCGGAAGAGATATCCCGGCTGCAATGGCTTTTCGGCGGAGCCGAACACCTCGGGGCCGAAAGCCTCGAAGGTATTTTCATCGGCCCGCGCCGCGAAATGATTACGCCGTGGAGTACCAACGCCGTCGAAATCACGCAGAACATGGGCCTGCACGGCATCCTGCGGATCGAGGAATTCGACGAAGCGCAGGACGAAAACGCCGCGTTCGACCCGATGCTGAAGCGGAAATACCATACGATCGACCAGCAGGTATTCACGATCAGCAAGCAGCCCGATCCGGTAGTTTACATCGACGACATCGCCGCTTACAACAAACAGGAAGGGCTGGCGCTCAGCGAAGAAGAGATCGCCTACCTGGAGGACGTCAGCCGGCGCGTAGGGCGTAAGCTGACCGATAGCGAGGTATTCGGTTTCTCGCAGGTCAACTCGGAACACTGTCGCCACAAGATTTTCAACGGACAATTCGTCATCGACGGCGAGGAGAAGGACACGACCCTTTTCGGGCTGATCCGCAAAACCACGAACGAGCACCCCGGCCGCGTCGTTTCGGCCTACAAAGACAACTGCGCCTTCCTACAAGGCCCGAAGGCCGAACAGTTCGCCCCTGCGACCCACGACACGTCGGACTATTTCGAGATCAAGGAGTTCGAGAGCGTCATTTCGATCAAGGCCGAAACGCACAACTTCCCGACGACCGTCGAGCCGTTCAACGGCGCGGCAACCGGAACCGGCGGCGAGATCCGCGACCGGATCGCCGGCGGCAAGGGGGCGTTCCCGGTAGCCGGAACGGCCGTTTACATGACGGCTTACCCGCGGCTGGACGGCGGACGCGAATGGGAAAAGCAGACCGAAGCCCGCGAGTGGCTGTACCAGACCCCCGAAGACATCCTGATCAAAGCGTCGAACGGCGCGTCGGATTTCGGCAATAAATTCGGGCAGCCGCTGATCTGCGGCAGCCTGCAAACATTCGAACACTTCGAGAACGGCAAGAAATACGGATTCGACAAAGTCATCATGCAGGCCGGCGGCGTAGGCTACGGCCGCAAACAGGACAGCATCAAGGACGAACCGCACGCGGGCGACAAGGTCGTGCTGCTCGGCGGCGACAACTACCGCATCGGCATGGGCGGCGGAGCCGTTTCGTCGGTGGCAACCGGCGAATACGCCGGAGCGATCGAGCTGAACGCCGTGCAGCGTTCGAACCCGGAGATGCAGAAACGGGTTTACAATGCGATCCGGGCCGTATCGGAAGAGGAGATGAACCCGGTCATCTCGATCCACGACCACGGCGCGGGCGGCCACTTGAACTGCCTGAGCGAATTGGTCGAAGCGACCGGCGGCCGAATCGACATGGATCAACTGCCGATCGGCGACCCCACGCTCAGCGCCAAAGAGATCGTCGGCAACGAATCGCAGGAACGCATGGGACTCGTGATGAAGGAAGAACACATCGGGAAACTGCGCCGCATCGCGGAACGCGAACGCGCCCCGTTCTACGTAATCGGCGAAGCGACCGGCGACATGCAGTTCACGTTCGTCAACCATAAAACCGGCGAAAAACCGATCGACCTGAAGTTGGAAGACATGTTCGGCAAGGCGCCGCGCACGGTGCTGAACGACCGCACGGTCGAAGAAACGTTCGAAGAGCCGGCATACCGGGCCGGCAACCTGGTGAAATACCTCGAAAACGTGCTGCAGCTCGAAGCCGTAGCCTGCAAGGACTGGCTGACCAACAAGGTCGACCGGTCGGTGACCGGCCGGATCGCGATGCAGCAGACCGCCGGCAGTATCCAGCTTCCGCTGAACGACTGCGCGGTAGTAGCGCTCGACTACCAGGGAACGCACGGCATCGCCACGGCGCTCGGGCACGCTCCGGCGGCGGCGCTGGCCGATGCGCCGAAAGGATCGGTGCTGGCGATCACCGAAGCGCTGACCAACATCGTGTTCGCGCCGATCGACGGCGGGCTGTCGTCGGTATCGCTGAGCGCAAACTGGATGTGGCCGTGCAAGAATCCGGGCGAGGACGCGCGGCTCTATTCGGCCGTACAAGCGGCCAGCGACTACGCGCTGGCGCTCGGAATCAACATTCCGACCGGCAAGGATTCGCTGTCGATGACGCAGAAATACCGCGACGGCGAACTGGTATACGCCCCCGGTACAGTAATTATCACCTCGGCAGCCGAAGTGTCGGACGTTAAAAAGGCAGTGTCGCCGGCACTCAAGCACCGACGCAGCCAATTGGTATATGTCGATATGAGCCGCTCGGCTTTCGGTCTGGGCGGCAGCAGCCTGGCGCAAACGCTCGGCAGCGTCGGCATGGAAGTGCCGACCGTACAGTCCGCCGATTATTTCTCGAAAGCGTTCGCGGCGGTACAAGGTCTGATCGCCGAAGACAAGGTGCTGGCCGGACACGACGTATCGGCCGGCGGTCTGATCACGGCGCTGCTCGAAATGACCTTTGCGGATAACACGAGCGGCATGGATCTGAGTTTCGCGGCGCTCGGCGAACGCGACATCGTACGGTTGTTGTTCAGCGAAAAACCGGCGCTGGTGCTGCAGGTCGAAAACGGCGTGGAGGTCTGCGAAGACTTGAAATTCGCCGGCGTCGACGCCTATGTAATCGGGGACGTCAACCAGGAGCGCCGGTTCGCGTTCATGCACGACGGACTGGAAATGTCGCTGTTGGTGAATGATCTGCGCGACACATGGTTCAAGACTTCGTACCTGCTCGACCGCCGTCAGAGCGGCCCGCAGAAAGCGGCGCAGCGTTTTGCAAACTACAAGAACCAGGAACTCGTCTATAAATTCCCGGAAAACTTCACCGGGAAACTGTCGCAGTGGGAACTCGAAGCGAGCCGCCGCAAACCGTCGGGCATCCGGGCCGCCATCATCCGCGAAAAAGGGATCAACGGCGACCGCGAAATGGCATGGTGCATGCACCTGGCCGGTATGGACGTAAAAGACGTGCATATGACCGACTTGATCGCAGGGCGCGAAACGCTCGAAGACGTGAACCTGATCGTATTTACCGGCGGATTCTCGAACTCGGACGTACTCGGATCGGCCAAAGGCTGGGCCGGAGCGTTCCTGTACAACGAAAAGGCGAAAAAAGCGCTGGACAAGTTCTTCGCGCGTCCCGACACACTGTCGCTCGGCGTCTGCAACGGCTGCCAGTTGATGGTCGAACTGGGGCTGATCACGCCGGCGCACGAGGAAAAACCCCAAATGCTGCACAACGACTCGCACAAGTTCGAGTCGGCCTTCCTCGGCGTACAGATCGAACCGAACGACTCGGTAATGCTGAAATCGCTGTCGGGTAGCCGGCTGGGTATCTGGGTAGCGCACGGCGAAGGAAAATTCCGGCTGCCGTACGAAGAGAGCTGCTACAACATCCCGGTGCGCTACCTTTATCCCGAGTATCCGGCCAACCCGAACGGCAGCGATTACAACGCGGCCGCCATCTGTTCGGTCGACGGCCGTCACCTGGCGATCATGCCGCACCTGGAACGGGCGATACGCCCGTGGAACTGGGCATACTATCCGGAAGAGCGCACCGAAGACGAAGTGACGCCGTGGATCGAGGCATTCGTCAACGCACGCCGGTGGATCGAACGTAAAAAAGGAGAGACGCGCAATGAATAACGCACCGATCGGGGTTTTCGACTCGGGATTGGGCGGATTGACCGTGTGGAGGGAGCTTTACCGGAAACTGCCGCACGAATCGCTGATCTACTACGGCGACGGGAAAAACTGTCCGTACGGAGACAAAAACCGCGAAGAGGTGACCGCTTACGTCGATCTGGCCGTCAGGCGGCTGATCGACCGAGGCGTCAAACTGATCGTCGTCGCCTGCAACGCCGCGACGGCGATGGCGATCGATCACCTGAGGCGGAACTACGCGCTGCCGCTGGTCGGGCTCGAACCGGCCGTAAAGCCGGCGGCGATGGCATCGCGCAGCGGAGTGATCGGAATTCTGGCGACGGCGGCGACGCTGAACGGCCGTCTGTTCCGCGAAACGTCGCAACGCTATGCCGACCGGGTGAAAATCCTGACGCAGGTCGGGGAAGGTTTCGTCGAACTGGTCGAAAGCAACCGCGAGCAAACGCCCGAAGCGCTGGCACGGGTCGACAAACTGCTCCGCCCGATGCTCGATGCCGGAGCCGACCAAATCGTACTCGGCTGCACGCACTACCCTTTCCTGTCGGCGGCCATGCGCCGGGTAATCGGGGAACGGCGGGTCGACCTGGTGAATCCGGCGGCGGCGATCGAACGGCAGGCCGAGGCCCTGCTGCGGCGATTCGACCTGCAGGCGGAGCCGGAGCATACCCCGCAGTACGATTTTATGACCAGCGCCGACGAAACGTACCGGCAGCGGTTGATCGCCAAAAGCGAGCAGGTACGGACGATGGACATCGATTAAAAAACGCCGGAGCATCCGGCGCGGATAATAAAAACCTGAAAACGGGTTGCAACTATGGCAGTTAAAAAAAACGCGGCAAAACAACCGGAAGTCAAGGGCATGAGCGACACGAAGCGGTGGATCTACGGATTCGCCTTGCTGTTTTTCGCGCTGTTCCTGGCGGTATCGGTGCTGTCGTTCTTCTTTTTCTGGAAGGACGACCAGTCGGTAACGGACTGGACCCATGTATTCATGTCTTCCAAAGAAACCGTCAACGAAGCTCGGGTGCAAAACTGGGGCGGGAAACTCGGAGCCGTCCTGGCCAAAACCGTCGTAGCGGACGGATTCGGGCTGTTCGGGCTGTGCATTCCGGCCGTGCTGATCATCTTTTCGCTGCGGATCATGCGGTTCCGACCGGCGATGCTGCGTAAATCGGTGCGGCTGACGCTGATCCTGATGATCCTCGGGTCGCTGACGCTCGGATTCCTTTTCCGGGGCAATTGGGAAGTGTTCGGCACCGGACTGGGCGGACGGCACGGCATTTCGATCGCCGAATGGCTGGTATCGGTGATCGGAACGATCGGAACCGGGTTGTTGTTGTTGTTGTCGATCGTTCTGTATGCCATCTACATCAACCGCAACACCATCTCGATGATCAACCGCGTCGGCAAAGGGATCGTCGACAACGGGCGTAAAGTCGGCGAAGCCGTATCAACGACCGCGGCCGGCATCCTCAGCCACGAAGCCAAACAGACCGACGACGCGAAACCGGAAACCAAAAGCAAAAAAGGGAAAAAAGAGATCGACGACGACGATCCGTTCATCGTGCGTTCGGCCGACGACGATCCCCCGCTCTATCCGGGCGAGTTGATCGACGACAACGGATTTACGATCGTCGACCGTTCCGGAGCGCCGGCTCTGCCGGAAGAAGAACCCCGACCGGCGCGCACCGGGAAAGTCGAAGTGGACGACGCAGGGTTCGTCATCACGGACATGAACGCCAAAACGGCGCCACCGCCGCCGGAAAAAGACGAAGACGGATTCGTTATCCAGTATGCCAGCGGGGATGAAGCCGAAGAAACGCCCGCTCCCGCGACCGGCAAAACGGACATCGGAACGGATACCTATACCGTATCCCGAACCGCCGGTTTCGGCAACGGAGACCGCCTGCCCGCCGGCTCAGGAAACGCAGCAGTTCCAATCCGCTCCCGCATATACCGCCGAGACCCCCGAGACTTCCGGCGCCGAGGCGAAAGACGACGCGTTCGTCGCGGCCGTTCCGGACGGGCTCGATATCGAGGAACGACGCGATCTGACGGTCGAACGGCTGCCGGGAGACGAAAGCCTCAGCGACGAGGAGATCGAAAGCGCGCTGTACGACCCGACGCTCGACCTATCGTCGTACCAGCGCCCGCCGATCGAACTGCTCGAAGACCACAGCGTCGAAGTCAGCGTAACGAGCGAAGAGATCGTCGAAAACAAAAACCGGATCAAAGAAACGCTCGAAAATTTCGGGATCAAGATCGACAAGATCAAAGCGACGGTCGGGCCGACGGTCACGCTGTATGAGATCGTACAGGCTCCCGGCGTTCGTATTTCGAAAATCAAGAACCTCGAGGACGATATCGCGCAGAGTCTCGCCGCGCTCGGCATCCGGATCATCGCGCCGATCCCGGGCAAGGGAACGATCGGCATCGAAGTGCCGAACAAAGACAAGAAGATCGTCTCGATGTACTCGATCATCAAATCGGTGAAGTTCCAGGAATCGGACTACGACATCCCGGTGGTGCTCGGCAAAACGATTCAGGACGAAACGTTCGTCATCGACCTGGCCAAAATGCCGCACCTGCTGGTAGCCGGCGCGACCGGACAGGGCAAATCGGTCGGATTGAACGCGATCATCACGTCGCTGCTGTACAAGAAACATCCGTCGGAACTGAAGCTGGTGCTGGTCGATCCGAAGAAGGTGGAACTGACGCTCTATTCGAAGCTGGAACGTCATTTCCTGGCGAAAATGCCCGGCGAAGAGGACGCGATCATCACCGATACGCACAAGGTGATCTATACGCTCAATTCGCTCTGCATCGAGATGGACGCCCGTTACAACCTGCTGCGGGCCGCCGAGGTGCGTAAGATCACCGAATACAACGACAAATTCATCCACCGAAAGCTGAACCCGAACAAGGGACACCGCTTCCTGCCCTACATCGTCGTAATCATCGACGAGTTCGCCGACCTGATCATGACCGCCGGGCGCGAAATCGAAACGCCGATCGCCCGGATCGCGCAGTTGGCGCGGGCCGTCGGCATCCACCTGGTGATCGCCACGCAGCGACCGACGACCAACATCATCACCGGCGTAATCAAAGCCAACTTCCCGGCGCGGATCGCTTTCCGGGTCACGTCGATGGTCGATTCGCGGACGATCATCGACCAGCCGGGAGCCAACCAACTGATCGGGCGCGGAGACATGCTGGTTTCGACCGGCAACGACCTGATACGCGTACAATGCGCGTTCGTCGATACGCCCGAGATCGAACGGATCACCGAATTCATCGCCGGACAGCGCGGATACGTAGGCGCTTACGAACTGCCGGAATACACGCCGGAAGGAGGCGGAGACACAGGAGCCGCAGGCAGCAAACCGAACGACCTGTCGCAACTGGACGCGATGTTCGAAGACGTCGCCCGTTTCGTGGTACAGAACCAGCAGGGGTCCACCTCGTCGATCCAGCGGCGTTTCTCAATCGGATACAACCGCGCCGGCCGGCTGATGGATCAACTCGAAATGGCCGGCATCGTCGGCAAAGCCGAAGGCAGCAAACCGCGCGAAGTACTGATCCAGGACATTCTGTCGCTGGAACATATTTTCAAGTCGCTCGATAATTTTTAATCGCAGAAACGCGTTTTTACAAAAGAGCAACGGAACCGACTGATTCCGTTGCTTTCGAAGAGAGTTCAAACCTGATTTTTCCGTTATGAAACCACACGACCGATCCAGCCTGCTCCGCAGAATCATCCTGCCGCTGCTGCTCGTTTTCACGCTCACCACGGCTCATGCCGACGAGAAATCCGCGAAACTGATCCGCACGCTGTCCGACAAGATCGCTTCCGGCAAAGCGTACGAAATACTCTTTACGGCCAGCATGGAGAACGAGTTCAGCGACGTAGCCGGACGGATCGTCGTCAGCGGCGACCGCTATTACGTCCATGTAAACGATTACGAACTGTTCTGCGACGGCAAGCTGCTATACACCTACAACAGCAACGAAGACGAGGTGACGATCGAAAAGCCCGACCCGAACGACCATTCGCTCCTGTCGAACCCTTCCCGTTTTTTCAAGATGGACGAACAGGATTTCGATAACGCCTATAAAGGAAGCGTCGCGGTCGGCGGACGAACGGCGGAACGGGTGGAACTGACGCCGAGAACCAAGGGCGCAGGCTACCGGTCGATCCGATTGCTACTCGATCCGCAAAGCGGACTGCCCGTCGGTATCGATTACGATACGGACGGCGCGGGTACCGTCGAAATCAGAATCAGCAAGATCACGCCCGACATCGCTGTCGCGCCCGATCAATTCACATTCGACAAAAAGAAATACAAGGATGTCGAAATAATCGACTTCAGATAATTTACCCGGCCGGATCGAGGTATTCCAACTGCCACCGGAGTTCTTCGGCGACCTGCTGCGGCAAACTTTCCGCAGCCGCTCCGTAAACGGCGATCCGGTCTTCCACCATTCGGCGCATCGACAGGCCGGTACGGGCCAACTGCCGTAAGGCCGTCACAATCCCGCGCAAGACGGCGGAGCTGTCGATTTCCCGAAAAACGAGCTGGTCGATCCGGTCGAAAAACGCCTGTCTCATCGTCTGTTCCATCTCCGGACGCACCGTCGAAGCGGCCGTCAGCAAACCGGCGTAACGCAACAACGGCTTCGGGGAGTCGAGCCACTCAAGCGCAACCCGCTCCGCGCCGGGCGCCTTGCGGAACAGATTATACACCACCTGCTCGACCAATTCGGTATTCGCGAACCCGTCCGCCCACAACCGCATCTGATCCGGCGTAACTTGCTGCGGATCGTCGACGAAAGCGGCAGCCAATTTCAACTCGCGCACCTGCTGACGGTATAAAAGCATCGCCAGGGAGTGCGACGTACCGTACTCCCCGGCAATGCTTCGGATCGTCGGAACCGAAACCCCGTAATTCAACGGATAATTCAGTCCCCTGCGTTGCATCGCTTCCGCCACAGCGCCGTTCATCTCTTTTTTCAGGCGTCCCAACAAGCGGATCATCAATGCGGTATCGTTCATTCGGGAACCCTATTTAACGGCCGTAACCGGCACCTGTACCACCACCCCGAACTGATAGATCGGCATCCGTGCCTGGGCGATCTGACGGTTCCCATCGGTCAGCCGGCAGTTCACCATATCGGCTATGCGGTAAAAGACTCCGCCCTTGATCTCCTTGTTCCGGTTCGCCAGCGGAGAGGCCTCGGCCTTTTTCTCAGGGGTCATTTCCAGCGTGATCGGACGGCCCGAAAGGTCGTTGTCGGGCAACAGACCCGCCGTATCGGAGAAGCGGCATACGACCAAAGTATTTTTCGTCTTTCGACGGAAGCGCATTGTATTCCCTCGCGACCGTCTGTCGGTACTGTTTACCGAGGAACAAAGCCAAATATTCCTGTTCCAGGCGGCTGATCTCGTCCAGAGCCGCCTTCAAACCGCCGCCGAACACATTCTCGCCGGCTTCACCGGTCACCAGATCGAGCCGATGCCGGCGCAACGAAAAGATCATGTTAGCCGCATCCGCCGCCATCGATTCGGCGCTTTTCTCGACCGTGCTCTGCTTGTCGATCGGCACCTTCAGAAAAGCGGTATCGCATTCGACATAGGAAATCACATCCGGGCCGGCGCCCCGCATCCGGACTCCCTTACGTATCGGGCCGGCGATGCCGGCCGGTTCCACGCCGTCCAGCGGGGCCGCAACGAATCCTTCGGGGGTCGGATCGTAAATCCGCACCGGACTTTTGTCCGGATTGTCCAGCGCGTACACTTCCGCCGGATCGGCCTCCTGCGCGCCGCAAAGCGTCGCACTCTTGATCGTATAGATATCCTTATCGGCCAGCGGAGCGATCACGCCGAGGTATTTCTGAGCGAACCGGGCATACGGGCCGACGCGCACGCTCTCTTTTTCCGCAACGACACGCACTTTGACCACCGTGCGCGGCAGCGCATAAGCCACCGAGTTGGGATTCGTCATCTGATCCGCCTTATAAGCTTTAACCTGTGCCGAAGCCCCCGTTACCAGGGCGCACAACGCACCTAAAACCAACACTTTTTTCATAATCTATCGTTTTTAATTCGCTATTCTCGCCGAAACGGTACGAACAAAAATACACTATATTTCGAAAAACGCTCACATTTTCAGATAAAAATCTCCGGTCAGCGCCCGGTACCGGTCCGTATAACCCGTTCCGCCTTCCGGCGCAATCGCCAGCACTTCCGTTTCGACGCCCCCCCGGAATGTCCGGAATTCGATCAGCATCCGTTTCGGCACCGTCCCCGGCACCGGGCAAACGGCAAGCGTCCGTGCCGGAAACAGGCCGTATCGGGCCGCCTGCCCGGTAAACGCATCCGCTCCGTCCGCCGGCAGC
>OGQK01000725.1_pt1 | contig 20340 bp, 13 predicted proteins | sample 1553221 | NCBI WGS metagenome assembly OGQK01 (sample SAMEA2579996, study PRJEB22360) | human gut metagenome | biome: human gut; feature: human-associated habitat; material: faeces | place: Denmark | collected 2008/2010 | reverse complement strand
TCAAGAAGATTCCGGGGGGGAGGGCCCCTGCGGGAGCAGCGGCGGCCGTAGCCGGCTTCTTCTCCTCGGGCTCCAGAGACTCGGGCTTGACGCGCACGCCAGCCTTAGCCTCAGTCACGAGATGTTTTGCGATCGCATGTGCAGTGTTCTTTGCGTCAAAGCGCTGCGAATATGCCTCGATGAGCATAGGCAGGTTGACACCGGTGACGATAGCCCAGGAATCGTGGCCCTCGATGAGCCCGCTGATCTGGTTGAACGGCGTGCCGCCCCACAGATCAACGAGGAAGAGCACCTGCTCCTGGTCCTCGAAGGAAGCGACTGCTTCCTCGACCTTGGCACGGAAGTCGTCGGGGCCCATGCTCGGCTCGAGCGAGACCACGGCAACAGACGGCTGATCGCCAAAGACCATCGAGCCCGTCTGCTTGATTCCAGCTGCCAAGTCCCCGTGGCTAGCAAGAACAATACTTACCATCACATAACCTCCTTTTTGTCTACGTATTTCCTACACGACATGAAAGGAGTATACCTGTTTGGATTGTGGAATTATAGCTAAATCCGCAAAAGGTTGGATTATTTGTTTAAACGTCTAGGTTTGTTACAAGTTGATTACGTTACTGCTTTTTGACTCATTACACGACAAGGCGTCGCTCATCAAGCTATGTATTTTATAGATACAAGCAAGCTGTTCATTAATATCGATATTAAGCAAGTGCGAATGTGCTCGTACTGTCACTATTTTGTTTAAACAGACATGGCTTGACTATTTGCACGACTTATGCTCAACAAAACTACTCAAAAAAGTTGCGGTGAAATAGTTCTTGTTTAAGAGCCAGAAGGCTGGATTTAGGAACTATTTCACCGCAACTTATAGGGGATCCCAGACGATGTGGAGTGGGTTGGCGGCGTCGACGGCATCGGGCGCGTCGGAAGGGCCGTCGGGGGCAGCGCCTGCCGGATCCTCTTCGGGGGTCTCGATCTGTTTGATCATTACCTCTTGGCCCTGCAGCAAATAGGTCTCGCCGCTACCGCAATGGGGACAGGCCTTGCCGTGCTCGACCGTCGCGTAGTCGCAGCCACACGCCTCGCAATGTGTCACGGCCTCAACGGGCTCCACGATAAGCTCCGCACCCTCGGTGATGGGCTTTTTATCTGCCGCCCAGCGCCAAGCGTCGAGTAGCAAGTCGGGAACGACGCCCGAGACCTCGCCCAGCAGCAGCGTGACGCTCGAAACGCGACGCACGCCATTGGCGCGCGCCACGTTCTCGACATCGCGAATGATGTGATAGACGATTCCCAATTCATGCAAGGCGAAACCCTTTCTGCAGAGGTTGATTCGATGCAAACTCAAAGCAAGGGGACGACGAGATCTAGTCTGCGCCGTCCCCTTACCCGCCATGGCTACCTATTTACGACCAAATTTAATCTTGATGGCACGCTTTAGAGCGTACTTGCCGAGGCTTGGGAGCTTTTGCTCGTATTTGACCATCGTGGAGCACTCGGGGCGGTCGCGATCCAGATGGATGGCGTCGAACGCGCACTTGGTGGTGCACAGGCCGCAGCCGATGCACTTGTTGGGGTCGACGATCGAGGCACCGCAACCCAGGCAACGGGCGGTCTCGGCGCGCACCTGCTCTTCGGTAAAGGTCTCGACGTACTCGCTAAACGGCGCAGCCTTCTCGCGCTCGCGGTCCACGTGGGCAACCTCGCGGCTCGCGTTGTCGTAGCTCTCGAGCACAACGTCGTCGCGGTCGAGCGCGGTGTAGCGGCGCTGATTGCGGCCGATGGTGAGCGTGGAGCCCGGCTGCACAAAGCGATGGATGGACACCGCGGCCTCGTGGCCGGCGGCGATAGCGTCGATGGCAAAGCTGGGGCCAGTGTAGACGTCACCACCCACAAAGATGTCGGGTTCGGCGGTCTGGTAAGTCTGGGGATCGGCAAGGGCGCCCTGGCCGCGGCCGAGCTCCACCTTGGAGCCAGCCAGCAGGTCGCCCCACACAATGGACTGGCCAATCGACATGACGACACGGTCGGCATCGACACGGCGCAGATCGTTCTCGTCGTACTCGGGCGCAAAACGGCCCTCGTCGTCAAAGACACGCGTGCAGCGCTTGAAGGTGATACCGCACACACGACCGGCCTCGTCCAGGTGAATCTCCTTGGGGCCCCAGCCGCAGCTGATGTGAGCGCCGTCCTCAACGGCCTCGCGACGTTCTTCCTCGCTGGCGGGCATCTGGACCTCGCTCTCCAGGCAGAACATCTCAACGTGCCCAGAGCCCAGACGGCAGGCGTTGCGGGCAACGTCGATGGCCACGTTGCCGCCGCCCACCACAATGGTGCGGCCGGACAGGGTATCGATCTTGCCGCTGTTAACCTCGCGAAGGAAGTCGACGGCCACGGTCACGTCCACGGCATCCTCGCCCGGAATACCGGCAAGGCGGCCGCCCTGGCAGCCGATGGCCACGTAAAAGGCCTTAAAGCCCTGCGCGCGCAGCTCGTCGAGCGTCACATCACGACCGACCTCCACGCCATAGCGGAACTCGGCACCCATCAGGCGAATGATCTCGACCTCGGCCTCAATGACGTCCTTCTGCAGCTTAAAGCTGGGAATGCCGTAGGTGAGCATGCCGCCCGGGCGCTCGTTTTTCTCGAAGACGACGGGCTTGTAGCCCTTCTCGGCCAGATAGAAAGCGCAGGACAGGCCGGCCGGACCGGCACCGATGATGGCGATCTTCTGATCAAAGCCGCCAGCGCGCGTCGGCGTCACCACGGGCGGGACGTAGCGGGTCGCGGCATCCAGATCGCGCTGGGCGATGAACTTCTTGACCTCGTCGATGGCCACGGCGGCGTCCACACGGCCGCGGGTGCAGGCGTCCTCGCAGCGGCGGTTGCACACACGGCCGCAGATAGCGGGCAGCGGGTTCTCGCGCTTAATGAGTGCCAGCGCCTCGTCATAGCGACCCTGAGCCGCGAGCTTCAAATAGCCCTGAACGGCAACGTGCGCGGGGCAGGCCGTCTTGCAGGGAGCGGTGCCGGACTCATGCGTCTCGATGCGGTTGTCGTTGCGGTAGTTGGGCGACCACTTGGTGTGGTCCCACTTGGTGGCATCGGGCAGCTCCTGGCGCGGATACTCGGGCACCTGTCCGCCGGCCTTTTTGCTGCAGAGCTTCTGGCCCAGCTTGGCGGCGCCGGCCGGACACACCTCGACGCAGCGACCGCAGGCCACGCACTTGTCCTTCTCGACCTTAGCGACATAGGCCGAGCGCGACAGGTTGGGCGTGTTGAACAGCTGCGAGGTGCGCAGGGCGTAGCACACGTTGACGTTGCAGTTGCAGATGGCGAAGATCTTGTTCTCGCCGTCGATATTAGTGATCTGGTGCACAAAGCCGTTGTCCTCGGCCTGGCGCAAGATGTCGTAAACCTCGTCGCGGGTCACGTAATGGCCACGATCGGTCTCAACCACGTAGTCGGCCATATCGCCCACGGCGATGCACCAATCGGCCGGGTCGTCGGCGCAGCCCTCACCCATCACGCGACGGCTCGCGCGGCAGCTGCAGGTGCTGGCGGCATATTTGCCATCGTATTTGTCGAGCCAATGCTCGATATGCTCGATCGGCACCGAGGTGCTCGCGGCGTCGATGGCCTTCTCGACCGGAATGACGTGCATGCCGATGCCGGCGCCTCCGGGCGGCACCATCGGCGTGGCCTTGGACAGCGGTCCCTTGGACGCCTGCTCAAAGAACTTGGCATAGACCGGGTGCTCCTCGAGCTGGCTCACGCGCATGTTGAGGAACTCGGCAGAACCCGGCACCAGCATGGGCAACACCCATTGCTTGGCGCGCTCGGGGTTTTCCCAGTTGTACTCGAGCAGACCTGTGTAGCTCATGTCGTCGAGCATCTTCTCGATATCGGCTTCGGGCATGCCGGTGAGCTTGACCATCTCGGGCAGCGTATAGGGACGGCGCATCTTCATCTTGCAGAGCACTTCGGCCTGCTCGTCGGTTGCGGCCTCGGCAAACGACCAGTACTCGTAGCCCAGCAGCTCGTCGCGATGCAGCAGACGGTTGGTGCAGTGCTCGCACAGCTTGACGATGGCCTCGCGCGGATGCTCCGGCAGCGGCGGCACGAACTCCGAACCGATGTCGGGCTCGGTGTAACTAATCCCCGGTCCGTTGAGAATCATGGTTGTCCCTTCTCTTGCCGCAGCCCGGCGGGACCGCAGCGCCCCTCTTTTTTTGCAGGCCGGACATGCCCCCATGCCGTTCACCCGCCATTGTTGACATTGTGTCAAAAATAGTATTGACGAACCGTCAACAATATTCAAGACTGTTAGGCGAACGGTCAGGCAAAAGAGGATGAAAGGCGGCAAAACATGGGCAATAACACAGCAGGTACCTCTGTGGTCGATGCCGTCCCCGCATCCGATAGCGCGGCAAAGCGCCTGACGGGCGACGAACGCCGTCGCGAGATCCTCGATGCCGTGCGCACCGTAAGCTCCGAGCTGGGCGTGTCCCACCTATCGGTATCGGCCGTGACCAAGCGAGCCGGCTGCACGCGTTCATTGTTCTACCACTACTTCGCCGACATGGACGCCGCCGTCACCGCTGTTATGGACGAGGCGATCGACGACTTTATCTCCGAACTCGAGCGGTGGAACGCCGACCGCACCGTCGGTGATATCGAGGGCGCGCTCGACACCGTCGCCCCGCTCTTTAAGCGCCTGGTCGCCAGCGGCCACGAGCTGCCGAGCACGCTTACCTCGAGCAGCGGCGCGCTCTACGGCGGCTTTTTGCACAACGTGGTCCAGCGCGTGGCGCAGTATATCTGCGACACCACCGTAGTGGATTTTGTCGCCCATCATGAGCTACGCATCGACCATGTCTACGAGACGTTCTACACCCTCATCATGGGCCTTTTGATGTATATCCGCACGCACCCCGATGTGCCCGACGAAACGGTCAAGGAAATCATCGCCTCGACACTCCACATCGAGGGCTATACCGCCAAGTATCCGGAGCGCAAGCCCCAGAACTGACGACATTTGGCCAAACTGCCCGCGATCAGAAGAGGGGCCGCGGGCGTGTGAAAGGAGAGCAGCATGCTGTTCGATGTTTGGGGTAGCGATACCCTTATCCACTGGGCCGGCTGGGCCATGGTCTTTATTGGCCTGATCGTGCTCAACGAAGTCGGCCGCCGCACCAAGCTGGGCGCGGCAATCATCTTTGGCGTGGCTCCGCTGGCCATGACCATCTACTGCGTCGCCATCGCCGTGGGCGTTTCGCAAGGCGCCGAGTGGGCGCTCACCAACCCCACCCATGTGTACCAGAACAGCTGGTTCCACTACGCCAAGGTATACGCGGCGCTCGCCGGTTGCTGGGGCTTCATTGCCATTAAGTACCAGTGGGGAAAGATCGGCAAGGCGCATTGGTTCCGCGCATGGCCGTTTGTGATCGTCGCCATCAACATCATGATCGCCGTCGTATCCGACTTTGAGAGCGCCTATCACTTCTTTGTCCTGGGCGAGTCCACCTGGGTCACCTCCGAAGGTGCTACGCAGCTGGCCGGCTGGAACAACGTGTTCAACGGCATCGCCGGTCTCATCAACATCTTCTGCATGACCGGTTGGTGGAGCGTCTACGCCTCCGAGGATCAGACCGATATGCTGTGGCCCGACATGACCTGGGTCTACATCATCGCCTACGATATCTGGAACTTCTGCTACACCTACAACTGCCTGCCCACCCACTCCTGGTTCTGCGGCTTTGCGCTGCTGCTGGCGCCCACCGTCGCCGCCTTTATCTGGAACAAGGGCGGCTGGATCCAGAACCGCGCCTTTACGCTGGCTATTTGGTGCATGTTTGCCCAGGTATTCCCCTACTTCCAGGAGGAGTCCATCTTTGTGACCCACTCCACGCTCGACCCCGGCGCCGCTACCGCGGTCTCGATCGCCGCACTGGTCGCCAACGTCGCCGCGATCATCTACATCGCCTACCGCGCCAAGAAGCTCGGCCGCAATCCCTACAAGCAGGATGTCTTTGAGGGCACCAGCGATTGGGAGAAGGCTACCGCTCGCCGCGCCAAGGTGGATTACGCACACGCCGAGTAACGCGCCCGGCGCAGACATCGCTTGAGCACGAAGCAGCATAGCCGGCTCCGCGCAACTCAACGCATTGTAGAGCCCCCGGAATGTGATTCGTTCGCGTTCCGGGGGCCTTTTGCCGCCGCGAGGATGCGGCCGAACGATGCGCTCAGGTTAAATCGGATCTTATATTTCGCACGCGCTTTATATGGCTCCATTTTTGGGTACAGTGTTGTCCCGATATTGAGCTTGGGGGATGTATGAATGATGAGACGATGGGCCAAGAGGATGCGGCCCAAGATGCAGAAGCTTGCGCTGAGGCCTTGGAGAGCTTAGACCGGATTTCACTCGATGAGATTGCGTTTGACGATTCGGGCGTTGATGTGCAGGATGAGCCGGAAACCGAGGCGCAATCCGATAATCAGGATGCAGGCGACGTTGAGCCTGCCGAGGATGAGGCAGATCACGAAGGCACCGAAAGCGAGGCCGGCAACCAGCCCGAATCCGACACGGGCGAGGAAACCGTCTTGCTCGACAGCTTGCCGGCCGAGGATTCGCTGACTCGCGAGCTTCCTGGCCTGGGTTCCGCACCAGCCGTGGACGAGACCATCGCCATGGGCGATATACCCCTGCCGTCCGTTCCCTCGGCACGCGAGGCCGAGGTCCGCCATCGCAAGATGTCGCCCAAGCGCCGCAATCTGATGGTCGCCGGTGTCGTGGCCGTCGCGCTCGTCGCCGGCGGTGCAGGCTATGCTGCCTGGAACGGATATCAGCAAGAGCAGGCTGCCGCTGTCGCCGCCAATGCCCACACGATGATGTCGGTGCAGATTGGCATGCATGCCGCGGGCCTCGACTGTTCCACTGGCTCCAAGATTCCCGTACAGGTGAGCGGTCAGGATTCTGACGGCTCCTCCGTGAGCGAAACGCTCTATGTTGACGAGCACGGCCGCGGCATCAAACTGCTGCCCGGCGATTACACGCTCTCCATCGCTGCCTCCCCCATCGCGGCCGACGGCACCATCTATACCGTCCCGACCACCAAGACGCAGGTCACCGTTAAGAGCGATGGACAGGATTTAAGTGCCCAGGCCACCTTTAAGCTCAAGGTGCCTTCGGCCGACACGGTGACTGACGACCAGATCGATGCCGCCGCCAAGTATGCCGAGGAGGGCGGTGCGAGCTCCGCCGCGGCTGCCAAAGTGCTCCAGCAGGCAGCAACCGCGCGGCGCGACGCCGCCGTCAATGCCGTGAGCGCGCAAAAGGCACAGGCGTCCCGTGATGCTGACGCTCGCCACAAGGCAACCGACCTCTACCAGCTCGATATTCCCGTCGAGTGGTACGGCAAGGTCGCAACTTGGCAAAACGGAAGCACGCTATGCATCTATCTGGGCGACGACGCCAATACGCCGCTCGTGACGCTCGTCGCGGTGCGCGAGGGCGAGAGCTTTACGCCCGATGAAGGCGATACGGTTTTGGGTGCGGCCAATCTAGGCAACGGTTATACCGTCTACGCCAGCGGCCCCGTCTATCCGTACGTGGTGCCCCAGACCATCAACGGGCGGACGCAGAATCCCGTGTCGACCTACCCCATGGATACGGCCATTGAGCTTGTCGAGCTGACGACCGGCAACCGCTATACGTATAGCCAGATCAAGAACGACCTGGTGGGTAAAGACGGCAAGGCCGATGGTGCCACTAAGCTCGAAACCGACTACCTCGCGCAGATCCTGCTGCCGAGTATCAAAGCCCAGGACTAGCCTGGCGCAGCAAGGTGCTCCCCAACCGTGATGAAGGAGCCAGGAGGTCCTGACCCCACAGGCCCATAGATGATTAGGCAAGGAGCCACTTCCATGCGGGCATAACGTGTACCACACCGTGCTCGCATGGAATATCGGTCTGTTCATCCATGGTAACGATTGCCGACTCGCCAAGATCAAACTGGGCCATCGAGGCATCAAGCGCGGCGATTTCGCGCTCGCGCGTTTTCTCACTTGCCATATCCGCACTCACCTGAATCAGGCTATAAGCCCGCATGAGAAGCACATCCCCAGCCACAAAGTCCACCTCATGGCTTTTGCTCTTCTCTTTGATTAGCAGGCGGCAGACCGAGCCGGTCCTCACCGCGGGAGTCCTTCTTCTTAGCGCATTGAACACTGCGGTCTCGAGCCTCTGGCCCTGGTCCAATGCCGATGCGGGAGAGAATGCTCCAAACATCGCAGGGTCGACAGCGTAGACCTTAGACGCAGACCGCATGTTATTTGCCAGTGAACGCGTGAACTCCGGCACAGAAAATAACAGGTAGGCGTCCTCATAATACTCAAGTAAGTCGCTGAGCGAATTACGACTGACGGGTATCTGTCTGCTCTTGAACTCGTTGTACACTTTGTTCACTGACAGCTCTCGTCCCGAAGATGCCATACACCGCGTCAAGAACAGCGATGCCAGGCGAGGGTTCTTGACGTCGTAACGTTCAACGACGTCCATGGCGACCGTTCGCGAAGCATATTCCTGTAGCAGCTGAATCGCGTCTGCAGGCGTCTGCTCAAGTGTCGCGATGAATCCCCCTCGTTCAAGATACCCGATCAGATGATGTCGAAGCAGCGCTGCATCGCTCGGGGAAAAGGTCGCATCTGACTCGAGAACGCTCCCCGTCTTATATCGAACGTATTCCGAAAAACTCAACGGAAAAAGCTCTCGCACAAGAGAACGACCCCTGAACTCGCTCTTAAGTTCTGAGGACAGCATCTTAGAAGAAGATCCCGTCACATAGACGGTCGCTTTCTCCGTATCGACTACACGCCGCAGAAACGCACCCCATTCGGGAATTTCCTGGATCTCGTCAAAGAAAATGTAAGCGCCCTCGGTTCGAGCAACAGGATACAGCGCATAGAACGTGTCGAGCACGTCCGCCAGCAGCGATGGCTCATACGGGCGCAAGCGCTCATCCTCAAAATTGAAGTAAAGCATCCGGTCAAGCTCGACGCCCCGGCTCTGAAGCCGCCGCATCTCCTGATACAGGCGATACGTCTTTCCACAACGGCGGGCCCCCACAATCACATTTACGATGTTGTCGCGCTTTGGCTCCTGTGGGTTTCCTAGATCAAGGTCTCGCTCAAAGACCTGCGGAACCCCCTGCTGTTCAAAGTCCTTTATTTTCTGGGCGATCAAGTCGTTGAATGCCATGATTCTCCAATCTTGCTCTCTAGCTAATCAAAATTATAGCGATTCTTGATTAATTAGAGATCAAGATTATGTCTGACTTGATTAACACTTAAGCAAGTTTTTTCACTATTACTGCTCGAAGGATGCCGAGTGGCTGAGAGGGCAACCAAGCTCGAATGCGACTCCCTGGACAGTCGATTTGGGACGGGACTTTTTTGACTACCCCGTCCCAGGAAATCATCGCCAAATTAGCTACTTGATGCAACTAGCGCCAGGGGTCGGCTTCGAACAGCGGCTCGCGCTCGGGGCGGCGATCGCTGTAGGGATCGTAGCCGTCATCGTCCTCGTTCTCGGCACGGATGTAGGGGTCGCGCGGCTTGGGCGCCGGCTTAGGCACAGGCTTGGGTGCGGCGGGTGCGGCATCGGTCGCCGGCGCGCTTGTCTTGATCTCGTCTTTCATCTGCATAGCTCCTCGCATCGCATCCGTTCAATATCATCGATTGTCGCACGAAAAAGGGCGGCGGACCCAATTGGATCCGCCGCCCTTGGCGTTTAGAGACGGCTGGTAGATTTTAAGGCATGGCCCAAAACCTACTCGGCGTCGGGGACCTCGTAGGTGGCCGCCGGCGTGTTGTCGCACACGACGGTAAAGCCGCCGTCCTTGTCGGCATCGACCGTCACCTGATCGCCCTCGCGCACCGTGCCGTCGATGATAGCGGCGGCGATGGCATCCACGACCTCGCGCTGAACCAGGCGCTTGAGCGGACGGGCACCGAACACGGGGTCCAGGCCACCCACGGCGAGCATCTGCTTGGCCGCCGGGGTGATGGCAAGCGTCATGCGCTCCTTGGCCAGGCGTGCGCGAACGTCGGCAAGCTGGATGTCGACAATCTTCTCGATCTGCGCCATGCCGAGCGGATGGAACACCACGATATCGTCGATACGGTTGAGGAACTCGGGGCGGAAGGTCTGAGCCATGGCGGCGTCGACCTGATGGCGCATCTCCTCCTCGTCCTTACCGGACAGATCGGCGATGGCCTTGGAGCCCACGTTGGACGTCATGATGATAATCGTGTTCTTGAAGGACACCTGGCGACCCTGGCCATCGGTCAGACGGCCGTCGTCGAGCACCTGCAGCAGCACGTTGAAGACATCAGGATGAGCCTTCTCCATCTCGTCGAGCAAGATCACGGAGTACGGACGACGGCGCACGGCCTCAGTGAGCTGGCCGCCCTCGTCGTAACCCACGTATCCTGGGGGCGCACCGATCAGACGCTGGACGCTGAACTTCTCCATGTACTCGGACATGTCGATACGCACGAGCGCGCGCTCGTCGTCGAACAGGCACTCGGCAAGTGCCTTGGCGAGCTCGGTCTTGCCCACGCCGGTGGGGCCCAGGAAGAAGAAGCTGCCGATGGGCTTGTCCGGATCGGAGAGGCCCGCACGGCTGCGGCGCACAGCCGCGGCGACGGCGGAGACGGCCTCGTCCTGGCCGATGACGCGCTTATGCAGCTCACCCTCCAGGCCCTTCAGCTTGTCGAGCTCGCCCTGCATCATCTTGGACACGGGCACGCCGGTCCAGGCACTCACGACCTCGGCGATCTCATCGGAGGTCACCTGCTCGTTGAGACCCTCGCCGTCCTTCTGCTTTTGTGCCTCGAGCGCAGCCTCGGAATCCTGAATCTGCTGCTGCAGACCCGGAATCACGGAGTAGCGCAGCTCGGACGCACGGCCCAGGTCGCCGTTGCGCGTCGCGCGCTCCTCTTCGCTTCTGGCCTCGTCGAGCTGTCCCTTAAGCTCCTGCACGTGGTCGATGGCGTTCTTCTGGTTGAGCCAGCCGGCCTTTTGCACGTTGAGCTTTTCTTGGACCTCGGCGATCTCTTGGCGCAGGGCCTCCAGACGCTCCTTGGAGGCGTCGTCGGTCTCCTTCATGAGCGCCTGCTCCTCGATCTGCAGCTGGGTGAGCTGACGCGTGGTGGCGTCAATCTCGACCGGCATGCTGTCGAGTTCCATGCGCAGGCGGCTTGCGGCCTCATCGACCAGGTCGATGGCCTTGTCGGGCAGAAAGCGGTCGGCGATATAGCGATCGGAGAGGTCAGCAGCGGCCACGAGCGCGCTATCGGTGATGTGCACACCGTGGAAGATCTCGTACTTCTCCTTGAGGCCACGCAGGATCGAGATGGTGTCCTCGACGGTAGGCTCGCTCACCATAACGGTCTGGAAACGACGGGCGAGCGCCGCGTCCTTCTCGATGTACTTGCGATACTCGTCGAGCGTGGTCGCGCCGATCGCGTGCAAGTCGCCACGGGCAAGCGCCGGCTTGAGGATGTTGCCGGCGTCCATGGAGCCCTCGGTGGCACCAGCGCCCACGATGGTGTGGAGCTCATCGATGAACAGGATGACCTTGCCTTCGGACTTCTGTACCTCCTTGAGCACAGCCTTCAAGCGGTCCTCGAACTCGCCGCGGTACTTAGCGCCGGCGACCAGCGCGCTCATGTCGAGCTCGATAAGGTCGCGGTCGCGCAGGGTACTCGGCACGTCGCCGGCCACGATACGCTGGGCGATGCCCTCGACGATGGCCGTCTTGCCGACACCCGGCTCGCCGATGAGCACGGGGTTGTTCTTGGTGCGGCGGGACAGGACCTGAATGGTGCGACGGATCTCGTCGGTACGGCCAATGACCGGGTCGAGCTTGCCGGCGCGGGCAAGGTCGCAGATATTGCGGCCGTACTGTTCCAGCGCCTCAAACTGGGTCTTGTCCTCGGCGGACGTCACGCGGTCATCGCCGCGCAGCTCCTCGTAGACCTGCTCGATGCGCTCCTTGGTGACGCCGGCGTCGCGCAGCACACGGCCCGCCTCGCCCTTGTCCTCGGCAAGCGCCATCAGCAGATGCTCGGTCACCACAAAGCTGTCGCCCATCTTGGTGGCCTTCTTCTCGGCCTTCTCGATGACGCGGACGAGCTCGTTGGACAGGCCCATCTGCTGACCCTCGCCCGAAACCTTGGGCGCGCGGTCGACGGCATCCTGCGTGGAGCGTGCGAGCTGGGCCGGATCAGCGCCGATGCGCTCGATGATCACGGAGATATTGCGCTCGCCGGCACCGAGCAGGGCAGACAGCAGGTGAATCGGCTCCACCGCGCCGGCCTGCGCATCGGCAGCCGTGCTCATGGCGGTCTGCAACGCCTCGCGCGACGTCATTGCTAGCTTATCGATTCTCATGGAATCACCTCTCTTGGGGCGGCCGCCCTACGGGGCGGCTTCACGTTGTTCGAGAAGTATTGTTGCCAGCTTTGTGCGATCTTATACATAAATCTAAGTCTCTATATATAAGATTTTCTGAGTGTTCCCACGACATGCAAACCACCACAAAGGGGACAGACACCTTTGTGGTGGTCGCGGTCTCTACTCCTTCGCCGGACCCGTACTTCCCGATTCGACGGTCCAGGGCATCTCATCCTCGAACAGCCATGTACGGGCAGACCCACTATCGCGTGCAGCCTGCGGGTCAGGCAAGCAGGTCTGTTTATAGGCATCTTGGATACACTGGCCCATAAAATCGTTGAGCTCGGTCTGGTCGCCCTCCATGACATAGGCGACATCGCCGTCCATGATGTAGATGCCCGGACCCTCATTGTCCTCGTAGCCCGGATCGTACGAGACATCACATAACTTTGCGCCGTTTGCAGTGTCCAGCTCGATGGAAGAGTGGCATCCGCCAACCATGTCGTTCGCTTTTGCCCGATAGGACGCATATCCATACCAGCGCTTAAAGATTTTGCCCTTGAGCAGCTCGGACGCCCTGTCGATCAGACCAGAATCCGTGGTATAGCGCATAGCCCCAAGCTGAATGCGTGGATAATTACTAATGCCCAGCGCAGCCGGTTGCTCATCAAAATCAACGGTAATGGTCTCAGGCTTGTCGTCGCCGGTCAGAAGTTCGACAGATTGAGTCACAGGCTTGACCACCGGCTCCGTCACCGCAGCAGGTAGAAATGCCATACCGACAGCGCCCGCGCCAACCACAGCGATCGCAAGCGCCAAGACAATCAATCCAATACGGGCAGGACTTCTCACAGCAAAGCACCTCACAATGCAAACCCGCGCCATTTGTCCTAATGATACCGCCGGCTAACACTATCACCAAAAGAAGCCGCGCGCTCCCCACCACCACAAAGGGGACAGGCACCTTTGTGGTGGTTTTCGACGCTAACGGTCGACCATCTCACGCCATGAGATTAAACTTGAATTGTTCTCTGAACATATCCATTTCTGCCTATCCTCAACAGCTCTTTGTCTCGAGGAGCGCATATGAAGCCGTCTCATTCCACCGGTCGCAACGTCATCGCCATTCTCGCCATACCCATCGTGATGCTCTTCCTTATCGTCATCACGCCCTTTTCTTTTGGTATCGCCTCGCCCTTCGATCTTTGCGGGATGATCGACGCCGGCTCGCGTGCCACCTCGCTCTCCTTTGTCTGCCGTGGCGTGTTCTACGAATATGCAATTCCCACCGGAAGTTGGCAGTCCAAGTTACCGTTGCTCGGCAAGGTCGACGGATGCTCTCCTTATTTCTGCCTCGAACCTCAGACAATGAATTATCTGATCGACGACCAGCCCCTTGACTCCATCACCCTCGCCTACGACTACGCACCAAACACCGATGAGCGCCACATGAACCAAGTCCTCGACAAGCTGCTTGGACAGTGCGGGCTCACCGCGGAAGCCGGTCGAACCATCTATAGCAACCAGAAATTAAAGCGAACAGAACTCCGCCGTGTCGGAAAAATCAAAGGGCGAAACGGGGCCGCCTACTGGGATGCCTGGGCAACACGCGACAAGGGCGAATTCGGACACAGCACCTATATGGTCACTGTCTACACCAAAGACGGAATTAAGGACAATGTTGACGATTTCGCGTCATCCAAACTCGGCATCCCCAAAACAACCAAACCCGCCAGCCCAGATGAAATTCTGTAGAGGTGCCCATTAACATGCCGCTCAACGATCACAACAACATCGAGCTCGTCCCCAGGCCCGCCACAAAGGTGCCTGTCCCCTTTGTGGCGGTTTTCGACAAAAAGAAGCCGCCCCGATAACAGAGGCGGCATCAAGCAAGCCTATTTATTAGCGTCCCTCAAGACCCAACGAGAACGCAGGAATGTAGCCCGGGGCTTACCCTTTCCCGAACGCGACCCTCGCGAAGCGCGTGAGCGGGCGGGAAAGGGTAAGCCCCAGGCGGACAATTAAGTGCGTTACTCGGCAGCGGCCTTGAACTTGTTGTAGTTGATCAAGCAGCCGGCCTTGACGATGGCACGCTCCTCTGCCGTCATATCGGCAATGTAGAGCTCAATCTGCTCGACCGTGCCGTCGGCGCGCACCACGTAGGCGGCGGTGTCCTTCAGGTCGCCGTTGAGCGCGGCACGGATACCCGGCACAAAGACGTAGTCGCCCACCTCAAAGTTGGGCTCCGCCTCCATCTGGAAGGGCACCATGCCCCAGTTCATCACGTTGGAGCGATAGCGCTTGGTGGCGTACTCGTGGACGATGTTGGCCAGGCCGCCAATTACGCGCTGGCAGCTCGCGGCCTGCTCGCGGGCAGAACCGTCACCGGGCTTCTTGGCATAGAGCATGGAGCCGTACTCGGTCGCCTTGGCGTCGGCAGCGACACCCGCGCCGGCCAGCGCCTCAAACACGCCGGCAAGCTCGGCATCGAGCGCCGCCAGGTCGCCCGCGGCCTCACCGGCAACGCGGCGCTTCTCCACGGCGTCGACCTCCTTGGAACGGCCCACGTAGGCCGGGTCGCGGCGGCTGAGCGTAAACTCGGCCAGACCCAGCGGGTTGGAGCGGAAGGAGCTCGTCTCGCCCGAAGGAATGAGCTCGTCGGTCGTGGTGACCGGATCCATGATCTTGGAGCACACCTTGAGCAGGATGTCGTCGCCGAGAGGCTCCATCGCGGGCCATGGCTTGATGTTGGGGCCCTCGACCAGCTCGTCGGCAGGCTCCGCCTTGCCAAAGCCCCAGTACACGCGCTTCTTGTACGGCGCGTCGTCAAAGGTGTACTCGCAGGCCTCGTCCCAAGTCTCCTCGGGCAGGTCGGTCGCCGGCGTCAGGACGCCACCGTTGGCAGCCGTCGCCGCAATGGAGCGGGCGTCCATCAGGGCCACGGCGCTCAGCTGGCCATTACCCGGCTTGGAACCCTCGCGGTTGGGGAAGTTGCGCGTGGTGTGGCGGATCGAAAGGCCGTTGTTGGCAGGCGTGTCGCCGGCGCCGAAGCACGGGCCGCAGAACGCCGTGCGCACAATCGCGCCGGCCTCCATAAGGTCGTAGATGTAGCCGCGGCGTGTAAGCTCGAGTGCCACGGGCTGGCTCGTGGGATAGACCGACAGCGAGAACTCGCCGCAGCCGGTGTTGGCGCCCTTGAGCACGCGGGCGGCCTGGACCACGGAGTCATAGTTGCCGCCCGAGCAGCCAGCGATAACGCCCTGCTGCACGTGCAGTTTGCCGTCGACGATCTTGTCGAGCAGGCTAAAGTGCGTCTTGCCCTCACCGATCTTAGCGGCCTCGAGCTCCACCTCATGCAGGATGTCCTCGAGGTTCTCGTTGAGCTCGTCGATCTCAAAGCCGTTAGAAGGATGGAACGGCAACGCGATCATGGGCTTGATACTCGACAGATCGACTTCGACGCAGCCGTCGTAGTAGGCAACATCGGCGGGCTTGAGCTCGCGGTAGTCCTCGCCGCGACCGTGCATGGTCAAAAACGCGTGCGTGTCCTCGTCGGTGGCCCAGATGCTCGACAGGCAGGTGGTCTCGGTGGTCATGACGTCGACGCCGTTGCGGTAGTCGGTCGTCATGCTCGCGATACCGGGGCCCACGAACTCCATAACCTTGTTCTTAACGTAACCCTTGGCAAAGACGGCACGGATGATGGCGAGCGCCACGTCGTGCGGGCCAACGCCGGGGCGCGGGGCGCCCGTGAGGTAGATGGCAACGACGCCGGGATAGGCGACATCGTAGGTGTCGCACAGCAGTTGCTTTGCCAGCTCGCCACCGCCCTCGCCCACGGCCATGGTGCCCAGAGCGCCGTAGCGGGTGTGCGAGTCGGAGCCCAGGATCATCTTGCCACAGCCGGCGAAATTCTCACGCATAAAGGAGTGGATGACGGCGATGTGCGGCGGGACGAAGATGCCGCCGTACTTCTTGGCAGCCGAGAGACCAAAGACGTGGTCGTCCTCGTTGATGGTGCCGCCCACGGCGCACAGCGAGTTGTGGCAGTTGGTGAGCACGTAGGGCAGCGGGAACTGCTCCATGCCCGAGGCGCGCGCCGTCTGGATGATGCCGACAAAGGTGATGTCGTGGCTCGCCATGGCGTCGAAGCGAATCTTGAGCGCCTCGGGGTCGCCGGACGTATTGTGTGCCTGGAGGATCGAATACGCGATGGTGCCGCGCTTGGCATCCTCGGGCGTCTGCGTAATACCGCGCTCGGCAGCCTCGGCCTCAGGCACAACCTCGCTGCCGTTACGCAGGTAGATACCGTCCTCGTACAGCTTGACCATACTGTCTCCCACTCTGCCCAAAAGATTTGGGCGCATAGCATACATTCGTTCAATATCGTGCCATAGAACGGTTGCGAGTGGGTTACGAATCTACACGTTCACTTTATCTCAGTAAAGTAAAGGACGAGCATCTTGCGCCAATCTTTTGACAAAGAGTGTCCCAAAGTGCCGGCACAAAAGGAACGTCCCCAAGTGCCAGCCAAAGCGACGTCGCAGGTTGAGGACGGACAGCGAGCGACGTCCAGAGCGAACAAGTTGGCATGAAAAAGGCAAGGCATAGACCTTCTGGTCATGCCTTGCCTTTTGAATGACAAATTGTCGCTCTGGGCGGCGCGCAGCGTCGACTGGTCCGCCGTTCGGTAGAACGGCGGAACCCTAAGACTCGATGTAGTCCTTAAGCTTGCTGGAGCGGCTGGGATGGCGGAGCTTGGCCAGGGTCTTGGACTCGATCTGGCGGATGCGCTCACGCGTGACGCCAAACTCGCGGCCGACTTCCTCGAGCGTACGGGGATGTCCGTCGACAAGGCCAAAGCGCAGCTCGATAACCTTGCGCTCACGATCGGCAAGCGAGTCGAGCACCTGGGTGAGCTGCTCCTGCAGCATGGAGAAGCTGGCGGCATCGGGCGGAACGATAGCCTGGGAGTCCTCGATGAAGTCGCCCAGCTGGGAATCCTCTTCCTCGCCGATAGGGGTCTCGAGCGACACGGGCTCCTGCGAGATCTTCTGGATCTCGCGGACGCGGTCTGCACTCATGTCCATCTCGGCACCGATCTCCTCGGGGGTCGGGTCGCGACCCAGGTCCTGAAGGAGCTGGCGCTGCACGCGGACGAGCTTGTTGATGGTCTCGACCATGTGCACGGGAATACGGATGGTACGGGCCTGGTCGGCGATAGCACGCGTGATGGCCTGACGGATCCACCACGTGGCGTACGTGGAGAACTTAAAGCCCTTCTGGTAGTCGAACTTCTCGACGGCGCGGATCAGACCGAGGTTGCCCTCCTGGATCAGGTCCAGGAACAGCATGCCGCGACCGACATAGCGCTTGGCGATGGAGACGACCAGACGCAAGTTGGCGCTGATGAGCGCCTGCTTGGCCTCGAGACCGACGTTCTCGATACGGGTCAGGCGACGCATCTCGGCGCGGGTGAGCTCGATCTCGCCCGCCTCGGCGGCCTCGAGCTTCTCGGTGGCATCGAGACCGGCCTCGATCTTCATGGCCAGATCAACCTCTTCTGAGGCGGTCAGCAGGTCGACCTTGCCGATCTCCTTAAGGTACATACGAACCGGGTCGCCGGTCAGCATCACCGTGGAGGCATCGATGCCACGCACGCGCGAACGCGAACGGGACGTGCGCACGGTGCGCTTCTTCTTGTTCTTGGAAGAACCCATCTCGGCGTCGGCCTGACGGGCCATCTTAAGCTCGTGATCGTCGAGCGAGCCGGAATCGTGCTCGTCGTCATCGAAATCGTCGGTATCGCTATCGTTATCGTCATCGTCGACGTCCATGGGGGCGTCGTCGTTACCGCTCGCGGAGATAATCTGGATGCCGCTGTTGCGCAGCGCGGAATACACCGCGTTGAGCTGCTCGTCAGACACATCGATATCCTTCAGGGCGACCTGAATCTCGTCCTCGGTTACCGAAGTCCTGTTTGAGCCGTTGCCCATGAGCTTTGCAACGTAGGATTCCAGCCCAGTACCCGTGCTCTCACTCTTTTTTGGCACAGATTCTCCCTTCATAGTCCACAGGACTCATTACTTTAGCACACACATAGACGTCTATACCCAAAATTCAGACTGGATATAGGCGTAAATACGCTGGTTGACCACAACATCTAGGCTTGGTCGGCGCCCGTCGTGTCCAAACCGATCAAACGGAACGGGTCTGCCACGCCGCCGATCGACTTTTGGAGCTCGCGCTGGCGCTGAGAATCCTGCATCGCCTGCATCGTCAGCACACGGCGCGCCTCGTCGTCGAGCGACCGGTCCTGGCGTAGCTTGGCCTGTGCGGCACGCATACGACGTTTGATGGTGTAGAGCTCGAGGGTATCGAGCATAAACACGATGTTCGTCTCGGTGGGGTGCTTGCTCGTCGACGAAATGCGCCCGGCGCTGACAAGCGACGCCGCCTCGGGACACACCGCGCGCGCCGCATCCATGCACGCCGTGGGATCGGTGCCCGGCGGCGTCGCGAGCACGGCCCACGCGATGGACTCGTGGCGCGGATCCACCCACTCGATCGAGCAGATGCGGTCGGCATACGTGCGGAAGAGGTCGGGGTAGCTCGTGAGCATCGTCAGCAGCTCGCGCTCCCCCGCCAGAGACTTTCGTTCCAGGTCGGTCAGCACGATCGGCATCGTCGATGCCGCAGACACGTCCGTTGCATCGGCAACCGGCGCCGCGCCATCCACACCAACCGGCACATCGATCGGCGGCATATCGTCGACGACCTCGACCGGCGCGGCCCCGTAGGCCTCGAGCGGCACATAGTCGTACGGCTCTTCCTCGACCGGTGCGGACACCGGCGGCGTCGCTCCCGACGCCCAGGCACCGCGAGACGCCTCCCGCGAACCAGACGCCCGACCGCCCGCGCTGCCTGCGCGCTCGGCCTGCGCCCGCTGGCGCTCGTAGTTCTGCTCGCGACGACGCTCGGCATCCTCACGCTTGGCAACATCGCGAAACACGCGTCCCGAGCTCGAACGCACCGTCTCCAAGTCCAAACCCAACAAGTCGGCAATCTGGATAAAGTACGTATCGATCATATAGCTATCGCGCAGCGGATAGATAAGCGTCAGCGCATCCTCGAGCGCCTTGGCACGACCGCCCGGCGTGGTAATGTCACTCGACTCCTGCAGTGAGCGGTACACAAAGTCCATGAGGGGCTCGGCGGCATCGATGCGCGCCTGCAGCGCCTCGCCACCATGCGCGGTGATGAACTCCATGGGGTCGTTGCCGTCGGGAAGCACCACGCAGCGCAGGTCCATCGAATCCTGCTCGATAAACTGAATCGCGCGACGTGCAGCCTTTTGACCGGCGGAATCACCGTCGAACATATACACGATGCGCTTGGCAAAACGGGTGAGCGTCTTTACGTGATGTTCCGTCAGCGCCGTGCCCAGCGTGGCGACGACGTTTTTAATCCCCGCCTCCCAGCAGGCGATGCAGTCGGTATATCCCTCCACCACGATGGCGGTATCCTGCGCGACGATAAACTCCTTAGCCCAGTTAAAGCCGTAGAGGTTTCGCTTTTTATGGAACACGCTCGTCTCGGCGGTGTTGAGGTACTTCGGCTGGCCGTCGCCCATAATGCGCCCGCCAAAGGCGATGTTATGACCCTGCTCGTCAAAGATGGGAAACATCACGCGGTCGTAAAAACGATCGGCAAGCTGCCCGCGCCCACGGCTCACGGCCACGTTGGCGTCGATCATCTCCTGCGGGGTAAAGCCCGCCTGCGAAAGATGCGACACCAGCGCGTTGCGACCCGGCGCAAAGCCCAGGCAGTAGCGGCGGCAGACGTCGCCGCCCCCGCCCCCGCTGGGGGGGTGTGGCACT